>ERZ773148.3464-NODE-3464-length-10800-cov-2.746580_pt1 | contig 10800 bp, 11 predicted proteins | sample MGYA00580846_ERZ773148 | MGnify/ENA primary metagenome ERZ773148 (study PRJEB29015, sample SAMEA2737879) | human gut metagenome | biome: human gut; feature: human-associated habitat; material: faeces | place: China | collected 2012 ...
TGACATCGATGGAAATGCAGCAATGGACGAGCTGAATGCTACCGGTGCGCACAGCACCTCATTTAAATACAGACGCCGAGCGCGCCGGATCGCACGATCCGGCGCGCTTTTTCCGTCTGAAACTCAGTCCCCGATGTAAGTAAAGCGGCGCACGACCTGCCCGTCGCGCTCGATCTGCTCGTCCCACATGGCGGTAGGACGCACCCAGACCCCGCGCTCCCCATAGAGCGCGCGGTAGACGACCATGGGCTCGAGCGTCTCCGAATGCGTGGCGACAAACAGCAGTTCATATTCCTTCCCCTTGAAGTGGCGGTAGCGCCCGGGGCGCAGCATCTGCGGCGCGCTCATGCCTTGTCCTCCGGCATGCCGAAGCTCTGGATGAGCAGGCGCGTGAGCGCGTGCGCACCGTCACGCGTGAGCATGATGCTCGCGACCTCATCGACCGTCTTTTCCGGCATATCGATCAGTCCCTTTGGCTGAGGCGTGTAGTTGTGCTGCACATACATATGGTAGAAGCTCAGCGAGCACTCCGAGCGGTTGTCGTTGACCGAGACGTTGAACACATTGGCAAACTGGGGCTTCATATCGCCACCTCCTGTAACCTTTCTGCGCCCATTATACCACAGTGAGCGCAAAACCGCCGCGTCAATTTTTGTACGTTTTCCAGAAAACTGTCCAAAAACTATTGCAGCATCGGACACATCGTCGTATAATGTGACCATCCAAATGCGAATTTTTTCACATGGAGGGAAGCGTAGATTGAAAGACCTGAAGCATCTTTACGAATTTGAAAAGCTGCTCGAGAGCGCCAACAACGCGCTCGTACAGCAGGCGTGTGCCGAGGGGAAGCACGCGCTGGCCTACACCTGCTACCACATGCCGGAGGTGCTGCTCAACACCGGCGACTGCTTCTCGGTGCGTCTGCGCGCGCCGCTGACGGGATCGCTGGACATCTCGTCGTACTACATGTCCAACTTCATCTGCGACTACTGCAAGTCGCTGCTCGAGCGCGGCATCGAGGGGGGCTACAACTTCCTGTCCGCCCTGCTGGCGACGGAGACCTGCTCGGAGATGAACCGCGCGCTCGAGCACTTCGAGCTGCTGCACCTCGTGGACAACGAGCAGTTTTTCGTGACCTTCCTCGACATGCCCTTCAAGGTCACGGACAATACCGTGCGCCACTATGTCGACCAGCTCCGGCGCAAGGTGCTCGAGCCGCTGCATGAGGTCTACGGCGTGGACGTGTCGGACGACGCGCTGCGCAAGGCCGTGGCCGAGCACAACGAGGTCTGCCGCATCCTGACCGAGATCGGCCAGCTGCGCAAGGAGGAAAACCCGCGCATCACAGGCTATGAGTACCACATTCTCAACCTCGTGAGCTACTGCTGCCCGAAATACCTCATCGTTGATAAGCTCCGCGAGACGCTCGAGGAGCTGCGGCACCGCGAGCCGGACGCCAGGCCGAACTTCCGTGTGAAGATCGCCGTCGTCGGCAGCGAGATCGACGACCCCGGCTTTACCAAGCTCGTGGAGGAGGCGGGCGCGCTCGTCGTGGTCGACCGCTTCTGCTTCGGCTCGACGCCCGGCCGCGAGGAAATTCATCTCGACCCCGACCTGCCGGTGCTCGAGAGCATCGCCCGGCACTACCTCACCACGAGCCAGTGCCCGCGCTACATGCAGCGAGAGAAGGTGGAAGGCCGCTGGCGGCTCGTGCGCGACCTGTGCGAGGAGTACCACGCGCAGGGCGTGCTGTACGAACAGCTCAAGTTCTGCGAGTACTGGGGCTATGAGCGCGCGCTGGCGAGCCACGTCATCACGCACGACTACGGCATCCCGTCCGTCGCGGTCGACCGGCAGAACGCCACCGGCGGCAACGGCCAGCTGCGCACGCGCGTGCAGGCATTCGTCGAGAGTCTGGAGATCAAACAGCTCCAGACACAGAGAGGAGGCAAGTGACCATGGGTGAACAAAAACGCTCCCTGCGGGAATTTCTCCGCCACGTCAATGACTACACCTACCGCTTCGACCCGGAAAAGGGGCGGTTTCGCTACCGCGAGCTGCGCGGCGTGCGCGACACGGCGTTCGATTTCTACATGTGGCTCAAGTGCTGGAAGGACATGGTCGCCTTTGTGGCCAAGTGCCCGGTGTCGGCCGTGCGCGCGCTGTTTCGCTACCAGTGGTTTGCGACCTATCTGACCTACCCGAACTTTGTCGACCGCGGCACGCTCGGTATGCGCGGCAACCAGCTGCGCATGGCGCGCGCCCAATATGACCGCATCGTGAAAAAGGCCACCGACCTGCTGCGCATCTCGTTCGTGGCCGACGAGCATTTCCACCCCGGCAACGAAATGTCCAAGAAGGTCGTGCTCTTTGACGAGCTCGTCCCCGGCGAAATCATGGCCGGCTTCCCGAACCTCATCTACCTGCCGGCGCAGGTGCTGCCGGTGTTTCTGTGCTCGATCCTCAACCAGCAGATCACCCCGCCGTATCTCGACGCGGCCGAAAACTTCGGCATCCCGGCCGACGTCTGCCCCCTGCCCTCGGCCGAGGCCGGCTGCGCCCTGCGCGACGAATATCCCAAGCTCGGCACGTGCTTTGTCGCCTGCAACATGCCGTGCGACGGCAGCGTCGCCACGACGTCGTATCAGGACCGGTATTTTAACCTCCCGACGTACTATTACGGCGTGCCCATCCGCTACAACGAGGACGCGGTGCAGGATTACGCCGTCGAGGAGCTGCGCGGACTCATCCGCTTCATCGAGGAACAGACCGGCGAGACCTTCGACTGGGACGCGTTCTTCAAGGCCATGAAGGTCTACAACCGTGAGACGGAGTACGAGCTGCAGAAGTGGGAGGTCAACCGCACGCCCTATCCGCAGATGACCGGCGAGACCTTCTGGATCTACCGTATGTTTTTCTACCACCTCTCGGGCGGCATGGACCCGCGCTTTCTCGACACCGACCGCCGCGTCAACCGCATCATGATGCGCGGCTACCAGCAGAAAAAGCCCTGCGCGCCCGCGATGCGCCACCGCTGCGTCGAGTGGTCGTGCCCGGCGAACTTCTACCCCGACTTCTCTGTCTGGGCGGAAAACTGCTGGGGCATCAACGTCGTGGCGAGCATGGAGTCGCTCATTTCCGACATCATCATCAACACGGAAGATCCCGATCAGGCGCTCGCCGACCTCGCCCGCAGCTACCAGCGCACCACCATGCGCAAGCACACCAAGGGCGGCTACGCAAACGTGCTCGACGAGCTGTGGATCGTCTGCAAGCAGTACAACGCCGACATGGTGCTCATGTACGACCAGATCTCCTGCAAGGGCATGGACGGTCTGCGCGGCGTGTTCGAGGAGCAGGCGGCCGCGCGCGGCGTGCATATGCTCTGGGTGGCGCAGGATCTGCTCGATTCGCGCACGATCTCCAAGCGTGACATGCGCCGGCAGGTCAACCTCTACATGCAGACCGTCATGGGCGAGGAGCCCGTGCGGCCCGACCTCGTGGACTTTGACGACGCGCTGACGTGGTAAGCCACTCCAACGCACCCTTTAAAACAGGAAAATGCCCTGCCAGAAGGCAGGGCATTTTTGCACATTTTTCATGCCTGCGGCTGCTTTTTGATGTCAAACCGCCACACGGCGACGGCGTAGGACACGAAGGCGATGGCCTCGATGACCATGCACGAATACGAGCGCGCGAGGATATCATACGTGAACCAGAACGGCGAATTCGTCAGGTAGAGCAGGCGCGTGCGGCGCATGTCGCGCGTCCAGAGCGCGACCGTCGTCATGCTCATGGCGATACCGGGCAGCAGGCTCATCGGCCCCGCCCACGTGAGGACGGTATTGACGACGTACAGCGCCAGAAACGCCCACAGCCACGCGCGGCTCTTGGCCCACTTGCGGTCGTTGAAGTAAAACACGACGCTGCGCGCAAACGACAGAATGTTGATGGTCGCGGCAGTCATCGCGCCGAGCAGCCCATAGTGCACGATCCACATCAGGCAGGCGATCGCCTGCGCGGCGAGGATGACGCGGCGGTTATTGAATTGCACCGAGATAAACACGATCAGGCTGCCGAGCAGACCCAGCGCCTGGTTGAGCCAGAAATCCATGTGCCACACCCTTTCTTCCCGCGGGAAAGAGTATCATAACACAACCGCGCGGGAAAAGCAACCCTCCGCGCGCGTTTTTTGCGCTTTCTCGTGGTACAGGCCTTGACAGCTGTCCCAAAAACGGCTACGCTATTTTCATCCCATCGATTTTTCAAGAAAGAAGAATGTCCATGTCCCCCGCGCCACGCGGCCAAAACGCCAGAAACATCGCCCTGCGCTATCTCTTTTTCACGCTCGGTCTGCTCATCAACTCGTTCGGCATCGCCTTCATCACAAAGAGCAGCCTCGGCACGTCGCAGATCTCGAGCCTGCCGTACGTGCTCAGTCTGCGCTTCCCGTTGAGCTTCGGCGGCTTCACCTTTATTATGAACACAGTGTTTATCCTGATCCAGATCGCCATCCAGCGGCGGGATTTCCCGCCCGTACAGCTGCTGCAGATCGCGGCGAACGTGCTCTTCAGCGGCTTCATCGACGTGAGCATGGCCGCGCTGAGCCGGCTGCACCCGGCCGGGTGGCTCGCGCGCGGCGGGTGCATGCTGCTCGGCTGCGCCATCCTCGCCTGCGGCATCAGCATCGAGATCGCGCCGGACGTCATCACCGTGCCCGGCGAGGGGCTCGTGCGCGTGCTCGCACAGGCGACGGGCAAGGACTTCGGCCGTGTGAAGCTCGTGTTCGACGTGACGCTCATCATCATCGCATCCGCGCTGTCACTGCTGTTTTTCCGACGGCTGCAGGGCGTTGGCATCGGCACGGTCGTGTCGGCGCTGATCGTCGGGCCGCTCGTGTCGCTGTTCGGCCGCGTGCTGCCGGGCCTCGGCCGCATCCGCGCGCTGGCCATCTCCTGAATATGCAAAAAAAACACCCCGCCGCGACCGGCGGGGTGTTTCTATATTTAAATGGTATCGCTCAAAACCACGCGGTGATCTGCTGCCAGACCGGCAGGCTGACCAGCCAGCGGATGAGCGGCACGAACAGCAGCGCCGGCAAATAGTCCGCCACCTTGATCTTCGTCGCGCCGGTCTGATTGAGGCCGATGGCCGCCACGAGCAGCGAACCCGCGCACGTGAGGTCTGCGACCGCCGCCTCCGAGAGCAGCGGCGCGATCGCCCCGGCCAGCAGCGTGAGCGCCCCCTCGACCACGAACACCGCCGCGCCCGCGAGCATGACGCCCGCGCCGAGCGTTGTGGCCAGCATGGCGCAAAAGACAAGGTCGATCATCGACTTGGTGAGCAGGATGCTGTTGTCGCCGCGGATGCCGGCATCGAGCGAGCCGTTGACCGCCATGGCGCCCACGCAGCACAGCAGGCTCGCCGTCACGAAGCCCTCGGCCAGCGACGGGCCGCCCTCGTGCCGGTGAACGTGCGCCTCGACCCACGTGCCGAGACGGTGGATCGCCCCGTCGATGTTCAGCAGCGCGCCCGCGGCCGCGCCGAGCGTCATGGCCACGATGACGATGAGGATGCTCTGGCACGCAAACGCGCCCGAGATGCCGATATACAGCACGCACAGCCCGAGGCCGAGCATGACCGTCTTGCTCACGCGCTCGGGGATGCCCCGCTGAAACAACAGACCGACCGCACCGCCGGCCACGATGGCCAGCGCGTTGACGATGGCGCCTGTCATGCTCATGAATGATCCGCTCCTTCCCGCCGTGTCCGCCTTATTTACGTGTCCGCCTTATTTAAATAAGGTATCCATACCGGGCACGGCGCACCTGCAAATGTACCGCTCTACGATAGCACAACCGCCCGGCGGTGTAAACACCCAAATGCGGCAGATTCAGCCGCGCGGTGGGATCCTGGACGCCTTAAGCTCGCTCAAAAACAGCTGCCCGGCAGTGGACAGGCCAGTCTTCTGCTTATAGATGACGCCGATGGTGCGCTGCAGCTCCGGAGAGAGCCGGCGCGCGGTGAGGCGCTGGCCGCTGCGGCGCAGCACGGCCTCCGGCAGGATGGACACGCCGAGCCGGCTCTCAACCATGTTCAGGATCGTGTAGTCGTCGGCCACGCGGTACTGCACGTTGATCTGCGGATGGCGCGCGAGCAGCTCGCGGATGCAGCCGCCGCCGCGCCCCTCCTCGAGGAGGATGAAGGGCTCGGCCGCCAGCTCATCGATCTGGATGAAGATGTTCTCGCCCAGCGGATGGCCCTCGGGCAGGACGGCGAGCATGGTATCCTGATAGATCGGCTCGCAGGCAAACGGCGTCGTGCGCGACATGTCCGTGAAGCCGAAATCGACCACGCCCTCGCGCACCCAGTCCTCGATCTCGTAATACAGGCCCTGGTAGAGCTCGAAGCGGATGCGGCTGTGCTGCCGGCGGAAGCGCTCCATGGCCGGCGGCAGCAGGAAGCTCGACACGCTCGTGAACGTGCCGAGGCGGATCGTGCCCTGCTCCAGCCCACTGAAGCCCGCCGCCTGCGACTGGAGCATGCGGTAGGCGTTGACCGTGTCGCGGATGTACGGCAGCAGGTGGCGGCCCTCGTAGGTGAGCGTCACGCCCGAGCGCGAACGCACCAGCAGTGTCACGCCCAGCTCCGCCTCCAGCGACTTGATCATCTGGCTGACGGCCGACTGCGTGTAGCCGAGATCGCGCGCCGCGTCCGAAAAACTGTTGCGCTCAAAGGCCTTCAAAAAGGCGATGTATCGGTTCATAAGCACCTCACAAATTAGAAACGCTAATTTAACTATCAGAAACATTTGCTTTACTTATCCATAAAGGCATTATATAATGGGCACTGTCAGATAGCAAGCGGGAATTTTCGTGACCGCACACGAGCCTCTCCGCCCGCTGACAAAACACGCAATCTCTCCCCCAAGCAACATGATAATTCCTTTTTCCAACTCCATTTCTCCTATGGAAACGTCCCTGCCGGTTTGTCCGTTCCGGCAGGGGCGTTTTCCGTTTTGCGGGAGATTTGCGTGGGGAAGGTATTTGTCAGATTTACCCCGCACGACCGGCGCGCTGCCAATGCCTTCCCTGTGCAAGGGGAGGCGGCAAAAATCTCCGATTTTTGACGGAGGGGTTGTGGATACCGGCTGCGGTGTAAGATTTTGACGTGTCAATCCCTCAGTCAGCCTGACGGCTGCCAGCTCCCTTTGCACAAGGGAGCCAAGGGTGCGGGACGGCCGCGCTGGGGAAAACAATAACGCCGCTAACAGACAAAGCGGCCCTCCCGGATCGGGAGGGCCGCTTTTCACTTGAGATCATGCCACGGCGGTCAATCCACGACCGTGACGGCCACGGTGGTGGCCGCGGCGATGGCGTCCGCCTGCAGGGCGTCGGCCGTGACGGTCTGCAGCGGCAGACTGCCGAGCGCCGACCAGTCGAGCGTGCCGGAAACGCCGCGCACCGTCAGCTCCGTGAGCCCGGTGAAATCCTCTAGCCCGGACGTGCTGTCCAGCTCGCAGTCGGTGAGCGAGAGCGCCGTGAGCGCCCGCTCGCGGTCGAAGCTGCGGAAGAAATCGCCGCGCAGGTCGCACCCCACCAGCGTCAGGTGCGTGAGCGAGGACTTGTGCAGCACGATGAGCAGCTCGCGGCGCGTGCAGTGCGAGAGCGTGACGTCCTGCAGCTTCGTGAGCGCGCGCAGCTCGGACAGATCCGACACATTCGCGCCGTTGAGACTCAGCTTCCGCACGTTCAGACAGCGGCCGAGGCCGGTGAGGTCGGTGACGGCGTTGCCGTCGGCCGTGAGGGCCGTGAGCTTCGGCAACTGCTCGATGCCCGACAGGCTCGTGAGCCGGTTGGCGCTGACATCGAACACCTCCACACCGCAGGCGGGCAGGCTCTCGAGCGAGGTCAGCGACTGAAACTGCACCGAGACCGCCGTCAGGCTCGGAAAATACGCGAGGTCGGACAGGTCGCGGATGTCGCCGCGCCGCACGGTGACGGTCTGGCCGGAGGGGTCGATCATCTCCGCCGTCTCGACGCCGGCGGCCGCCGCGTCCACGCCCTGCTGCGGGGCGGTGAACCAGTACCGGTCGCCGCAGACGTACAGCGCCGTGAGGCCCTTGAGGTCCGCGACCGTGAGCTCGCCCGCGGGCTTGCCGGCATAGTCGCGCGCGGCCTGCTCGAGCAGTGGGTTCTGGAACTGGGCGACCGTGTCGTCCGCGAGCGTCTGCACCGCGACGGTCTTGACCGTGAAGCGGTAGAGCAGGCCCGTGAAGTGGCCGACGATGCCGGCCGCGATCAGGCAGCCGACAAGCACGACAGCGATGATCGCCGCCGCGAGGCCGCGGCGCTTTTTCTTCGGCCGCGCGGGCTTTGGCGCTTTGGCAGGCTTTTCGCGCCTGGCCCGGCGGGGAGATTCGCCGCGGGGCGTTTTCTCCTTCGCCTTTTTCGCAGGCGCGGGCGCGTCCGGCAGCTCCGGCGGCTCGCCGGCGAATTTGCCCGCATCGAGCAGCTCGGCCGAGAAGAGCTTGTCGTAGAAATATTCCTCGCTCGGATAGGTATACTTCATGAGCGCGAAGAGGTTGCCGATCTGCATCTCCATGCCGGGAGAGAGCTCCGTCGGCTCGAGGTAGACGTTGATGACGGGCTTGCGCTTGGTCAGGGCATAGTGCATCTCCTTGCGGCAGTTGTCCGAGCGCAGGTACGCCGGGGACAAAAACGCCAGCACGAGCTGCGCGCGCTCAAGATGCGACGCGATGCTCTCCGGCCACTCGCTGCCGGCCTCGATGCCCTCATCGTACCAGACGCGAAAGCCGCGCGACTGCAAGGTGCTGATGATCTCGAGCACGGCCGCGTCGTTCTTGTGCGCGTAGCTGACGAAGAGATACGGCAGCGTGCCCTCGTAGGGGCGCAGAAGGGTTTTCACGAAACCACCTCCGGAAAAATTTCGAAAATGGACTGGATTTTGTTCGTGTATCACACACATTCGTGCCCGGCAAGGGCTTTGAGCCCGGCGAGGTACGCATACGGCACGCGCAGCCCGCCCCGACCGGAGCCGAGGGCGATGTCCGGCTTGCGCAGACCGTGATAGTCCGAGCCGCCGGAGGGCGCGAGGCCAAAGCGCGCGGCCAGCGCCTGCGCGATCTCCGTCTGCTCGGGCGTATAGGTCGTATAGCGCACCTCGACGCCGAGGGCTCCGGCGTCCGCCGCCGCGGCGAGCATGGCGACGCGCTGCGCATCGTCAAAGCGGTACTTGAAGATGTGCGCCACGACCGGCACGCCGCCCGCCGCGCGCAGCGCGCGCACGGAATCTTCCAGCGGAATGTTGTAGCGCGGGACATAAAAGCGCTTGCCGCGGCCGAGCAGACCGCGCATCCCGTCGGACACCGTGGGGATGCAGCCGCGCTGCACGAGCAGCGCCGCGATGTGCGGCCGGCCGAGCACCGTCTGCCCCGGGAAGGCCGCGTGCAGCTCCGCCATCGTGATGGGATAACCCGCATCGTGCAGACGCTGCACCATGGTCTCGTTGCGGGCATTGCGCTCGTCGGTTGCGCGGGTCATGAGCGCGCGCAGCGCGGCATTGTCCGTGTCCATGTAGTAGCCGAGCAGGTGCACCTCCTCGCCGCCCCACACGGTGGACAGCTCCACGCCGGGCACGACCTCGATGCCGCAGCGCTGCCCCGCCGCGAGGGCCTCCGGCAGGCCGGCGAACGTGTCGTGATCCGTGACGGCCACGGCCCGCAGGCCGAGCGCCGCCGCCTGCTGCACGACGGCGGCCGGCGTGTCCGACCCGTCGGACGCGAGCGTGTGCGTGTGCAGGTCAATCCGCTCCATGGCGCACCTCCAGCCCGTCCGGCAGCGCGTTGCCCTGCCAGAGGACAAAGACCGTACCGTCCGCAACGTGCACCGACGCCTCCGCACCGGTGAAGGAGTTGCTCACGCCGAGCGGCATGGCGCAGGTGAGCGTCGCATCCGTGACCTCGTAGAGCAGGCCGCGCAGCGTGACGCCGCGCGCGGCATCGCCGCTGCTGAACACGGACACCGTGCCCTCCATGCCGGCGGGAAAGGCCAGCGTGCCGTTTTGCACCGCCGTGACCACCCAGCCGCAGCCGATGAGCCAGCCCTGCGCGCCCGCGTCCGTGAGCCCGCGCCGCCGCGCCAGAGCGCCGTCCAGGCCATCCAGCAGGCGGTTAAGGAGAATGGCCGCCAGCGCCGCGCCATACCACCCCAGCGCCAGAAAGGGCAGAGCCAGCACGCCGATGGCAAAACCAACCAGCGTCAGCCCGTCCGGTGAGATGCCGGGGCGGTCAAGGGCGCCGGCGACAGCGTTTAGCAGGGGTTTAAGGCGCGGATGCAGGTGGCTATCAAGCACGAAGGTCTCCAGCAGGGTTGGCGGTTGTCAGTTACGGTCTATGGCGGTGATAATAGGCCATATTCGTCTTATTAACCTTGATGCTTATGCTAAAAATGATTGATGTTGTCGCCGCCATTATTGAACAGGATGGCCAGATTCTGCTGGCGCAGCGTCCGCCCCACGCCGACCAGCCGGGGATGTGGGAGTTCGCCGGCGGCAAAGTGGAGCCGGGTGAAAACCAGCCGCAGGCGCTGGCCCGCGAACTGCAGGAGGAGATGGGCATCATCGCCCGCCCGGCTTGCTATATCGCTAGCCATCAGCGGGAGGTCTCCGGCCGCCGGATCCATCTGCACGCCTGGTGGGTGCCGCACTTTCAGGGCACGCCGCTGGCCCACTATCACACTCAGCTGCGCTGGTGCCTTCCCACAGAAGCGCTGGCCCTCG
>ERZ773148.3465-NODE-3465-length-10798-cov-3.501257_pt1 | contig 10798 bp, 9 predicted proteins | sample MGYA00580846_ERZ773148 | MGnify/ENA primary metagenome ERZ773148 (study PRJEB29015, sample SAMEA2737879) | human gut metagenome | biome: human gut; feature: human-associated habitat; material: faeces | place: China | collected 2012 ...
CATATCCCAGTCATCTACCACCACGCAGAAGTTATAGGTCGGGGAACCATCGGTACGGCGAATGATCAGATCGTCCAGTTCCTGGTTGCTGAACTCGATAGGTCCGCGGATCTGATCGTCAAAAATAACCGAACCTTCCTGCGGGTTGGCGAAACGCACGACGCACGGCTCATCGTCAGCATGGTGCTCGTGGCTATGGCGGCAGCGGCCATCGTAACGCGGCTTCTCACCCTTCGCCATCTGCTCTTCGCGCAGCGCTTCCAGACGTTCTTTCGAGCAATAGCATTTGTAAGCGGTACCGGCTTCCAGCATCTCATCGATTACGTTGTTATAACGATCGAAACGTTTGGTCTGGAAATAGGGGCCTTCGTCCCATTGCAGATTCAGCCAGTTCATGCCATCCATGATGGCTTCAATTGCTTCCGGGGTGGAGCGTTCGAGATCGGTGTCTTCAATACGCAGCACAAACTCACCGCCGTGGTTACGTGCAAAAAGCCAGGAGTAAAGAGCAGTACGCGCGCCGCCAACGTGCAGATAGCCTGTTGGGCTTGGCGCGAAGCGAGTTTTGATTTTCATGAAATGGCCTTACGTTTAGAAAGATGCCGACAACCGGCAAATCCTGGAAAAATTGAGTGGGCGATATTCTATCACTCCCGCCTGATTCCTCAATGTAGTTCGGGTTTCTACCTTACGCATTATTGTTTTCGTTGACAAATTGCGCAACACGGTCTGTTTTGCGATCATCTTGCTTAAATTTACGACGAACGAACAATTTCTTTAGAAAATGCGTTGACTCATTTTGAACTCTCCCTATAATGCGACTCCACACAGCGGGGGTGATTAGCTCAGCTGGGAGAGCACCTCCCTTACAAGGAGGGGGTCGGCGGTTCGATCCCGTCATCACCCACCACTTCGGGTCGTTAGCTCAGTTGGTAGAGCAGTTGACTTTTAATCAATTGGTCGCAGGTTCGAATCCTGCACGACCCACCAATGTAAAAAAGCGCCCTAAAGGCGCTTTTTTGCTATCTGCGATACTCAAAGATTCGAACCTGCAGCAGGTTTGAGTTGAGCGCAGCGAAACAACGGAGCCGCTCGCGGCGACGGCCCGAAGGGCGAGCGAAGCGAGTCATCCTGCACGACCCACCAATGTAAAAAAGCGCCCTAAAGGCGCTTTTTTGCTATTCAGGCATCCTCAATTTCACTTTGTAAACCTGATGACATCGTCAGAGCTTACTGTGCAAGCAACTCTACGTCGGTGGAATTAGGCGTAATTCGAGTGACTTTTCCCCACCATTCGACTATCTTGTTTAGCATATAAAACAAATTACACCGATAACAGCGAATATTACGCTAATGTCGGTTTTAACGTTAAGCCTGTAAAACGAGATGGTAAGATGAGCGTAATGTTTGATCCAGACACGGCGATTTATCCTTTCCCCCCGAAGCCGACGCCGTTAAGCATTGATGAAAAAGCGTATTACCGCGAGAAGATAAAACGTCTGCTAAAAGAACGTAATGCGGTGATGGTTGCCCACTACTATACCGATCCCGAAATTCAACAACTGGCAGAAGAAACCGGTGGCTGTATTTCTGATTCTCTGGAAATGGCGCGCTTCGGTGCAAAGCATCCCGCTTCTACTTTGTTAGTCGCTGGGGTGAGATTTATGGGAGAAACCGCCAAAATTCTCAGTCCGGAAAAAACAATTCTGATGCCGACACTTCAGGCTGAATGTTCACTGGATCTCGGCTGCCCTGTTGAAGAATTTAACGCATTTTGCGATGCCCATCCCGATCGTACTGTCGTCGTCTACGCCAACACTTCTGCTGCGGTAAAAGCGCGCGCAGATTGGGTGGTAACTTCAAGCATTGCCGTCGAACTTATTGATCATCTTGATAGTTTGGGTGAAAAAATCATCTGGGCACCCGACAAACATCTGGGGCGTTACGTGCAAAAACAGACGGGTGGAGACATTCTATGCTGGCAGGGTGCCTGTATTGTGCATGATGAATTTAAGACTCAGGCGTTAACCCGCTTGCAAGAAGAATACCCGGATGCTGCCATACTGGTGCATCCAGAATCACCACAAGCTATTGTCGATATGGCGGATGCGGTCGGTTCCACCAGTCAACTGATCGCTGCTGCGAAAACATTGCCACATCAGCGGCTTATCGTGGCAACCGATCGGGGCATTTTCTACAAAATGCAGCAGGCAGTGCCAGATAAAGAGTTACTGGAAGCACCAACCGCAGGTGAGGGTGCAACCTGCCGCAGCTGCGCGCATTGTCCGTGGATGGCCATGAATGGCCTTCAGTCCATCGCAGAGGCATTAGAACAGGAAGGAAGCAATCACGAGGTTCATGTTGATGAAAGGCTGCGAGAGAGGGCGCTGGTGCCGCTCAATCGTATGCTGGATTTTGCGGCTACACTACGTGGATAACGAATAATAAGGCGTAACGTTACGCTTTGGGGGAAAGATGGATTTTTTTAGTGTGCAGAATATCCTGGTACATATACCAATAGGGGCAGGCGGTTATGATCTCTCATGGATCGAAGCGGTAGGCACGATCGCCGGGTTGCTGTGTATTGGCCTTGCCAGTCTGGAGAAGATCAGCAACTACTTCTTTGGCCTGATCAACGTCACCTTGTTTGGCATTATTTTCTTTCAGATTCAGCTGTATGCCAGCCTGCTATTACAGGTGTTTTTCTTTGCCGCGAATATTTACGGTTGGTATGCGTGGTCGCGACAAACCAGTCAGAACGAGGCGGAGTTGAAAATTCGCTGGTTGCCATTGCCGAAGGCACTCAGCTGGTTGGCGGTTTGCGTTGTTTCGATTGGTCTGATGACGGTATTTATCAATCCGGTGTTTGCATTTTTGACCCGCGTGGCAGTCATGATCATGCAAGCATTAGGATTACAGGTTGTGATGCCTGAACTGCAACCGGACGCTTTCCCGTTCTGGGATTCATGCATGATGGTGTTATCTATCGTGGCAATGATTCTGATGACGCGTAAGTATGTGGAAAACTGGCTGTTGTGGGTGATTATTAACGTGATTAGCGTCGTTATTTTTGCACTTCAGGGCGTTTACGCCATGTCTCTGGAGTACATCATCCTGACCTTTATTGCGCTCAACGGCAGCCGGATGTGGATCAACAGCGCACGTGAAAGAGGCTCACGCGCGCTGTCCCATTAATGGTGATGATGTGAATGGCCAGACACCCCTTCATTCAGGTGGCAGTCTGGCCCATGACAAGGTTGATATTCCATCTGAATGGTGGCGTGCTCAATCTGATAGTGATCCATCAGGTAGTGTTGGATCTGATCCAACAAGGCATCGTGATCGTGTGGCGGGATCACCTGCACATGCAACGTCATCACCGGCTTCTCGCCTACCATCCATACATGTACATGGTGCACATTGCGGACTTCCGGGATTTCCCGGCACATACGACGCTTCAGTTCAGCGATATCCAGCGATACCGGTGCACCTTCAAGTAATTCATTCACGCTATCTTTCAACAGTCGCCACGCGCTACGCAGAACCAGAAGCGACACCAGTATCGAGAGAATGGGGTCAGCAGGTGTCCAGCCAGTCCAGATAATAATCAACGCGGCAATAATAGCCCCAACCGAACCCAGCAGGTCCCCGAGCACATGCAGTGCCGCTGCTCGTACGTTGAGGTTTTTCTCTTCGCTGCCGTGATGAAGTAACCAGAAAGAAAGTATATTTGCCAGCAACCCAGCCACGGCAATTGCCATCATCATGCCGCCCTCGACCGGACGCGGCGTGCGGAAGCGTTCTATCGCCTCCCAGACAATCAAAATGGTAATTACCACGAGGGCTATGGCATTCACAAACGCCGCGAGCGTGGTCAGTCTTAGCCAACCGAAAGTGTGGCGAATGGTGGGAGGACGACGTGAAAATTGCACGGCGAGTAGGGCGAAAAGCAGGGCGGCAGTATCGGTCAACATATGACCCGCATCGGCCAGCAATGCCAGAGAACCAGAAAGAAAACCACCAACGACTTCTACCAGCATAAACCCGGCAGTCACGCCGAAAGCATACAACAAGCGACGAGCATTATTATCTTCTGGCAGGTGTGAGGACGTGTGTGAGTGTGAGTGCGCCATGACGAGTCATCCCTTAATTATTCTCACTTAACTTTATGACATCATACTGCTTTTAGAAGTGAAAAATTAAAAGGGAGAGACTCCGCTCTCCCATTATTGGCTATTTTGCAGGGTTACTGCGTGGTACCGTCGGTTTTGGTATCGACATCATTATTGATGCCATCACCGGTTTGTACCTTTTTATTGATATCCGGACAGCGACCATCTTTGCACATGGTGTTCTTGTGCTCTTCATCTTTGGTCATTCCGTCATTGTTCATTGAAGAACCATCCGAATGCAGCATTGTGCCACCAGAACCGGTATTTACCCCGTTATTGTCGACGTTATTTGGCGCGACATTTTCACGGGCGTCAGGGGCTACCTGGCCCGCATCAGCTGCGGCGTTTGCCTGGCCGTTATTAGTTTGCGCTCCGCTATCGGCAGCCAGTGCGGCACCGCTGGCAAGGCTTAGAGTGGCAGTCAGAAATAATGTGGCCAGTTTTGTCATTTTCATAGGATGCTCCTGTTATGGTCGTTATGTCGGATAACCTCTTCCAACAGTGCATTTGCAGGTGAATATAAGGCATTGGTTTAAGATTTCAGCCAGGTTATGAAACGCAGCAGAGAATCTTGAAATAATTAACAAACAAAGGAGTTACAGTTAGAAATTGTAGGAGAGATCTCGTTTTTCGCGACAATCTGGCGTTTTTCTTGCTAATTCCAGGATTAATCCGTTCATAGTGTAAAACCCCGTTTACACATTCTGACGGAAGATATAGATTGGAAGTATTGCATTCACTAAGATAAGTATGGCAACTCTGGAACAGACATGAATTATCAGAACGACGATTTACGCATCAAAGAAATCAAAGAGTTACTTCCTCCTGTCGCATTGCTGGAAAAATTCCCCGCTACTGAAAATGCCGCGAATACGGTTGCCCATGCCCGAAAAGCGATCCATAAGATCCTGAAAGGTAATGATGATCGCCTGTTGGTTGTGATTGGCCCATGCTCAATTCATGATCCTGTCGCGGCAAAAGAGTATGCCACTCGCTTGCTGGCGCTGCGTGAAGAGCTGAAAGATGAGCTGGAAATCGTAATGCGCGTCTATTTTGAAAAACCCCGTACCACTGTCGGCTGGAAAGGGTTAATTAACGATCCCCATATGGATGGCTCTTTTGATGTAGAAGCCGGGCTGCAGATCGCGCGTAAATTGCTGCTTGAGCTGGTGAATATGGGACTGCCACTGGCGACGGAAGCGTTAGATCCGAATAGCCCGCAATACCTGGGCGATCTGTTTAGCTGGTCAGCAATTGGTGCTCGTACAACGGAATCGCAAACTCACCGTGAAATGGCCTCCGGGCTTTCCATGCCGGTTGGTTTTAAAAACGGCACCGACGGCAGTCTGGCAACAGCAATTAACGCTATGCGCGCCGCCGCCCAGCCGCACCGTTTTGTTGGCATTAACCAGGCAGGGCAGGTTGCGTTGCTACAAACTCAGGGGAATCCGGACGGGCATGTCATCCTGCGCGGTGGTAAAGCGCCGAACTATAGCCCTGCGGATGTTGCGCAATGTGAAAAAGAGATGGAACAGGCGGGACTGCGCCCGTCTCTGATGGTAGATTGCAGCCACGGTAATTCCAATAAAGATTATCGCCGTCAGCCTGCGGTGGCAGAATCCGTGGTTGCTCAAATCAAAGATGGCAATCGCTCAATTATTGGTCTGATGATCGAAAGTAATATCCACGAGGGCAATCAGTCTTCCGAGCAACCGCGCAGTGAAATGAAATACGGTGTATCCGTAACCGATGCCTGCATTAGCTGGGAAATGACCGATGCCTTGCTGCGTGAAATTCATCAGGATCTGAACGGGCTGCTGACGGCTCGCGTGGCTTAAGAGGTTTATTATGGTTGCTGAATTGACCGCATTACGCGATCAAATTGATGAAGTCGATAAAGCGCTGCTGAATTTATTAGCTAAGCGTCTGGAACTGGTTGCTGAAGTGGGCGAGGTGAAAAGCCGCTTTGGACTGCCTATTTATGTTCCGGAGCGCGAGGCATCTATGTTGGCCTCGCGTCGTGCAGAGGCGGAAGCTCTGGGTGTACCGCCAGATCTGATTGAGGATGTTTTGCGTCGGGTGATGCGTGAATCTTACTCCAGTGAAAACGACAAAGGATTTAAAACACTTTGTCCGTCACTGCGTCCGGTGGTTATCGTCGGCGGTGGCGGTCAGATGGGACGCCTGTTCGAGAAGATGCTGACCCTCTCGGGTTATCAGGTGCGGATTCTGGAGCAACATGACTGGGATCGAGCGGCTGATATTGTTGCCGATGCCGGAATGGTGATTGTTAGTGTGCCAATCCACGTTACTGAGCAAGTTATCGGCAAATTACCGCCTTTACCGAAAGATTGTATTCTGGTTGATCTGGCATCAGTGAAAAATGGACCATTACAGGCCATGCTGGCGGCGCACGATGGCCCGGTACTGGGGTTACACCCGATGTTCGGCCCGGACAGCGGTAGCCTGGCAAAGCAAGTTGTGGTCTGGTGTGATGGACGTAAGCCGGAAGCATACCAATGGTTTCTGGAGCAAATTCAGGTCTGGGGCGCTCGGCTGCATCGTATTAGCGCTGTCGAGCACGATCAGAATATGGCGTTTATTCAGGCTCTGCGCCACTTTGCTACTTTTGCTTATGGGCTGCATCTGGCAGAAGAAAATGTTCAGCTTGAGCAACTTCTGGCGCTCTCTTCGCCGATTTACCGCCTTGAGCTGGCGATGGTCGGGCGACTGTTTGCTCAGGATCCGCAGCTTTATGCCGACATTATTATGTCGTCAGAGCGTAATCTGGCGTTAATCAAACGTTACTATAAGCGTTTCGGCGAGGCGATTGAGTTGCTGGAGCAGGGCGATAAGCAGGCGTTTATTGACAGTTTCCGCAAGGTGGAGCACTGGTTCGGCGATTACGCACAGCGTTTTCAGAGTGAAAGCCGCGTGTTATTGCGTCAGGCGAATGACAACCGCCAGTAATAATCCAGTGCCGGATGATTCACATCATCCGGCACCTTTTCATCAGGTTGGATCAACAGGCACTACGTTCTCACTTGGGTAACAGCCCAATACCTTCATTGAACGGGTAATTTCCCCTAACTCTTTCAATGCTTTTTGCATTTCCGCTGATTCAAGATTGGCCTGAATATCCAGATAAAACATCTCTTCCCATGGATTACCGTGAATCGGGCGTGATTCCAGACGGGTCATAATCAGATTGTGGTTGCGCAGCACCAGCAACGCTTCAACCAGCGCACCGGCTTGTTGCCCGGTCGCCATTAACAACGTCGTTTTCGCCGGAACCTGGTCAGACACGTTAATGGCTTTACGTGCCAACACCACAAATCGGGTGAAGTTTTGTCGCTGATTCGCTTCAATACGCTCCAGTACCTGCAAACCGTACAAAGTGCCGCCAGCTTCGCTTCCCAATGCAGCAACATGCGGTGATTTTGCCTGTGCAACCTTTTCCATTGCCGCAGACGTACTTTCGGTATATTCAATCTTCCAGTGAGGATAACGATTAAGGAATTTGCTGCATTGCTGGAATGGCTGCGGATGGCTGTAGACCGTATTAATGGTGGATAAATCAGTCGTGCCGGAGACCAACAAACAATGGTCGATAGTTAACGTCATCTCGCCAACAATCGACAAGCTGGTATGTTGCAGCAGATCGTAAACGTCGTTTATGGCACCGGAGCTGGTATTTTCAATCGGTACGACGGCATAGTCGGCCTGGCCGGTTTCCACCTGATTAAAAATATCGGCAAATTTGGCGCAGCCACTTTCAATGAATTGCTCAAAGTGACGGGCAGCATACTGGCGCGCCGCAAGATGGGAATAAGAACCTTTGGGGCCGAGAAAAGCGATGCGTGCTGAGTGCGGATTAATTTTATTGAGATGTTGCTGGAGCAAAGCCTGCTGAGTTAATACGGAATCTTCAATGATGAGCTGGAACAGGCGAGTAATGTAATGGGCGTCCAGATGGTGCGCTTTACCGAGCGTAATTAATCTTTCCAGTAAATCGCGTTCACGATCAATATCTCGTACCGGGCGATGCGAGAGCAGTTTGGCTTTTCCTACCTCGACGGCCAATTCGCGCCGCTCTGCCAGTAATGCTAATAATTTTTCATCCAGCGCGCTGATTTTCTCTCGCAGCGCCAGTAACGGGTTTTCCGATGTCATAGTGTTGCCTTTTTGTTATCAATAAAAAAGGCCCCCCGATTTGGGAGGCCTTATTGTTCGTCTTCGCATTCTGTTTCACACGACGAAACGCCTCCCATTCAGGGGAAGGTAAAAAAGAATGCGAAGAAAAACGGTGTGTGTTTCATGTTTGTTTCCTTAAGTGACTTTAGTACAGTACCCGTACTGTTTTCACGCTGTCAACAAAAAACGCGCCCGAAGGCGCGTGGCATGACACAACTTAAGTTAAGGATTACTCTTCTTCTTCCACAAAGCCTGCCTCTTTCACCGACGTCGCGGCGCGGCGGGCTTCCCCTTTGTGTTGCACTTTATTGAGCTGCCGTTCCAGCTTGTTGATCAATTCGTTAATTGCAGTGTACATATCTTCATGTTTACCACTGGCAACCAGAACGCCGTTAGGTGTATTGATTGTGGCGTCAGCAACAAACCCTTGTGGCTCTTTGGACAGAATGATATGTGGATTAATCAGATGTGTTTGCCATTTTTCCAGTTTGGCGAGACGGTCTGCGACATGTTGGCGGATGGCCGGAGTAATTTCCATTTGTTTGCTGGTAATGTTCATTGTCATAAATTTTACCTCTTGTCTTCCCGTCTTGGTGAATTCAGCATACCGCTCCTGATGTCAAAATGTGTGATGGGAATCTCATAATTTTGTCACTTTTTGTCAACGAATCTTTTTTGTGAGAAATCGCAGGAAGAGGTGTTTTTTTACTTGAGGAATATCTCAAAGCGAGCCATATTTGATGAGATCGATAGTGACTAAATCGCTTCAGTTTCACAACTAACAGAATAAAAAAACGGCAGCTCAAGGGCTGCCGTTTTGTATTTCAGGTTTCTGTTATGTATTGCTGCTGTTTGCGGCGATGATTTTCGCTACTTTTTCAGCTTGCGCATTCATCTGCATCTGACGGTATGCATTTTCCATCAGCGGCAGCGCATCACGCGTAGCCTGGGTATCCGGGTAGTCGCGCAACATTCCTTCTACGCGGTTAACGACGGCAACCCATGCGCCACGTTCTGTATAGTACTCGGCCACGGAGTATTCATATTTCGCCAGACGATCTTTCAGGAATACCAGACGTTTGGTGGCATCGGTGGTGTACTGACTGTTTGGATAGCCGCGCACCAGTTTGGAGAAGTCACTAAACGCAGCTCGTGCATGTTGAGGATCTCGATCGCTACGGTCAACGCCAAAGAACCCTTGCAGCGCACTGTCATCCAGCGCCATATTGGTCAGGCCACGCATGTACATGACATAATCGATATTCGGATGGGTCGGGTTAAGGCGAATAAAACGATCGATGGCAGCCTGCGCTAACGGCAAATCGGCGTTTTTATAGTAGGCGTAGATGAGATCCAGCTGCACCTGCTGCGAATACGGACCAAACGGATAGCGATTATCTAACGCTTCCAGTTGCGTTATTGCCTGTCTCCAGTTACCGTCCTGCAGCTTTTGTTGTGCAGTCGCGTAAATTTCATTTGGCGGATTATCAGGTACTTCTTCCTTTGACCCCGAGCAACCCGCCAAAAACAGGCTTAGTGTGGCGGCTGCCACCAGATATTTCATGCGCGTCATGACGTTTTGACTTTCCTCAAAATGTAATACGGGAGATTCTCTGTTCCTGCTCCCGGTTAAGACCAGCTACAATAGCACACTATATTAAACGGCAAAGCCGTAAAACCCCAACGATAAACGAAGAAGCAGTATATATGGCACAACGAGTACAGCTCACTGCAACGGTGTCCGAAAACCAACTCGGTCAACGCTTAGATCAGGCTTTGGCCGAAATGTTCCCGGATTATTCACGTTCGCGAATAAAAGAATGGATCCTCGACCAGCGCGTGCTGGTAAACGGCAAAGTTTGTGATAAGCCGAAAGAAAAAGTATTGGGTGGCGAGCAGGTTGCCATCAACGCTGAGATTGAAGAAGAAGCGCGTTTTGAACCGCAGGATATCCCGCTGGATATCGTCTATGAAGATGAAGATATCATAGTGATAAACAAAGCTGCCGGAATGCCGATCCACCCTTCTCTTAACAACTATCGAAACTCTCTTGCAAACGCGCTGATGTGGTATTATGAACAACAAAACAAACCTTTTATTTTCCGCTGTACAAACCGTCTTGACCGGGACACTTCCGGTCTGACTGTCGTTGCGAAGCATATGGTCAGCTCTAATATCTTATCTTCCATGACCGCCCGGCATCAGATCGAACGGGAATATCTCGCCATTGTACGCGGACACGTCACTCCTTTTGAAGGAACGATAAATGCTCCGATCGGACGAACCGGAAGTTCTCTCATCGAACGGAAGATCGATTTTGAAAACGGCGAACATGCAATTACCCATTACCACACAGTTTTTGAAAAAAACGGGCTTTCACTCGTTTCTCTTATTTTAGAAACAGGCCGCACACATCAGATCCGAGTCCATAT
>ERZ773148.3466-NODE-3466-length-10795-cov-4.841434_pt1 | contig 10795 bp, 9 predicted proteins | sample MGYA00580846_ERZ773148 | MGnify/ENA primary metagenome ERZ773148 (study PRJEB29015, sample SAMEA2737879) | human gut metagenome | biome: human gut; feature: human-associated habitat; material: faeces | place: China | collected 2012 ...
ACGCGGCGGCGCATAAGCATGTCCCGCTTATGGAGGACACCGAGGATGTGGCCAGCTACAAGGGCGTGAAGAGCAATGACAACGGCGACGCCGGCCTTGTACTGGTGATCGAAGCCGCCGACGGCAAGGCTGAGGATGTGGCCAACAAGCTGGCAGCCTACCAGCAGGATCAGGTGGCTTTCTATGGCAACTATGCTGAGTTCGCACAGGCACAGACCAATGTGGAGAACGCCGTCATCGCCTTCAAGGACAACACCGTTGTCATGGTGATCGCCTCCAACGAGTGCACTGCCGATCTGGACAGCGCCGTGGACAGCGCTCTGGCAAACTGAATCTGACATCTGAAAAGCCGGTGCCAATTGCGGCATCGGCTTTTTTCGGTAATTAAAAGGAGGCTGACGCCTTGGTTTTCAGCACCATTATTTTCCTGTTCCGCTTTTTGCCCATCACGCTGGCGATCTACTTTGCCGTTCCCCTCCGGTGGCGGAATCTGGCCCTGCTGCTGACCAGCCTGGTGTTCTATGGCTGGGGGGAACCGGTTGCGGAGTTCATTTCCATACCAGACAGCTTTGTACTCCAGCATTTCAAAAAACTTTGCCCACGAAACACTGGCTATGGATTTTGCCAGTTTATGATTCCGGATCATTCCCTTCACATGCAGGTCTTCGATGCAGATGGTTTGGTTTTCACGCACCAGCATCGTTGACTGCTTCTGCAGAAAATCATTCCTTTGATTCGTTACTTTCTCATGTACCCGGGCAACCCGGATCCGCTGCTTATCGCGGTTATGGGAACCTTTCTGTTTTCGGGAAAGTCTGCGCTGTTCTCTTACAAGCTTTTGCATCGCGCGTTCCAGATATTTGGGATTCGATACGGCATTTCCGTTACTGTCAGAATAGAATGTTTTAATTCCGACATCAATCCCTATCGTTCCACCCCGATTAGGGCATGGTTCCGGTTCAAAGTCAACATTCAGCACCGCAAAATATTTTCCGGACGGCGTATGTTCAATGGTTACATGATGGATTTTTCCCACTTCCATCGACTGACGCACTTTAACATATCCGAGTTTCGGAAGTTTGATATATCTTCCCACAATACGAATGTTGTCTTTTTGATTTACCGTTCTGTAGGACTGAAACCGGTTATGTTTGCTTTTAAAGATTGGATAGGAAGCTCTTTTTTGAAAGAAATTCACAAATCCCCGGTCAAGATCCCGCAAAGACTGCTGCAATGCAATAGAATCTGCTTCTTTCAAAAAAGCAAACTCTTCCCGCTTTTTCAATTCCGTCAGCATGGCAGACGTCTGGCTGTAGCCAATTTTTTCTCCTTTTTCATAGCCTTCCTTACGCATGGCAAGTCCCCGGTTGTAGATGAGCCTGCAGCATCCCAGCGTCTGTTGAATGAAGATTTTCTGTTCTTTATTCGGATAGATCCTGAATTTTATCCCTTTTTGCATGATTCCATCTTATCCTTTGGTCTCCGCGGTGTTTTCTGGTTTCCAATATACTGTTCTACTGCTTCTAACAGTATAGGAATAGGATATCATATTTTTTTATTTCATACGACTACTATTTTGTCCATCTCAATTACTTGCGTAAATTCGATGGACGCGTCTTATATCCCCATAGCTGAAGCAAGGGGTTTTACGACGCATTGGATAAAACATTGGATGCTATAATTTTAATATCTATAACCGGAGTAACTCCGCCTTTTGTGCTGTCAACAGAAACAATAACGTTATCTACATCTTCATATCCTAAATAACCACTAATATTGGTATTCTGCCAATCTTCGAACCAGATTCGCATGGTAACTGGTAAGCCATTGGCATTACCTACATTGGTGTACTCTGCATACATCTTTCCTTTTAATCTTTCATACGGAATAAAAGATCTTGTATTTCCACCATCGTTAATATTGGATAATGGCCACCATTGTGAACACGCATGAGCATATTGTTCTGCATTTAAGCAAAATTTGTTATCCCATGATCCACTTCCATCGCTACATCCAAATCTAATCTTTGTATTTGCTCCGATGACCGGCGTAAAATTGTAGGTTCCGTCAATCGTGCTGCTTTTATCTACCATTTTTCCAATACCAGAATTAACTACAGATGGTAACCCATCCATGCCTTCGCTGGCAGCAAAAACATTTTCCGGGAAAGAAATTCCAGTTGCCATCAACGCTACCATAAGCAGCCCTGACAGTGCCTTTTTCCATCGTTTCACAGTTTCTTCCTCCTTTCTTTCTTCTCTTTACGAGACAGTTTCACGGTTCCAAGAGCCGTTACCGCCGCAATTCCAAGAGGAACAAAAACGTATGGATCTGCAAGACCGGTTTTTGGTGCCGTAGTCTGCGAAATGGCAGGAGACGGTTCGTTTTTGCCCGGTTCTTCAGCACCCTGTACACGGAAAATCCAATTTACCATACTTTCCCGTTTTGCATATGCATTTTTCAGTTCTGCCGGTAACCGCAGTGTGAACTGTACCCGCGAATTTTTCCCTGTTTCCAGTGTTCCTAGGCTGATTTCCTGATTCAGGGATGCCGCCTGCAAATCACCATCATACAGAGTTTTTCCATTTTGTATGATCGTCAATTTCAACTGTTTCAAAAGATCCAGTTCTTCATCCGTTAAATTTCCAGGCGTTTCCGTATGGAAGAAAAATTCGGCACTGGTTGCTGTCGTATTGGAAAGCTGAAAACTATCACTGATCGTATCGCCAGGCATTGCCGTCTGTAAATTCTTAAAGAAATCTTCCGGCGCAGCCACCAGATTTCTAGCAGCCTCTTCATAAGTGACGGACATAGCGGTATACTGTTTTGTCACTTCTGTGATGCTGTTATCCGTCTCATGTACGCACTGTTCAATTTCCGTATCGCCCCAAGGGACTTCCGAATTAAAATCCGGTGTAAAGTTTGCCGCCTGCACCGCTTCTGCTGTAACGGTAAGTCCAAGAACCCTGTCCTGTGCTTTTGATGTCCACGCTGCAGGAATCGTTACATTTTGGAAAAAGTCTGCGGATTCTCCGTTTTTCAGTGGCTTCGTATAGTAATAATACTCTCCCTGTTTTACCCAGGCATCGGAAATTCCATCCAGATCTTCATCACTTAAGACATACTCCACAGATGTTTCGCCGTTCTGGTCATCAGAAGGTGTTTCCGTAGGTTCCGGCGTTGTCTCCGGTTCCTCTGGTTCTACCTGTTCTGGTGTTGTTTCTTCTGTTGCGTTCGGCGTTTCCGTGGTTTCTGGATTTTCATCCTGCCTTTTCGTGTCAATGTTTGACACCGTTTCTGAATTTTCCGTTCCCGTGTCAATGTTTGACACGGAGTCCGCTGCCTCTCCGGAATAAGTGGTTTTCACCCGGATATAGCATGTTTCTGCGTAATTTGTGATTCTCGGAATTTTCGAAATGGTCTGGGAAGGAAGAACAATTCCCTCTTTCGGTCCTGCATAAACTTTTTCCGTATTACCATCTTTTTCGTATTCCTGGATTCCAATGTTTACATCACCGGTACTGATGTGGTTTGTAACGGTAACGCTGTCCTGATAGTAAGCATATGATCCACTGATGGTACTTACTGCCGTGACCAGAATTCCGGCTGCTATTGCAATTTTCCTTTTCATTACTGGCCACCTCCTCCAAACCGTTTCCATGCGTCCTGATAAGAAGTGTATTCCTTCTGACCATCTGTTGTCTGAACGGATTCCTCGTAAACTGTTACTTCCAGGTTATCCTGCTCATATTCATCTGCAACAGTAACCCCCGTAAACAGATAAGTTGTTGTTCCTCCAACCGGAACAGCTTTTTTATAATAGTAATAGCCATCATTTCCCTTAGCCCAGTTTGTGGTATCAAGTCCCGTGAACTCTTTTACAGGTTCACTGCATGTAATATATGCCCGGACATAGCAAGGTACATCTCCTGTATTTTTTGCCCTGACTTTTTTTACTACTGATCCGCTGGATGGAACCGGTGTCGGTGTCGGAAAATCCTCATCCGGAATAATGGTGTTATTTCCGCTTCTGATAATGTTTACTACTTCATCATGGTCCGTCTGGTAAGCAGAAGATCCCGATATTGCGGTGGCTGCTGCAAGAAAACCGCAGCAGCACATTCCGGCAATGGACAGCATTCGTTTTTTCTTTTTTTTCATGCTGTTTTCCCTTCTTTTTCAGAACAGTCCGGATGGCTTTCCGGACTGTTCTGAAAAGTATTCTTATGATAAAGTGTTGTTTCCATCCTGTTCCGGCTCAACCTGAACATCATCTTGGGTATTTGTTTTGTTTTCATCCGATGCTGCATTTCCGTTTCCATCAACGGTTGTAACCCCATTATTTCCGCTTTCGTCAGACTGCGGAGTCGTGATCTGTCCTGCCTGGCCCTGGTTCTGCAGTTCATATTTTTTCCATGCGGAAGCTGCTTTCTGTGGAATCGTGGTTCCTTCTCCGGTGTTGAGTTCCTGGATTGCATAGTAATGTACCGGCACATTCAGATCTTTTCCATCCAGCTGTCCCTCTACAATATTGGCAGCTGTCAGGCTTGTAAAGATCGGATCTGTTGTTTTTCCCGGTACAAGTATTTCGTTATAGCTGTAGGTGTAAACCATATTATCTCCTACACGTTTGTTGTACATCAGAGTCCATTTCTTAGAAACATTGTTCATGGAGAACAGCTCTGTATCTTTCGCAACGCCTCCATTCAAACGGTTACCTGCAGCATTAACAGTAATCACCTTTGCAATCGGGATAGAAACATCCAGATATACATAAGCATCATTTTTTCCAACATTTTCGATCTGCGGGTCTTTTTTGATTACCTGGGTCGGAACAATATTGTTGGTTTTTCCATCATTATCCGGTGTGTAGTTCGGCTCATGGCCAACGATGTCTACTTTACCTACAGAAAATTTGTTGGTTACAGAATCATGATCTGTCAGATATGCCATGGATGATCCAACGGCCAGTGCGCCGCATAGTGCTGCTGCTGTAAAAAATGCTGCTACTTTTTTCTTTGTCATAATCGTAATTCTCCTTTTTTTCTTTTTGTTTTTTTTACCTGTTCCCGTTCCTTTGGTTCAGGTCTTTTCTCCGGAAAACAGAAAACCAGAAGCATAAACAGCGCCAGAAAACCTACGGTTAAAAACATGTGGTTTTTAGCCCACATGAATCCGTAGCCCAAATATGGAATGCAGAACAGATATGTTCCGCGAATGTTTTCTGCCGGAATGGTTCCGGAATCCGGATCTGTGTTTGCATCCCCTTTTGTCTGGTATCCCTCTTCTGTTTTTGACAAAATCCGGTGAGTCACCAGATCCCCGTGCCTCTCAAACGTAGCAATATTTCCTGGACGTACATCCCTCTTCGATGAATCCACAACTGCCACTGATCCTGTGGGAATCACAGGTTCCATAGAACCTGACAGAATCACATAACCCCTTAAATCACGGCACTGATAACAGGTAATACCAAGCACCATACAAACCAGAATCCATAGGAATGCGTGTATTACTTTTGTTTTCATTTTTCCTCTCTCTCCTTTTTTACTTTTTGTTGCCACTTTTTCCGTGCAACGGCGTCACCCCCTAAAAATGGGCATAAAAAATACACCAGCCCATGAAAACCATGTTCTGATGCATGAAAGCCCATTTTTCTTTTTTCCGTGTCAATCATTGACACGAGCAATTGAAAGATTTTTTTGTCCTACCTGCTGTCCCTTCTGTTTTCCTTCTTTTGCAAGTATAACATAGCATACCTTTCTGTGACGTGCAATATGACATTTTTTTGAAAAACATGACATTTTCTCAAAAAACATGACATTTTTTCAAAAGATATGACATTTTTTCAAAAAAGATGACATTTTTATAACTGCCTTTTTTCTAAAAAAGGGATGCACAAAGTTCTGCGCGTCCCCCGTACTGCTTGACTTTTTTCGTCCGGCAGCTTATAATCAAATCAGAAGCAATCAAGGATATACCAGTGTCGGTGGTTGCCTTTCTGAAATAATCTAAATTATTACAAAGAGCAACAAGAGACATAGGCTATCCCCTATTTGCGGTAGGGAATAGCTTTCTTTCTACTTGCGGTGGAAGTTTATGTAAGATAACGCCGCAAAAACAACAAGTAAAAGCGTCAACACTTCCATTGTATTCATTGGCATTACCCCCTTTCTGTTTTCAGAAAGGACAACCACCAGACTATCCCTATCACGTTCTTATCTGATTAGATTCAGTATAGCATATCATCGACTATTTTACTACCTCTTCGACATACAAATCCCCTCTCGCAATTCGTCTACGAGAGGGGATTCTTTTTTATCGGATAAAGTAGTTTGTAATCTGATAATAATCGTTTTCTGTCATGCCGAGTACATCACTCATACCATCGTCCATATGTTCCCAGGTTGTTGCATAATCATAATCTTGATCTGAGAAGGAAAATACAGCTGAGAAATTCACAATCTTTCTTCCGTTATACTCCTGCGGTTGTCCATACATTACAGCGATTGCTCCATATGCATTATAATCATCCATCTGGTTTGCTTTATGGCCTGGAGAGGACATCCAAAGGTTGAAGATCTGGCGGGCAAGATCATCGGAATCTGTATATGACAGACCACCGCCGCAGCCGTTCTGTCTGCCACCATGCAGGGCCAGATTATCAGAAGTTCCGTATCCTGGCTGTGTGATTGATCTCATGATATGGTATCCGGCAGCGGCAACGCTTCTCGGATAACAATGCTTATCATCCCAGATCATGGCTGCGTGTCCTTCTTTGACACGTTCTTCATTTACCAGATCGAAAATCTTTCTGGAAACTTCCTGATCGTAAACGGTCATTCCAAGAGCCTCTTCGTTGGTGTATGGGATATTAATTTTTACTTCTACGTATCTTCCAACAACACCTCCGTTTGGCTTAGATCCCATTGCATCAGCTGAGATAATAACTTTTCGCATACCATTTTTTTTATGAACCGTTACAAGTCCATTTTCATCTACACTTGCTACTTCCGGATCATCCGAAGTCCATTTTACCGCTTTGTTGGTTGCATTTTCCGGATATACGGTTGCGGCCAGCTGCAGTGTCTGTCCAACTTCAGTTAATTCCAGATTACTGTTCGGTGTAATTGTTACGCTTGTTGCATAAACGGTTTCTGCTGGTGTCTCTGTTGGCTTCGGTGTCCCTGTTGGCTTCGGTGTCTCTGTTGGCTTCGGTGTCTCTGTTGGCTTCGGTGTCTCTGTCGGCTTCGGTGTCTCTGTCGGCTTTGGCGTTTCCGTTGGCTTTGGCGTTTCCGTTGGCTTTGGCGTTTCCGTTGGCTTTGGTGTCTCTGTTGGTTTCGCTTCCGGTTTTGTTGTAAGCGCACCGTCTTTTCCGTAGTAATTTCCGTTTACCGTCTGATCCGTTACCATCTTACAGTCTGATCGGAAATAATATGTCTTTCCGGAAATTTTCATCTGCATATCCTTGCAGGCTCCGCCCCAGCTCCGGATATAGTATTTTGCTCCGTTTTCTTCTTTCCAGCATCCGGAAAGCATAACTCCGTTTCCGTCCACAAAATACAGGTTATCTTTGTATGTAAAGCTTGTGTTCACTGCCATGGTGCTGTCTGCCTGGAACCAGTACCATTTTCCTCCGGTTTTCAGCCACTCATTCTGATAGGCTGCACCGTTATCATGCAGGTAATATTTTTTTCCGTTCCAGGTCTGCCAGCAGTTTTTATAAGCTCCGCCCCAGCTGCAGAAGAAATAGGTTTTTCCCCCGTCCGTGAAAGATTCATTTGCTTTCATGGTTCCGTCTGCGTTCAGATAGTAACGGTTATTGTCCCAGGTCTGCCAACCCGTTGCAATTTTTCCATCTTTTGCCAGTTTCCACTGTCCATCCATCACGATCCACTGCATGTTGGTTACTTCTGCAGCACTATTGAAGGTATACGAACGTCCATTGATTTTTGCAGACCGGCTCTTATAAGCTCCTCCCCAGCTGCAGAGATAACGGATTTTTCCGGTATCATCCAGTTTCCACTCATTGGAGCGCATACTTCCATCACTATTCATGTAGTATTTATTTCCATCCCAGGTCTGCCAGCCGGTTGCAATTTTTCCGTCTTTCACCAGATACCATTTTCCGCCTTTTACAACCCACTGGGAACCCTGTACCTTACTGTCTGCACCGAAAGTATAACTTCTGCCGTTGATTCTTGCCTTGCAGTTCAGGTAAGCTCCACCCCAGCTGCGGAAGTAGTAAACCGATCCATCCGTATCAATCATCCACTCATTTGCTTTCATGGTTCCGTCTGCATTCAGATAATATTTTTTTCCGTCCCAGGTCTGCCAGCCGGTCTGTTTTACACCGTCTTTGTAAAAATACCAGATTCCGGACTCCTGTGTCCATCCGGTTTTTCCAGCTGCCTGTACTGTCTGGGCAGAAACTACTGGGAACATATTTGTTGCGGCCGGTGTGCCTACTGCCAGGCTCAGGCCAAGAAGTACCATTGCGATTCTTTTTCTCATATTTTTTTCCTCCGTCCGTGTCAAACATTGACACCGATTTTTCTGTTTGAATTCCGTGTCAATGTTTGACACGGGATTCCTTGTTTTATTATTTCACTTTTTATTCTGGAATTTCTTCCAGAAGTTCCCCGGTATAATCTTCCCGTTTTCCAAGTTTTACGGCATCGTCCAGTTCGGACTGTTCCATGCATACACTTCCGATCGGGTGGATTCCTGGATCACAAAGAACCAGATACAGGTTTCCCTGGTAATCTTCCGCTACATCACCATCCTGCCGGTAGCCAATAAACTCATGCTCAATCGGTATTTCTTCCGGATGCTCCAGATAGAATGGATCAAGCTCTCCCCAGTCCAGTGTGGAAAAATTGAAGTCCGGAAAACGTTCTGCTATTACTTTTTCTGCATTTTTTCGAAGCTCTTTCATGTCCATATGGTTTCTCCCCCTTTTTTATTTCTTTGGATCATATTATCATATTACCTTTCCAATTCCGTAATTACAAGAGTCTTTTGCTATTTTTCATATTGCATTTTTATTACATTCTAATCACCCCTCTGTTTTATTTGCATTTGTTGTTATTGTAATATGGCTTCCGCTGCTGAATGCGGCTTCCATAGATGCCTTTAATGCGTTCAGGATTTCATCTGCACTTTTTGTTCCCCCGTAGAAGCCCGTATTGGCCGTTTCCTGCGATTTTTCTGCATCGTACCGTAAAATGATCGTAAGTCCTGTTCCAGCCGTTGCAGCGTCCGAAAACGAGCTTGAAAGGGTTGTCTTGGATGTACAGGAAACGGTAAGTGTTCCACTCAGGAACTTACAGCCGGAAAACAGGTTCCCGCTATCCGTACAGGAAGATGGGATTTCACCGGTTATGGATTCCAGTGCGGTACATCCGAAAAAACTGCTGTTCATTTTCTGTGCAGACGATGGGATATGTACTTCTTTCAGGTTGACGCAGCCATTGCAGATATTCGAAAGTTCTTTCGCACTGTCCGGAATCTGGACAGATGCCAGAGCCATACAGCCGTAATACATGGAATCCATGTTCTCCAGCTGCATACAGGCTGTTGTATCGGCTCCCTCGATCAGTGCCGTATCACCGTAAAATGCTTTTTTTGCCTGTTTTATATTTCCTGGAAGTTCCATGGCCTTTTCCAGTGCGATACACCCTTCTGCGCAGGATGTAATATCTTCCAGCCGGACCGCACCAGACATATCCGGCATACTGGTCATCGCCGTAGCATTCTTGAATGTTTCCACCATGCTTCTCACTGTATCCGGGATGCGGCACAATGTTTCCAGGTATTCGTCATTTCCTGTAAACCAGTAGTCCATGCTTTCCACTTCTGCCTCCGGATCAATCCAGGTCAGCCGTTTAACAGAATATTTCTTCCATGGCGCAGAATCTGATTTGAAATTCCGGACGCTTCCTTTTCCGGATATTTCTAGATCCCCGTTGGAATACAGGATAGCCTCCACATCATCTGGATTTTCTCTGCCGATTTTATACCTAACACTTTCATCACGGTCAATAAGCACTGTTATCTCTGCCTTGATATCCGGATATGCCTTGGAGGAAACCTCTACGGTAACACTGTGGCCATGTGCCGGCACTTTAGCCGGTGACACGCTGTATGTATCTGCATCCAGAAGCTGTTTCTTTTTCCCGGATATTCCGTATACGCGGAAATTTTTTTCTGAAATCCTACTTCCGGCAGCATAGCTTTTCTCTGCAGCTTCCACCTTGATCGTTTCCGGTTTTTCCGGTGCAGCTTCTTTTCGAAATTTTGGCAGTACCAAAAATACGACTCCAACAAGAATCAGCAAAATAACAGAAATCAACGCTATGATCCACAAGCTGCTTTTCTTTTTCTGCCTTTTTTTCTCTGGCTGTTTTTTTGATACGGCCATTTTTACTCTTTTTTCTTTTCCGTATTGTGCAGGCACTTCAGGATATAACAGATATGATCTTTATCCAGCTTCAGGAACATGCTTTTTACAATCGGAACAGGACGTTCCTTTCCTCCAATCCGAATTGTTCCTGCATCCGGCGGCAGCATTAGGGTTTCTACAATCAGCTCGATCAGTTCATCCACTTCCTGCTTGTTATAGATCGGCGGGTAGTTCTCGTAATCAATATTTTTCCGAATCAGTTCCCGGTAGGCAGATATCCGATCCATCATATCCATCCCACCTCTTTCTGTTCCCCGCTTTATATTATGATGTTAGGGTCAAAACCATAAATAACTTTGTCCTCTATTTCTATAGCACCTTGAAAAATTC
>ERZ773148.3472-NODE-3472-length-10787-cov-4.617220_pt1 | contig 10787 bp, 9 predicted proteins | sample MGYA00580846_ERZ773148 | MGnify/ENA primary metagenome ERZ773148 (study PRJEB29015, sample SAMEA2737879) | human gut metagenome | biome: human gut; feature: human-associated habitat; material: faeces | place: China | collected 2012 ...
ATCGAAACTGACAAAGTGGTACTGGAAGTACCGGCATCAGCAGACGGCATTCTGGATGCGGTTCTGGAAGATGAAGGTACAACGGTAACGTCTCGTCAGATCCTTGGTCGCCTGCGTGAAGGCAACAGCGCCGGTAAAGAAACCAGCGCCAAATCTGAAGAGAAAGCGTCCACTCCGGCGCAACGCCAGCAGGCGTCTCTGGAAGAGCAAAACAACGATGCGTTAAGCCCGGCGATCCGTCGCCTGCTGGCTGAACACAATCTCGACGCCAGCGCCATTAAAGGCACCGGTGTGGGTGGTCGTCTGACTCGTGAAGATGTGGAAAAACATCTGGCGAAAGCCCCGGCGAAAGAGTCTGCTCCGGCAGCGGCTGATCCGGCGGCGCAACCGGCTCTGGCTGCACGTAGTGAAAAACGTGTCCCGATGACTCGCCTGCGTAAGCGTGTGGCAGAGCGTCTGCTGGAAGCGAAAAACTCCACCGCCATGCTGACCACGTTCAACGAAGTCAACATGAAGCCGATTATGGATCTGCGTAAGCAGTACGGTGAAGCGTTTGAAAAACGCCACGGCATCCGTCTGGGCGAAATCAAAACCATAGATCTCGATGTTAACCGAGGTCTCTCCACCCATAGAACCTTCCTGCCCTCCGGCGAGTACCTCGAATTTCTTGATCTCGCTGTATTGGGCTAAGTCCTGCCGCATCAACTCGCAAATCTCGGTAAGACCTCTCTCACGGTCGCCCACGCTAGTTAGGTTTATATTGAACTCGATAATATGCGTACCGTTATTGCTTAGCTGGGCGAAGGTATTATCCGTATCCGCCGTACCTTCCGTGAAGTTACTGATTAGGATCTCCGGATATTTCTCACGGAACTTCTTGTCGATGTCGAGAGCTAACTCACGGGTAATATCCTGCCGTGTACCGATCGGCAACTCAATCGTTATGCCGATGCGTGCGTTATCTTGTGTCGGGAAAAATTCCGTCTTGATAACCGGGATCAGCATCATACTGCCGATGAAGATCAGCGTAGCGCCTACGATCACCGTTTTCCGGTGGCGTACGGCCCAGTTCAAGAAGCGTCCGTAACCGCGATCCAAAGCGTTCAATCCCTTTTCGATAGGCGTGAAGAACATCCGGTACAATTTACCCTTCTCCGGTTGCTGGCGTAATAACTGTGAGCAAAGCATCGGGGTCAATGTCAAGGCGCCTACCGTAGAAACGATCATGATGATACTAACGATCCATCCCAACTGCTTAAATAAGATACCCGCCATACCCGTAACCATCGTCAACGGCAAGAACACCGCTAACATCGTAAGGGTGGAGGCGATAACCGAGATAGCCACCTCGTTCGTGGCGTGTACAGCGGCCTGTTTCGGCTGGCTACCCCGCTCGATATGGGTCGTTACGTTCTCCAATACCACGATAGCGTCGTCCACCACCATACCGATAGCGATAGAAAGTGAGCTCAATGAGATAATGTTTAACGTATTGCCCGAGGCCAGCAAATAAGCGAAAGAAGCGATCAAGGAGATCGGGATGGTTAAGATAATGATAAACGTAGCCCTCCAGCGTCCCAAGAACACGAATACCACCAACATAACGATGATAAAGGTAATCATGATCGTCTCTTTCAAGCTATCGATCGTATTCAAGATATTCGTGGAAGTATCCATGATTACGTCCAGCTTCACGTCTGAGGGTAAGCTAGCCTGTATCTCCGGAAGTTTCTGGTGTACCTTCTTGGCGATGTTCACCGAGTTCGCTCCGGACTGTTTCTGTATGACGATCATACCACCTTTCGTGCCGTTGTTGAACGTTTCTTGCGCACGTTCCTCGATGCTGTCCTCTACACGGGCCACGTCACGCAGATATACGTTCTTTCCGTTCTGGCTACCGATCACTAGGTCTAGCATCTGCTTAGCGTCCGTGAATTCTCCTTGAACACGCAAGGAGTAGGTATTAGAGCCGATATCTACACTACCTCCCGGTGTATTCCGGTTCTCTTGCGCGATGATGGTAGAGATACCTTCGATGGTCTGGCCGTAAGCCTCCAACTTGTACGGGTCGCAATACACTTGCAACTCACGGATCGGCGTACCGGAGATAGACACGGCACCCACGCCACTGATACGGGCCAATGGGTTGGATACCTTATCGTCCAAGATCTTGTAAAGAGCGTTCGTGCTCTCCTCCGCGGTCACGGAAAGGATCAAGATAGGGATATCGTCCGTACCGAACTTGAAGATGATCGGATTCTCTACGTCATCGGGTAGGGAAGACTCTACCATGTCCAGTTTGTCGCGGACATCGTTCGTGGCGACATCGATATCGATGCCATAATTAAATTCCAACGTTACGATCGATATATTCTCACGGGATTGCGACGTGATATGCTTCAAGTCGCTTACGCTATTCAACACGTTTTCCAAGGGCTTCGAAACATTCATCTCGATATCCGAAGCGCTGGCGCCGGGATAGGCCGTCATCACCATGATGGTGTTCGTCTCTATCTCCGGAAGCAAGTCCACTGATAACCTGCTTAAGGAAAAAAGTCCGAAGATCACGATCGCCACAAATACAAGGGCGGTCGATACGGGCTTTCTTACCGCTGTTCCATATAAACTCATAGTCTGTTATTCGTTTTCGATTTCAACTTCCATACCGTTCGTCAGGCGGCTTTGCCCGGTGATAACCACTTGGTCGCCATCCTCCACTCCGGATATGATCTCATATTTATCACCCATACGGCGTCCTAGCTCCACCTTCTGGTAGGATACCTTGCCGTCTTTGCATACATAGATATACCGGTCGCCGGCGCCTGATTGTTTTACGATAGAGCGATCCGGGGCCACCACGTGATCCATATGGCCGAAACTCATCGTCACCCGGGCGAACATACCCGGTCGCACTCGCTCATCCGAGTTGGCGATCTTGATCTCCACAGGGAACGTGCGGGTAGCGGGATCGATCGTCGGATAAACCAAGTTGACTTTACCCTTGAAAACCTCGTCTCCGTACACATCCAGCCGGATATCTACCTCATGGCCTTTCTTCACTTTCGTAAAAAGACTCTCGGAGACATTCACCATTAATTTGACCGGACGGATTTCCTCCACTGTGTAGATTGGGTTTCCGCCGCTGTACATATCGCCGCTATCGTAGTTGCGGGCGGTTACGATTCCGCTGATCGGGCTTAGCAATTGGGTGTTCTCCTCCAAGTTTTTATACGTCTCTCGAGCCACTTCCAAGGAAGTCTTTTGGGCATCCCAAGCGGATTTGGAAGCACCGCCTACCTTATACAACTCGTCGATACGTTTGAACTCGATCTCTTGGTTATCCAATTGTATCTTCGCTTGCTTTAGGCTGGTAGCGTCCATCTTGGCTAATAACTGCCCGGCTTTTACATGGTCGCCTACCTCGGCGAAGATTTTCTCGATACGGAATGGGGTTTGGGGAGCGATATTATTTTTGATATTCGCTTCCACCGTAGCGGTAAATTCACTGAGTTGCTCCACGTCTTGAACAGAGACCGTCTCCACTTTCACCTTTACTTTCTCATTCTGTGTTTCCGTGGCTTCCTCACTCTTATTACCCGAGCAAGACATCAGCAGGGCCAATGTAGCTATCGGTATTACTTTCAGCATTTGACTTGTCTTCATATAATTGTTCCTAATTATTATCTATTAAACTTTCAATTTTTAATTTTCAATTCATCTGTTCGTTACCCAATACTTTCTCCAGATCCGCCTTCGCTACCATATAGTCGTAGATAGATTGGTTGAAGTTCAACCGAGCCTGCGTCAAGGCAAGTTCGGCATCGTTCATCTCCAGCCATGTACCGGCTCCGGTGTCATACCGTTTTTGCGAGATCATATATCCCCGTTCCGCTTGCTCGACTCCCTTTTGGGCGGCGTCGAACTTCTTGATACAGGTATTCATATTATCTATGTACTGTTTAACGGCCAACTGCAAATTGCGCTTGGTATCGTCCCGTTGCAGGTTTAATTGGTCGATGGAGACTTTCGTCTGCTTTACCTTATAAAATTTGCTACCTCCGGAGAAGATAGGAACCGATAACGTGATACCGATCATCGAATAGGGGTTCCATCTGTAATTCTTGAACTTGAAGTCATTGTTCATGGCGCTCCATTGATATAGACCGGTCAGCGACAAGGTCGGCAGATAATCGAATTTCTGCATGACCAGCGTCTTTTTCAGCTGTTCCGCCTGAAGGTCTAATTGTTTCAAGTCCGTATTCTCGGATAAGGTTGTATCCGTGGATAGATAGTCGGCGAAGAGGCTGGACTTGAAATCCGTCAGTTGTCCGTCGCAATCGATATTTAAATCCAGATCCATGCCCAATAACGCTTTTAACTGCCATTTAGCCAAGGTAAGGGAGTTCTCTGCCTGCAACAGATTAGGCTCTGTATTCTTTACCGTCACATCGGCACGTATCAAGTCGTATTCAGCTACGGTTCCCTGTTCATACTTCCGTTTGATATCCAGATAATTCTCCATGGCATTGTCGTAACTTTGCTTGAATACCCGGTAAGAGTCGCTTGCCAGAAGGACAGCGTAAAAGCTCTTTTTCACTTGGTTCACCATCGCTATTTTAGAAGAGCGAGCTTGCTCCACCGCCAATTCCACGTCTAAGGCCGAGATACTCAAGCTTTTCCATAAGGAGGCGTTCACCAGTGGCATGGAAGCGTTGAAGCCCAAGCTCCAGTTGTTGCTACGTCCTACCTCGAAGCCCTCGTCCATACTCGACATGTCCGTGCCTTCGGGCAAGCTGCCGCCTCCCATGTCACCCATGTCGAAATCCATATACATCACCTGTTTCTTCAAGGTACGGTTGTAGTCCCCCGCAAAACTGATCTGCGGAAATAGAGAAGCGTACGAGCCTTTACGTGCGTACTTTTTCTTCTGTATTTCTTTATCGGCAACTTTTACGGTCGGGTTCTCGCTAAGGGCGATCTCTAGCGCTTTTCCAAGATCCAGTTTCAGGGTGTCTTGAGCCAGAACCGGTCTCGCCGCCAGAAAAGGCAATACCATAAATGTGACCAACATCATTTTTCTACTCATCAATAATCGTTTCATTTAGGATAGATTTTGTCTGTGATTAAACTCATTAAGTGTTCGCTATAAATCATAGGATTGTTTGAGATCGAATCGGTCTAGGATCGCTCTTCCCTTCTCGGTACTGATCCCTTTCAGGAATGTGAGGAGGATCGTGTTGTATACCTCGGTGATGGAATGCTTGCAGAAGACATTGGAAGGCCGCAACATCTTCGTCTGCTCTTTCACCAGTAAGGCCATGATCTCGAAGTTGATCCCCTCTTGGAACACGCCCTCTTTAACGCCCCGTGTGAACAAGTCCATACACCTCTTACCCATTCTCGCTTTATTCATCTCTATTTTTTGTTGGGCTTTCGGATATTTCTTCAAGTCCTCGTAAAACTTCTCGTTGAACCATCTCGGGTTTTTCATCATCTCCTCATAGAAGAGCAGGATTACTTCCAAGGCATTGAAAGGTTCTTTTTCCAATCCTGTCAGACATTGTCCGAGCGATTCGGTATTGTGATCGATCCCCTCGATCAGCAAGGTTTCCTTGTCCTCGAACGACTCGTAAAGTGTACGCTTGGAGATGCCAGCCGCTTTCGCTACATCATCCATACTCACACTCTTGATGCCATATTGAGAAAAAAGATCGAACGCCGTATTAATAATCTGTTCTTTTATCATATTCTTTTTTGTTACGTCAAAAGTAGCCGGGGCAATCCCTGTATACAAGTAAAAAGCGCTGACTCGTCCGTTGGAATCGACCAATGACCGGATATTCCCGTCGAATCTATTCGCAAAGGTCTGATATATTTAGAAAACCAGAAAGGTTTATACTGTTACGGTATTGGTATGGAATGAAATAGGATATTGTCAAAAATTCTTGTTATTCGTTCAATTTTGGATGAAAATTGGTTAAAAACGAAATAGTGGGTGGTCTTTGGCTTTTTATTTCTATCTTTGTCCGAGGTGATAATAAAAATCTACAGATAGATATGAAAAATTTACCTTTAATTGAAGTCACTGAGTTAATCAAGGGAATTGAGTCCAGCGACAACTTTCAAGATGATTTATCGATAGCGGATCTGAACGGAGATTTGATTAATTACGAGGAAAAAAGGCTGGAGCATTCCACCCCGATGCGTTTAAATGCCTTGTTGATGATCTTGGTACAGGAAGGTACTGCTGATATTTCGGTAGACTATATTCCATATAAGATAGAGAAGAATACGTTTATAACCTTGATGCCGACTCATATCATACAGGTATCGAAAGTGAGCAAAGATTTGAGAGGGCGTTTGTTGATCGTGTCCAGATCTTTTCTGGATGGATATACTACCCCGGCAGGGAAAAAGAACTCTATGGTGCATTATATGCAGATCCGTAAGAATCCATGTGCTGCGATGAGTGCCGAGGAGACTGAGCATATATCCGGCCAATTCTCAATCTTACGGGAAAAGATGAAGCTGCGTACCCATTTTTTCCAGAAGGAGGCTCTCCAAAACGCCTTAGTCGGTTTCTTTATCGAGTTGGCTAATATCTTTATGGGTAAGAAGGAGCTGATGACGGCACCTACACTCTCCCGGAAGGAGGAGCTTTTCGAGCAGTTCCTGCAATTGCTTTTCGAGCATTGCAAGGAGCAGCACGTCGTTACTTTCTATGCCGAGAAATTATTTATTACCCCACAGTATCTTTCGCTTATCTTGAAAGAGCTAACGGGTAAATCAGCGAATAAATGGATTGACGACGCCTTGATCGTCGAGGCCAAGATGCTGTTGAAGGCCCCGCAAGCCACGGTTCAGCAAGTAGCGGATATACTCCACTTCTCCGATCAATCCACTTTCGGTAAGTTTTTCAAGAAGCATATGGGTATATCACCCATGGAATACCGGAAATCATAATCCGGTATTTTCTATACGCTTGCGGAACTTATACCAGTTGATCAACTCACAAGCCCCGTAGAAAATGCTGGCTACACCGAAGATTACGAATGTATTTGCCGCCGCCCCGAACGGGTAGGCAAGAATCATTACTCCGGTTATCAAGATCAAAGCCGGCATCAGGTAGAACCCCAACGGTACATTGCTCCATTTCCTTGCGGATATCAATGAAACCAATTGCTGTACACCGGCAATTACCAATAAGGCTCCGAGTAAGTACATTAATATATTCACGAAGAACTCGGGCATGATCACCAACCACGCTCCGAACAATACGCTTCCCGCTGCTTCGATAGGAAACATCGGTTTCTCCCCGTTCTCGTTCTTCGGTCGGGTGAAATAGCTGAGGATAGCGAATAATCCCGGTAAAATGAATAGTATACCGATCGTGATAACCAGATAGGTTATGGCTGCTTCCGGCCATAATACCAAAACAAACCCTAATACCATCGCGAATGCGCTACGTAAAACCGCGCCATTAATAGATCTCATATGTTTTTATTTTAGATTTCACTTATAATATGACAAAGGTATATATTCTTTCCGACTTTTTTTACCTTTGTGCGCCATAAAGCAGTATCAGGAAAAACATCGAAATATATCCCTCTTGAATGCATGCTTCGCGTAAAAAGACAAACTTGAAATCATCTAACGAATAATAATACTAAAACAAAAAATGAAGCGTATAGTTTTTTTGGATTACGTGCGTGTGTTTGCGTGCTTCCTTGTCATGGTTGTCCACGCCAGTGAAAACTTTTATGGAGCTGAGGGCTCCACGGATATGGTGGGACCGCAATCTTATCTGGCCAATGAGGCTGATCGGTTGTGGGTAGCCGTATACGATGGTTTCTCACGCATGGCGGTGCCATTGTTTATAATTGTCTCCGCCTTTCTTCTTGCGCCGATGAAGGCAGGGCTGACCTCTTGGCAATTCTACCGTCAGCGTTGTATTCGCATCTTACCGCCGTTTTTCATATTTATGATACTATACAGCACTTTACCCTTGCTGTGGGGGCAGATAGATGCCGAGACATCATTGAAAGATATATCGAGAATATTCTTGAACTTTCCTTCACAGGCCGGACATTTGTGGTTCATGTACCCTTTGATCAGCCTCTATTTATTTATACCCGTAATATCGCCATGGTTGAATAAAGCCACGGCGAAAGAAGAGCGTTTTTTCATCGGCTTGTTTCTGTTGTCGACCTGTATGCCCTATCTCAATCGTTGCTTCGGCGAGGTGTGGGGACAATGTTTTTGGAACGAATACCATATACTGTGGTACTTCTCCGGTTATTTAGGATACCTCGTACTGGCACATTATATACATGTCCATCTTACATGGAACCGTTCTAAACGTCTGGTTATCGGAATCGCCTCGATGGTCGTCGGTGCCTTGCTGACGATTTATTCCTTCTATGTCCAAGCGATACCCGGAGTAACTCTTGTCACACCTGAGATAGAGATCGGATGGGCTTTCTGTACGATTAACTGTGTGCTTCTTACGGCGGGTACGTTCCTCGCTTTTACTTACATAGGCAATTCGAAATCTCCACGACTCATAACAGAGATGTCTAAACTCAGCTACGGTATGTACCTTATGCATATATTTTGGCTCGGATTGTGGGTAACGGTGTTTAAGCACGACTTAGCCTTGCCTACTGTCGCCGCCATACCATGCATTGCGGTAAGTACATTTATCTGCTGTTATGTGACGACAAAGATTATCTCATTAATACCGGGCAGTAAATGGATTATAGGATGAATATAGGATAGCTCTGTCATTTGGCGCGGTTACTTTGTAAACAAGATGATAAGATTACCTGTTATTTGGAAAAAATCGTATATTTACGATATTCAAATAAATCCCGGGTAATAATGATGACGAGAACAGTTTTTATACTTTTGATATCGAGCCTTTGTACGCTAAGTTATTGTACGCCGAGGACCGAGCCTGCTCAAACCGAGGTCTTAACTCCTGTGGATTCTATATCGAAGGATTCCGCTGTGATCATGGAGACTTTGCCTCCCCATATCGAAATAGAGAAAGAGCTGCTTTACGATAAGCATACTTTAGAAGATACTTACCCCTATAAAGATACGACACGGGAGTTCCAGTGGGAGAAAATGAAAGAAAGATTATCCTCATTGGAGTCGATCCAAAGGGAGCCGTCTCAATGGGCGATCTTGCAGAACTATAAAAACAGGAATGGAGAGGCTCCTCTTGTAAAAGTCTTCAAGAGAGATGCATATAAGAGGGTTTCCGATACGCTTGGTGTAGAACGCTATCAATCCGTCCCGCTTTATTTGCTGACCGATACCGTGACTCCCGAGATCTATGGACGTGACGGTAGCTTAGTCCGTATCAAGGCGATGGATGAGGATTCTAAATTCGCTCGTATACAAACCGTGTACGATGGGGAGGAGGAGTGGTATGCCCCGAGGAAATATATCAAGCAAATAGGGGATACGGTAGTCTTCGATAAGGCGATCTTCGTGGATCGTCATAACCAGAATATCGCGACCTTGGAGCACGTCGGCTCGAAATGGTTGGTTCGTAGCATGAACCCTGCGACTACCGGACAGCATCGTCCTCCTTATGCGCAGGAAACCCCGTTGGGAATGTATGTTCTCCAAGAAAAAAAGTCTCGCATGATCTATTTGGTAGACGGTTCCAAGGAGACAGGTGGATTCGCTCCTTATGCCAACCGTTTTACGAATGGGGCGTATATCCATGGCGTACCGGTCAACGCTCCTCGTAAATCGTTGATCGAATATAGTCCTTCGTTGGGAACGACACCACGGTCTCATATGTGTGTGAGAAACGCGACTTCGCATGCGCAATTTGTTTACGATTGGGCGCCTGTTAATGAGACGATTGTTTTTGTATTAGAATAAAAATCATAACTTTGCGGCGTTATTGTTTTTTAGTATGCGAAGGATTTTCTTGTATTTGTTTTTTATTGTCTTGTCTGTAGGTTCAATTTCAACCGGTGGCGTTTTGCGTGCCCTATCTCCGGAAACGAGATCAACGTCTGTGGCGGTTATGGGGCGCCAATTATATGAGGAGATGCGATTGGATCAATGGGTTTGTTTCGATGCGTTTATGCAGGGGCTTAGAGGTTCCGAGAAGATTGATCGGAAAAATAAGGATATCCTTACATTGATTGATTTCTCTAAACCTTCTACGGCGGAGCGTATGGTTGTATTGGATATACGGCAAAAGAGAATACTTTACACCTCTTTGGTTTCTCACGGTAAGAATAGCGGGGGGAATTATGCGACCTCTTTCTCGAACGAGAACGGTTCCCACAAAAGCTCTTTAGGATTTTATCTGACGGAAAATACGTACCAAGGCCGGAATGGCTATTCGCTTATCCTAAATGGATTGGAAAAAGGAATAAATGATTTGGCTAAGCAAAGGGCGATTGTAATTCATGGCGCCTCTTATTCCGATCCTTCTGTGGCAGCTTCCTCGGGTCGGTTAGGACGTAGCTTTGGTTGCCCTGCATTGCCTGTATCTGTCAGTAAGCCAATTATTAATACGATAAAGAATGGAACCCTTTTATTTATTTACGCCAACGATAAGAACTATCTGACGCAAAGTTCCATTCTATCCACTCAACAAGAAAATGATATTTTTCATGAAAAAAGTTACCGAAAAGTTTTGTAGTTTAAAATAAAGGCGTACCTTTGCACCGCAATCAGAGATAAACACTATGAATTGCAAAACGGGGTGTAGCGCAGTCCGGTTAGCGCACCTGCTTTGGGAGCAGGGGGTCCCA
>ERZ773148.3484-NODE-3484-length-10768-cov-3.002987_pt1 | contig 10768 bp, 8 predicted proteins | sample MGYA00580846_ERZ773148 | MGnify/ENA primary metagenome ERZ773148 (study PRJEB29015, sample SAMEA2737879) | human gut metagenome | biome: human gut; feature: human-associated habitat; material: faeces | place: China | collected 2012 ...
GGGATGATTACCTGCAATCCTTCTTTGATTACTTTCACGTCAATGTTTTCCCCCATCATCATGGGATCCCCGTCAAAGTGCACTACCCCCGGTTTTGTACGGTGGATGCGCAGTGTCTGGCAGCGGAAAGTTTTGATGCGGCTATTTTGATCTATAGTTTTATTAAATAGTTGGAAAGACAGGGAGGGCACATCCAGCACCGTGAAAGGCTCAAGGATGGTCACGTCCAGTAATCCGTCCGTCAGCATGGCCTGTGGAGCTATATACGCATTGTTTCCGTATTGCGAAGCGTTGCCGCAGGCTATCAGGAAAGCCTTATACTTTAAGGTACCGTCTTCCGTTTCCAGTTCGTAAGTTTCGGGCTGATACTTCAGGCTCTCCAGTAGAGTCTTTTCTAAATAGGTAAGAGGTCCTCTCCTGCCCGCCTTTGCAAACTTCAGGCTGACAAAAGCATCGAAACCCACACCGCAGGTACAGAAGAAAGGTACTTCATTGATTTTTCCGTAATCGATGACGTCTATAATTCCTTCGTTGATGATTTCTATCGCCTTTTTAGGCTCCATCGAAATTTGCAGGTGGCGTGCAAGTCCGTTTCCCGAACCACACGGAATGATGCCCAATGCAGTTTTTGTATGCACCAGCGAGCGGGCTATTTCGTTGATCGTACCGTCACCGCCAATAGCCACTACAGCATGCACATTTTCCTTTGCTTTTTGTGCAGCAATTTCAACAGCATGTCCGGCATATTCGGTATAGATTACCTCTTGGGCATACTTTGTCTTATCCAGCTTTTCATCGAGCAAATGGAGGATTTGCTCTTTACTCTGCGTGCCGGATTTCGGATTTATAATGAATGATATTTTCTTTTTTTCTTCGTCCATGCAAGGGTTGTTTCACTATGCAATTTTATAAATGGCAAAAGTAATACAAATACTTGAATTTTTAACCATAGAGTGGGCTTTAATCCATGGGCAAATATATTTTTTAGTAAAAAAAGAACAGATAAGCACATATTTTGCTATCTTTGCCCCCTGTTTTCAAAAGGCTTGTAACTAAGAGTTAAATATTTCATATTATATAATAAACATTTCATGGGATTACTACAAGACAAATTGGCGAAATACGACCTGCCACAGCAATATATGGCAATGGGCGTATACCCCTATTTCCGCACAATTGACAGCCATCAGGATACTGAGGTGTTGATGGATGGTAAAAAAGTCCTGATGTTCGGTTCGAATGCTTATACGGGACTGACTTACGATAAAAGAATAATAGAAGCCGCAAAAGCTGCCACAGATAAATACGGTACAGGTTGTGCAGGTTCCCGTTTATTAAATGGAACTCTTGATATACACGTAGAGTTGGAAAAAGAACTGGCTGAGTTTGTCGGAAAAGACGATGCACTCTGTTTTTCCACCGGATTTACTGTAAATGAGGGTGTTATTCCGCAATTGACGGGACGTAACGATTACATTATCTGTGACGACCGCGTGCACGCTTCCATCGTAGATGGTCGCCGCCTCTCCTTTTCTACTCAATTAAAGTATAAACATAACGATATGGCCGATCTGGAAAAAGAACTCCAGAAATGCGAGCCGGATGCTATCAAACTGATCGTGGTGGATAGTGTTTTCTCTATGGAAGGCGACCTTGCCAATCTCCCCGAAATCGTACGTTTGAAGAAGAAATACAATGCCAGCATCATGGTGGACGAAGCACACGGATTGGGTGTATTCGGAAAACAGGGACGTGGTGTTTGCGATCATTTCGGTGTGACGGATGATATCGACCTGATTATGGGTACGTTCAGCAAGTCACTGGCTTCTATCGGTGGATTTGTTGCCGGAGATGCTTCGGTAATCAACTGGTTGCGCCACAATGCCCGCTCTTATATATTCCAGGCAAGTAACACGCCTGCTGCTACTGCTGCTGCCCGTGAAGCTCTTCACATCATTATGAACGAACCGGAGCGTCAGCAACGTTTGTGGGACATCACCAACTATGCATTGAAGAAATTCCGTGATGCCGGTTTCGAAATCGGTGAAACTGAATCTCCTATCATTCCATTGTATGTGCGTGATGCGGAAAAAACATTTATCGTAACTAAGATGGCGTTTGACGAAGGCATCTTCATCAATCCGGTTATTCCGCCCGCTTGTGCACCGCAAGATACGCTGGTACGCGTAGCATTGATGGCTACTCACACCAAAGAGCAGGTAGACTATGCTGTCGAGAAGTTGACGAAATGTTTCCGTGAACTCGGAGTGATTGAATAAGGATTTTCCTAAAATCAGATAAAATGAAAAGAGACTGTCTTCAAAAGGCAGTCTCTTTTTTTTAGGGAATTGATAAAATTATGTAAGTTTGCCATCTGAAAATATTAACTTAATACTAAGAAACAAATGTCTAATACCCCCTCAGCAGCTTTTTCGGATACCAAGGCGCATTACGATCTTCTGGACGGACTTCGTGGTGTAGCGGCCCTTATGGTAATATGGTATCATATATTCGAAGGCTATGCTTTTGCAAGCGATACCATGATTACGACGTTCAATCATGGATATTTAGCCGTAGATTTTTTCTTTATCCTTTCAGGTTTCGTTATTGGCTATGCCTATGATGACCGCTGGGGTAAGAGTCTTACAATGAAAGATTTCTTTAAGCGTCGTTTGATACGTCTTCATCCTATGGTGATAATGGGGGCTGTCTTGGGGGCTATTACATTTTGTATTCAGGGTTCCGTGCAATGGGATGGAACACATATCGGCATCTCCATGATAATGCTGTCTCTGCTTTGCACGATATTCTTTATTCCCGCAATGCCGGGCGTAGGTTATGAAGTTCGTGGCAACGGTGAGATGTTTCCATTGAACGGGCCTTGCTGGTCATTGTTCTTTGAATATATAGGTAATATTCTTTATGCTTTGTTTATTCGTCGCTTATCTAATAAGGCGCTGACTGTGCTCGTTGTATTGTTGGGAGTGACATTGGCGCTATTCGCAGTCTTCGATGTTTCCGGTTATGGGAATATAGGTGTGGGCTGGACATTGGACGGTGTCAACTTTGGCGGCGGATTATTGAGAATGTTGTTCCCGTTTTCTGTGGGGATGCTTATGTCGCGTAACTTCAAGCCTATGAAGGTGAAAGGCGCGTTCTGGATATGTACCATTGTATTGATTGCTTTGTTCTCAGTACCCTATCTGGAAGGTGCGGAGCCGATTTGCACAAATGGCCTTTATGAAGCATTTTGTATTATTGTAGCTTTCCCAGTCCTTGTATGGATAGGAGCATCGGGAACTACTACGGATAAAAAGTCAACTCAGATATGTAAGTTTCTGGGAGATATCTCTTATCCGATTTATGTGATACATTATCCGTTCATGTATCTGTTCTATGCATGGTTGATTAAAAATCAACTCTTTACTTTAGAGCAGACCTGGCAGGTTGCCTTATGTGTTTATGCATGGAATATATTACTGGCCTATTTGTGTTTGAAGTGGTATGACGAACCCATACGAAAATACTTGGCTAAACGTTTCTTGAAGAAAAAATGATAGTTTACAACAGGGTTGAGGGGTGTTTCTGAAAAGAAGCGCCTTTTTCTGATATAATAAGATTGGGCAAAGACGGATTTCGCAGGATTTCAGCTCTAATTTTAATATTTGGATTCATATTAGTTACAATATTGTTTATTTTGTTATCATCTTGCTTTGATATTGAAAGTTTTTTAGTATGTTTGTCGCATTATTAATGAAAAACACGTCTTTTCAATGAAAAAGCAAGATTTCCTGTTTATTATTCTGGTAGTGGTAGTCTTTCTACCCTTCTTTTTGAGTGACGCGGTTTATGACTGGTATAAGTCGTTCAATGCTGAACACGGCATGGTGATGAGCTTTCTGAAGTTTGCCATTCTGTCTTCGTTGGGCGAAGTGCTGGGATTACGAATAAGTGCGGGAGTATACAACCGGAAAGGCTTCGGTATTATTCCGCGCATGGTGGTATGGGGCATACTTGGTATGGGTATCAATGCCGCTATGATTATCTTTTCAAAAGGTGTGCCGCAGTTCATGGAGTATATGGGAATGGCAAATGCTGCCGCAACGTTTACAAGTGAAGCGATGTCTCTCGATAAGGTGCTGGTGGCACTGGCCATATCGGTAACGATGAACACAATCTTTGCTCCGGTATTCATGACTTTCCATAAAATAACAGATACGCATATCCTGATGTGCGGCGGTTCTATTAAGAGTCTTATCACTCCTATTCCGATGACGAAAATCATCACCGGACTGAACTGGAACGTTCAATGGAACTTCGTTTTTAAGAAGACAATCCCGTTCTTCTGGTATCCTGCACACACCATTACTTTCATGCTTCCGCCGGATATGCGCGTATTGTTTGCGGCATTGCTGGGCATTGTGCTGGGAGTATTGCTGGCAGTGGCGGCACGGAAATAGTTTTTTTATTACCTTTGCTTCCTGCTAAACGAAAATAGATGTATGAAACTATATAGTAAGCAGGAAGCAATCGCACGCATGAATATGCTGGCAGGCTGTTCAAAGTCGTTTGTCTTTCTGATTGATTATTCGCAGGAACAGGTTTATGTGGAAGAGACGGCAGAGGTCTCACCGGAGGAGTTGATATATAACCTGAATGGATTTACGAATGAAGCAGTTGCCGGTTTAACGGATGAATTGCTTTCGGAGAGTTTGCCGGAACAGATAGAATGGATCTCACAGCCTGTTTCTTTCCGGGAATATAGTCGTGCTTTCAGACATGTGAAAAAGAATATTCTTGCCGGAAACAGCTTTCTTACGAATTTAACTTGCCGGACTCCGGTACAAACCAATCTGACTTTAAAGGATATATATTGTAGCTCCCGTGCTTTATATAAAGTATGGGTAAAGAATCGTTTTGTAGTTTTCTCTCCGGAGATTTTTGTTCGGATAAAGAAAGGGACTATCAGCTCTTATCCCATGAAAGGTACGATAGACGCTACCCTGCCCGATGCCGTACAAACCTTGATGAACGACGGGAAAGAAGCGGCGGAACATGCTACGATTGTGGATCTGATCAGGAATGATCTGAGTATTGTGGCATCTCGTGTCCGAGTGGAGCGTTATCGCTATATAGATGTGTTGCCGACAAACCGGGGACCGATATTGCAGACCAGCTCGGAGATATGCGGTGAACTTCCAGCAGATTACAAACAGCAGTTAGGTGATATTCTTTTCAGTATGTTGCCTGCCGGCTCTATTACCGGAGCACCCAAAAAGAAGACGATGCAGATTATTCGTGAAGCTGAGGGATATGAACGGGGATTCTATACGGGAATAACCGGATATTTCGATGGAGACGATATGGATAGTGCCGTGATGATACGTTTTGTGGAGCAAGAGGCGGACGGAATGTATTTTAAAAGCGGTGGTGGCATTACTTTCAAGAGTGACGCCCGCAGTGAATATGAAGAAATGAAACAGAAAATATATGTGCCTATTTATTGAAACGATACAAGTACGTGACGGTAAGTTGCAGAACCTTGCCCATCATAACCGTAGGATGAATGAGACGAGACAGGCGGTTTTCGGAATGACGGATCAACTGGATATTCTGGATTATACAGGGGATTGCCCTGAAAGCGGTTTTTATAAATGCCGGGTAGTTTATGGCAGAGAAGTATGTGAAGTGGCATTTTCCGCTTATACAATGAGAACTGTACGTTCACTCCGGTTGGTCGGTTCGGATACGATTGATTATCGCTACAAAAGTACGGACCGGAAGGAACTGGAAGTATTGTATGCCCTGCGTGGCAATCAGGATGATGTATTGATTATCAGAAATAATCTTTTGACGGATACTTCCATTGCTAATGTGGCGTTAGAAAAAGAGGGAGTCTGGTATACACCGAGGACTCCCCTATTGAAAGGCACAAAACGTGCGTTGCTGTTGGAACAGGGAGTACTGACGGAATGTGATATTCCGTCAGATGAGATTTCTTCCTATTCACACATCGCTTTATTTAATGCGATGATTGATTTTCAGTCTCTGGTTCTGGAGATTAACCGGGATACGGTTATTCGTACTTGATACTATCTACCGGATTATTTCTTGCTGCCCGATAACTGTTCAGGCATACTGTGAGCAGGGTGATGCAGACAGTGAAGAACAATGGAAGCAGGAAATGAAGGATACCAATGTGTACATGGTAAGCAAATTGTTGCAGCCAATAATTCATCAGATAGCAGACCAAGGGTACAATGAGTAAAAACGCTATACCTATGTAGTAAAGGAACGGGCGATTGACAAGCCATAATATTTGCCCGAATGATGCACCGTGAATCTTCCGAATTCCTATTTCGCGTATACGTTGCTGGATAGCATAATGGGTGATGCCGAACAATCCGAACAGTGTGAGGAACAAACTGATTGATGCATACATCAGCAGGATGCGGGAAAAGTCGGTGACTTCTTGATTATTGGAGATCAGTACCTGATAAGGGTCTTCATAATTGAATGGAGTACCGGGGTATTTCTTCTCCCATAATCCGCGAAGATGATGGATAACTGCTGTGCGATCTTGTTCGTCAAACCGTAAGGTCAATGTGGTATAGCTATCTTGTGGCATTTCGTGCAGGATCATTCTCAGTGGAAACACATTGTTTGTGAGCGAATATTTCTTGAAATCTTTCATGACACCGATAATAGTACCTTTCTCACTCTTTTCGGGCACGTATTTAGAGATAGGTTGTCCCATCGGGTCTTCTCCTTCGGGCACAAGATAGCGAATGAAGGACTCGTTGATGATGACCGGCACAGAGGTACGGAGTAATAAATGGAATGTTTGTTTGGCATCCAGCAAGTCGAAATCGTATATATTCAGGAAGTCCGGACAGTTTTCATAAAGTTCAAGCATCAGAAGGTCATTCTTCTCACCATTTTGGCGGGGAACGGCCATACTCATGGTATAAAGGCCTGATTGGGAAGATACAACAGACTTCACTCCGGGGATGGATTTAATGTCTTCTATCCAAGTAGATAAAGGGGATTGCCGGGAGTCGCCGATTCCAAACTCAACGATTCCTTTGTAGCGGCTTCCCTCCTGTTTTATCAGGTCCATCTGGCTACGGATTATCATAAAAGCACTTAGCAGTCCGATAGAAATCATGAATTGTAAGGTGACCAGTGCCGCTACAATGCGCTGTTTTTTACGACCTGTAAAGAAGCTGCGGTAACGGCTTTCGGACAAGGTCTGTATCTTCCGGCTCATGTATTCTGCCGGAACAACGGATAGAATGATGACAAACAGCAAGATAACAGGGAATACCTGAACGGAGAAAAGATAGGAGAACGACAGATGCGCGGATATTGCTGCATTGAATACTGCCAACAGGTCGCTCATCAACAGAATGGATAACAAGAATGCTGCAATCACCATCAGGAAAGTATCGGCAAAGAGGTGCCAACGGATTTGACGGTGGCTTGCACCTAAAAGGCTTTCAATGTGCAAGGTGCGTATTTGTTTCAATAAGCGTGAAAAACTGAGGTTGATATAGTTGAAGCAACCTATGAACAAGATTAATAAAGCGGATAGCAGGCCGACGCTTAACAGGGCCTTCTGCCGATGCTCGATACACTGGTTGCTATCTTGTGTGTTAGTGGTAAAATAGGATTCCTGTAAAGTCTGGGTACGATAATACCCTTTGCCTAATAAAGTAGGAAGCTCGGTTGTCTCGAAGCGTTGGCGAAAGGCGTTGAGGTCTGTTCCTTCTTTGAGCAGTATTGAACAGGCTCGACATTGATTTTCATGTAATTGTTCAGGAAAGTCTGGTCGAAATGCTTGAGCAAGTCTGCCCGCAACATGCTTTGTGATGGTAGACGGAAGACGGCGGCAATACGGTAGGCACTTTCGCCGGATTGGGGGATATCCAGCAGCTTGCCGAGGCAGTCGGTGGTACCGAAACAACGTTCGGCCAGAGCTTGGCTGATGGCGATGGTTCCCGGGTGAGTCAATGTTTCTTCTATTTTTCCTGCAAGAGTTTCGATGGGGATAAACTTGGGCAATGTGCTGTCTGCCGAAAGCAGGTTCAGTTCGGAATATTCTTGGTCGTCCACACGGATTTTTGTGTGAGTGATAGCTTGTGTGCGTAATGAAGCTTCTATCTCTGGGAATTGTGAGATGATTTCGGGGACAGATTCGTGGTATACGAATGTTCCCTGCATTTCTTGTTGCGCGAAAGGTAGTGTTTGTGTCAGCCGGAGGATGCGGTCACGGTTGGGGTTGTTATATTCGATGTTGTATTCGTATAGGACGAAGGCTGTCAGTAGATTGGTGCAGGCGATACCGATAACCAGACTGACAAGAGAAATAGTGACGAACAATTTATTTCGCCACCAGCTACGCAGGACAAACTTCAGAATGTACATGTTCTTTTAGTGATAATATTAATAGGTTTTAGCTCTATCAGGAAGCCTGAAGAGTTTACATTATATAGTGCCGGGAAACCTGAAAGGGTTCGCATTTACAGTACAGAAGCCTGAAAGGCTTACATCATATAGCGTAGGGCATCGCCCTACGTAATAAGTATTCCCATTTCTGGGCCCTGAAAGGGCGAAATAAAATAGTACATCTCCGATTTCGTCCTTTTAGGGCTTAAGTAAAAATGTGTATAATATGGGTTACAGACTCACCTCTGTCACCACCTGTCCGTCGAACAGATTAATGATACGTCCTGCAAAACCGGCATCGTGCTGCGAGTGGGTTACCATGACGATGGTGGTTCCTTCTTTGTTCAGTTCATTCAGCAGTTCCATCACTTCCTTACCGTTCTTAGAATCCAGATTACCGGTAGGCTCATCGGCAAGGATCAGCTTTGGATTGGCTACTACGGCACGGGCAATGGCAACACGTTGCTGCTGACCACCGGAGAGTTGTTGCGGGAAGTGTTTGCTTCGGTGTGTAATGGCCATGCGTTCCATCGCTGTTTCCACGCGACGTTTGCGTTCGGCGGAAGGAATGCCCATGTAGAGCAACGGTAATTCGATGTTTTCGTATACGTTCAGTTCGTCAATCAGGTTGAAGCTTTGGAATACGAAACCAATGACCCCTTTACGCAGGCTGGTGCGTTGTGCTTCGGTGTATTTGGATACTTCCTTTCCATTGAGGTAGTATTCTCCGCCCGAAGGGTTGTCGAGCAAGCCGAGGATATTCAGCAATGTAGATTTACCGCAACCGGAAGGTCCCATGATTGCGACGAACTCGCCTTCTTTCACTTCGATGTTCACATTGTTCAAAGCCCATGTCTGTACTTCTTCGGTCTTGAAGATTTTTTGCAGGTTTACTGTTTTAATCATAATAGTGATAATTTTAATTAGTAATATTGTTTATTCATTTTTTATTATCTCGGCCGGATTGATATGCATGATCCGGTAAATTTTGTATGCGGTGGTGAGGAATATCATCAGGGCTACACTGAAGAATAACAGAATTCCCCAATCCCAACCCTGTATACATTTCACTGTACTTTCGCCTGTTGATAGCAGCATCAGTCGTACCAAAGGATAAGCAACCGCAAAAGCCAGCAGGAAAATCACCAGATAAGCCTTACCGAATATACCGGCAATGATCCGTGGGGTAGCTCCGTTGATTTTACGAATGGCTATTTCCTTCTGTCGGCTGACCGTATCCATGGAAATGGCCGAATAGATGCTCAGTACAACCAATAGTATACTTACAACGGCCAGGATTGTCATCGCCACTTGTGTCATATACATTGATCCCATCATGGTGTGTTTATTATCGGCCAGGGAACGGACTTCAAGAGGCAAAGTAGTGGGTACGTACTTCCGACAAATATCAGTAATACGGTGGACACTCTTGGCAGCGTTCGCATTCGGTGCCAGTTTGAAATAGAAACATCTGAAGCGATTACCGGGAAAGAATGCCGAGCCAATGGTATTTCCTCCCCGGATTTCTTTATAGAGCGCTTCGAAGGTACCGATGATTCGGTAACTTCGACCTTCAATCTCTACTCTGTCTTGCACGCTGTCCTTATCCAGTTGCAGTCTGAAATCCTCACTGACATAGACGGTGCCTTCCGCTTCTTCACTCACTTCCTTTCCCTGTAACGGGATGTTCAGGAATTTGAAGTAACTCGGAGATCCCTCTGCTATGGCAATCCAGACTTCCGATTGGTCGGCTTTCTTATAGGTGCGCATAAAATGACTTCCACTTCGCAAATCATCTGTCATAGTCAGTGTCTCTATACATTCCGGAAGTGCACGAATATCAGACAATATGGGATTTAGATTCTGCCACATGCGTTGGGTATTCACTTTCAGGGAAATGATATTTTCTTCTTCTTCGGATGTAAGCGGATTGTATGCCCGACTGAACGTTTCGTGCCACACCATATTGACACCGAGCGTGCTGCCCACAAAGAAAATGGCAATGCCTAACTGCAACCACATCATAATTGAACGGAAAATATGACGGCTACGGTTATTGTTGATTTGGCTGATTATGCTCACTTGCCGTAAACGGCGGATAGGAAACCATATTACGAGCATACATATCATCAGAAGTGCAATATATATTTGAAACTGTACAACGTAGATAGATGACAAGGGTAAATCGGGCATATCATGGCTTGGAATGTATATTTCCGCAAGATTTATCATGAGTTCCGTTAGAACCAGAGATAAAAGAAATGCAGTGGACATCATCCAAAATACTTCAGTGAAAAGAAGCAGGAACAGTCCTTTTATC
>ERZ773148.3485-NODE-3485-length-10767-cov-3.705284_pt1 | contig 10767 bp, 11 predicted proteins | sample MGYA00580846_ERZ773148 | MGnify/ENA primary metagenome ERZ773148 (study PRJEB29015, sample SAMEA2737879) | human gut metagenome | biome: human gut; feature: human-associated habitat; material: faeces | place: China | collected 2012 ...
GTATTTCTGCGTCCTGCCGCCTTGCAGAACCGGAAAATTCCTTTTCTCTGCGGTCGGAGATTTTTGCTTAAGAGCCCATTGATGGCCGCGCGGCGCCTGATTGAATACATACCGGGCGTATTTTAAAGACCGCGCAATAAACTGGATGCGGCATGCATCGAAAGAAAAAACGCGTTGTACTTTGATTGTATTGTTGTATTGTCTATCCATTTTAAAAAAGAGTAGACATAATGTCTGCTCTTTCTGTGAGAGGCACATGAAAAAGATATTTTTGGGGTTTTGGCTGATGGAGTTGAACTCTCACGCATAACAGGACATCGCAAAAAAACTGTTTATCGAAATATATCTCCGAAGGCTCCGAGCATAGTTTCCCAAAAGCTTACAGGCTCTTTTGCCTTTCTTGGGAAGGATAGCATAAAATGAACCCCCTCAATAAATGGAATTGAACTCGCGTAAACGTGTTTATTAATGAATTGTTATGTTTCATAGTTTGGCGGGAGTGTGAAGTTAAAGGATTTCGCGGTTGCCTATAACAGCATTCGGAAACGACTTGGATAAAAGTGTTTTAACTGCTTCATTCTTGCCTGTCGATTCGAATACAATCTTTTTAATTTTATACTTGTCCGAAATAAATTCTATCATTTTCTCCTCAACTTCTCGTCCTAACGCCCGGCAGGATAGACTAAAAAGAGTTAAGGCGTCACCTTCAACCTCGATTGCTCCCACAAGCCCCAAATCAGAAAAGCAGTCAGAAACCGAAACAGAATACAGTCTAAAAGCTTCAGAAGCAATGTGCTCCTTGATCTCAGCTACGGTATATCGTCTGCCATTGGTACATTTGTTTGTCCGTTGGGTGAGCTCCGAGATCCGGCTAAATTCAATCGGCGCTGCTTCGTGAATATCCATCTTGATTTTGAGAGCAGCTATGTAATCAGCATAATCCGTATATTTTGCTTTTAACTCTTCCCGAAATCTATTGGTCCGATAGGTTTCGTTGCGTTTGTCGATGTCCGCTATGCTGACGTTGCTCTTCAGATTGAAACAGGTAAACTGCTCATAGTTCATATCTCGCTTAAAAAGAATCGAGGTAACCTCCGGCAGCATCGCCTTCACAGCCTCAATCTCAACAGGAGAGTCATCTACAAATACCATACTGTCAAGCCCAATGTTGAGCTTATGTGCAATTTTCTCAATATTAATGGGCTTGTCCTCCCAATTTACCTGAAAGCAGGCGATATACTCTTCTTTTAAAAGCATCTCACTGTGCTCGTAAAACATGACTAATACATCTGACAAATCATTCTTGCTGCATATGGCAAGAATGACACCATGATAGTAAAGTGACAGAACAAACCGCTGAAAATCCTGATAGACCCGGCCTAATCCGCTACCGCTAAGCTTCAGATTTTCAATTCCGTCTTCGGAGAGAATGCCGCCCCAAAGGACATTATCGCAATCTAAAACAAGGCATTTTTTAGTGATACCTTTCTCAATCAGATACTGTTTATGAATTACTTTTACAGCGGCTTCTATTAGTGTTTTAGAATAGGGGGCATTCCAACGATATTTACTCTTGGAATCGTAAGCATTAGAAATGCCAATCTCGGCGATGAGATATTTTAAATCGATGAAAGATACCTGATTGCCTAGCGCATCCCTTAATAGCAAATTCAACTTGTCAACAAAATTATGGTACACATGGCCGACTGTCACAGAGAGTGGCAGCTCGTAATCCTCAAACAAAAACCATACAATTTTCACATGAGAAATGCTTGTAAGATCAGCATACAATTTTTTACAAAGTGCAATGGTTTCATTCGAGCCTTGTTCTGCCAAGGAGTAAAATTGTCCTAGAAGCAAAGCCTCTATGTTTAACCAAACTACAATCAAATCAGCGCTTACAAGCTGTGCTTGAAATTCCGCCTCTGTATGTTCTCCAAATGGAATCGGGAAAATAGCGGTATTTTCACCAAAATACTGCTTTGTCAGCGGCAGGAAGTGGGGTTCAAATATGATATTAGAAATAACCGCTATATGTAATCCAATTTCCATTTTATTCACCAATTACATTGTCTTTCTGTTTGTTCTCCAATACTGCAGATATGACATCAGTTATTTTCGAAATCGTATTCATCTCAGTTAACAGCAACTTTGAATCTGGCACTTCACATTCGAACGCTTCTTCAAGAGAAACAATAATCCGGATAAATTGGATAGAATCCATTCCGAGTTTTGATAAATCGGAATCGTATTGTTCAACAGTTACCGCTCCGTTTTCAATGTTTGTGTTGACAATTTCAAGTATCTTTTCCTTTGTAACTTCGTTCATTCGGATACCCCCAAGAAGACGCGCTTATTTATTGCGATTTTCTCTTTGTCTTTTTCAGTCAAATCATCTTTTATCAGATCATATAGGTTTTCTGCTTCAAGCCGAGTCTTAAAATCGCATTTCCACTTTTTTTGTTCTTTGGCACATAAGCCGTAGCAATCAAGCAGTGCCTCTCCTTCGGGAGTCTTGAATGCTTCTATGTATTGTCTGAGAATCTCATCGTCGAACACTTGTCCGGTGTGGTACAGGATGTAGAATACATACGGAATGATTTCATATCTTGAGCTCATCGCATACAGTTTGTCCAATGTGATCATGTCAAGATTGTTTTTCAGAAGATAATATACGTCCTTGAACATATCGTATTTGATGCTTTTGCGTGTAGCAAGCAGGAAAATAGAGTTCATATCTTTATAGTGATGAAGAATAAGCTGAACCATTGCTTTAAGCGGAGGAAGGGTTTTTACTCTCACTCCATAGATGTCCATGACTATTGTGTCGGATAGAAATTCGTCAATATCGATCCGCTTCCCGGTATATTCACCCCAAAAAATATCACAGTTTAGATCAATAATTATATTGATGTTTATTATTTCACACTGCTTTGTGTAAGATGGCGTTTGGTGCGAATATGCCAAGTGGAGTACTCGTTCTTCTTTTGTCAAGCAATTATATTTAAATCCATTGTTCAGTAAAACAGAATGTATCTCTTTAAGCATTCCTTTGTTAATTAAGATATCTATATCTGACCAATATCTATTTCCGTATGTCTTAAATGCAAAAAAAGATAATGCCTCTCCTTTTATGTATGCATACGGAAAGTCAGCGATTTGTTCAAATACTGAACGACATTTTATAAGCATTAACGAAGAAAAAACTTTATTGGCAGCACTCATATTTTCCAAATACAACTCACTCATCTCTTTATTATAATGTTAGACTAATTATCAATTAATTTTCATATTGACTGGACTGAATATAGTACATGTTAGCATATTTTCCATTCCTATCTATCAAATCTTTATGACAACCAATTTCTTCGACATGACCATTTTCAATAAAAGCAATAGTGTCTGCTTTTATTATAGTTGAAAGTCTGTGAGCAATCATTATTACCGTTTTATCTTTAGATATATCCAAGAGCTGATTGTTTATTTCATATTCACTGATTGGATCTAAAGCACTACTTGGCTCGTCCATAATATATATGTCGCTATCCTTATAGCACATTCTTGCTATACATAATTTTTGCTGCTCACCACCAGAAAAAACAATACCTTCATTATCGAATAATTTACCATATTCGCTATGTGTCCCTTTTGTGCTTGAAAGCACTTTATTTAACAGTCCAACTTTTTTAAGAACTTTAGTTAATTTTTCTTGATCTATTTCTGTACTGCATGATATTATTTCATCTATAGGCATTGAATACAACTGAAAATCCTGCAGCAATGTCGCTATCTTTTCTCTCAATGAGTATATATTATATTTCTTAATATCAATACCGTTTATTAAGACGCGCCCAGATTCAGGATCGTAATATCGAAGTAATAATTTTACTATTGTGGATTTGCCAGCTCCGTTTAATCCAACTATCGCTAATTTCTCTCCTTTCCTAATTGAGATATTAAAATCACGTAATATATAATCATCAGAGTTCGGATATTTAAAGTATACTTCACTAAAAATAATTGTATTAATAGTGCTAACTTTTTCTCCTTCATTTCGTTCAATTTTTGGTATATAATCAATAATATTCATAAAATTTTTAATATATAGGCAACTCTCTTTTAAGTTTGTTATTTCACGAGAGGTATCTGAAAAACCATTAACAATTAGATTGAATGAATTGTACATGGCTGGAATATCTGCAACAGAAATAATTGATCTGTATGCTTGAATTGCCAAGTACACATAAGGCAATAAAATGCTTAATAATGTCACGATTGATTGAGATTTAACTGTAAATCTCAATTTTTCATTCGCTAATTCCATAGATAAACCAATTTGTTCATCAGCACTTTTATTATATTTTTTAATAATTAAATCCCCAAGCTGATTATATTGTTTAACATCCGATATAGTTGACTTATTAAACAGAAGCGAATGAAAATAATCAACAATTCTGTTGATTGGTACCATCTTTTCATAAGCTTTGAATTTTACTTTTACGAAAAAAATATCAAGAAAGTACATTGTTATTCCAGAACCAAGTGCAACAATAATCATTCCCGCATTTAACATAGTTACAATAAAAAGACCAGACATAAAATTAATAAAGCTGATAGATAATCTAAGTAGTTGATAAAACACTTGCATAGCTCGACCATCAACTTGATCTAAGACTTTAAATAATTTGTCATAAAAATCCTTATCGTCAAAACATTCCATGTCCAATTCGGTACATTTTTTCAACATGATATTATTTGAATATTTTTTCACATTTAAACTCATGCGATTAAATCTATGTTCATATATGAAATTGCTAAATATTCTTGTAATAATACTAACAAATGCATATAATGATACTATTGCTATGATAAAAATCAATTCTTTGTTTTGAGTTAATGAATCAATTAAGAACTTATAAATAAGCGCATTAAATACAGTTGGAATTATAGACCATAATAGATAGATTATAGCCCAAACAAATCCGGCTTTATCTGATTTAAAAATAAACCCCAACATGAAACGAAGAAGCTTAATACCTTCCATAAAACGTATATTATCATTATTTTTTTCTTTCATAATTCACTCAACCTTATTAATAATTCCTTGTCAAGTTTATCATAATATAAATTATAACCATGAATCTGTTTTGCCAACCTTTTGGAAAATAGCAATTGATTAGTCCAGTCGTTTACATGAAATACATTTGGCAGTAAAGATATCAGCAATTCACTTGAAGTCATACTATGAACATCTAATTGATTGCCACGATATAAAAAAACAATTGATTTCAAATTATATTCGAATTGTGCAATATTTTCACCTAATCCAGTTAAAACTTTATAATCTTCATTTTTATACGATGTAAATCTTTGATAATACGGGTCATCATATAATATTCCGCGGCGAATCTTAACAGCAACAGGCATGGGAATCACCTTTAGCATATCATTTATTAATATAATATCATCTGATAAATATTTATATCCGTTTTTGCATAAGAACATATTTAATGTTGTTTTACCCACCATTGATTTCGCAATTAAGGCAATAGCATTTCCGTTTTTGTCTAAGCACATTGCGCCGTGGTAATTTCCAACAATTGAAACACTGAATAAAACTTGTATAACATCAGCAATAAAGACACAGGATTCCATAACTGATCCAAATATATATGTAATATCATTAAATACAAGTTGGACATATGCTTTCTTAATATTTAAAATAAAAGTGCCGACATTAGTATATCCTATACTCTCCTTAGTGATACAGAACATAGAGAAAAATGTATCAATTTGATCAACAAATTCTTCGACAATATATATCGTTACTGAACGCTTAAATATTTCATGGTTAATAAATCTCATCATTTCACAACCCTTGTTAAAATGTCATTAAATATTCTTTTTCTGTCTTTGCATGTTTCTTGTGAAAATATAGAATTTGTATTTAACAAGGATTTTGCTGGACACCCACATCCGCACATAATCTGATAAGCACATGTTTTGCAAATGTTTTGGTTTTTCCTTCCTGAAATCTTATCTATGACATTTGCCATTTTTTCAGAAGAAATAATTTCTTGTAACTGTGATTTTTTTATGTTTCCCAAAATAAACTCAGGATCTGTGAACATTTGGCACGGGTATACTGCTCCGTTACAATCAATTCTTATTCCGCATTCAATAAACCCATTTTCTCCATTATATGGGCATCCTATATCGGGATTTAGAAATTCATATGCAGCAACAATGGAATCCGATTCTTTCTGCTTTTTATTCCACTTATCAATTTTACTTGCGAGTTCAGTATACTTATCATGTGGCAATATGTTTTCACTCGAGTAAGTTGAATTTTTATGCACCAATGCAATATATATAGAATTAATAAGATTATTATTATCTGATAAAAAGTTAACACTTATCATATCTAATATATTCTCAATTAATATGGCATTCAAATTAGTTATATTTATACGTAGACCTATAGGACCAACAAATCCATTTTCACGACTATTTTTTATGCCTTTTACTATACAACTAAAGTTGCCAACTCCACGTGTTATGTCATGTGTTTCATCATTATATCCATCAAAAGTGATTTGTAAATGCGGTTGATACCGTTTTAATAGAAACATATTGCCATGATCAAAACATAAGCCGTTGCTTATTACAGATGTCTCTATGCCTTCTTTTTCCAAGATATCTAATATTTTATTAATATTTGAGTGTAAAAAAGGTTCTCCTCCAGATAAAGTCATATATGGTATGCCCATTGAGCGTAATTCGTTAGCAATATTATTTACATTGTCTTCAGATAATTCGATCTTTTCATTTATACTGTTTTCGTTATAACAATACGGACATTTTTGATTACATTTATTTGTAATTTCACAGTAAACTCCGATAATTCTATTCATTTGGTTCACCTTGCTTTATTATATTTAAATTTATTAAAGAAGAAATCGTGTTTTCTACATCATCAATGAGTTCCTGCTCTTTTACTCTTATTCCTTTTACATCATCATCTTTATGCAAACCAATATAGTACATAATTAAATCCTTTATAGACTTCTTTTGTAATAACATTTGATATATTTCAGTAGCGGTTTGATTTAATATATGTACTTCTTCTGATTGGGTATTGTAGAGCATTATTTCTGTTTCACTTATAGTTTCTTCAATTATATTAGAATTTTTAACATATTGCATTTCTATAACCATTCCTTTCTAAATCAACCGTAATATTTGCAGTGGTTCGGCTTGCAAAAAGACGTTTGTTTAAACCATCAAGCTGCAAACTTGCTGATTGGAAACGTTGTCTTTCAATCTTAAATTCTCATAAAAATATGTAAAAGCGACAGAAAGATAGAACTATTTATTTAGATATTTGCTCCTCCTACAGTATTTGTTCCAGTATAATTACCACCGGAACAATATATGACACCCGATCCACATTGAGAACTATAATTTGAACCCAAACCACAATGAGTTGCTCCCTGAGAACAATATGAAGAGCCCGAAGAACAGGACGCCCTGGCTTTAACCATGTTCTGTATCTCTATTTTTGATAAAGATATAATTTGGGGTTTTATATACACTACCTCCGCCTCCTTTCGTTTTGATCGTTCACCATTATCAGTAATATCATTCTGCCGCTTATTACCCGATTATTGTTCCAATGATGTGATTGTCGTTTATGATATAGTCATCTATCATTGGATTATTATCACCTTTCGTGACATAATATTTGTTTCCATTATTTAATATAATTTTTATAACTCGATGGATAGTTAAATGATCATAAAAATATCTATAAACTATAATGTCCCCCTTTTTTATACTAATATTGCTTGTGTTAATTCTTACCTTTTGACCATCAACCAAGGAAGGATACATACTATTACCATTTACAGTAATAAATTCATTATTGAGTATATTGGGATACTTTAATATCATCTGAAAAAACGCTGTTTTTTGTTTTAAATTCATTATAATACCTCTCTAAAATAAATATATTCCGCTTATCTTGATATCCTAATCAAAATTATTATTTTTAAATAAGACTATAAAGTTAGGATATCTCCATCAACATTATTATCAAGTTTTTTTACAGTTTCGAAGAATTTTTGCACCAACTGCGAACCCGCCAAATTTCATTCTCTCTATATAATGCGAACTTACTTTTTTCTCTAGAAGGTTTCCAACAAAGTAATACTCACTAGAACATAAAAAGCGACACAAGGCGCAGTTACATATTGCGGCTCGTGTCGCTTTTAATTTCTATTATAAAAAAGTGCAGAATACATCCGGGACAATTAATTCTATACTGTTCATTGGAAAATGTTTGCTTACATCTTTGGTGTTTCATTTATTGTCACAACCTCTGATATTTTTTTAACTAACATTAGAATTTGTGCATTATACTTTTAAATTTTATATAATATTATCATGTATTTTTGAAAAAGTCAAGCCTTTACCATAAAATATATATATAGTCAGGTGAATTTTTATTGTGCATATTGGTCGTTTCCGATGATAAATATGCACAATAAACTGCAATAGTTTTTATTTATGGGCTGCAAAGTACAACCTATGCTGCGTAAAGACCATATTCAATTATGCTTATTTCTCTTTGTTATATATTTTTTAGATGCATTACTTTTCCATTGTTACTGTTTTTTCAGTTCCGCTTTTGAATATGACCAGTAGCTCGATTTTGGAAACCACTTTAATGCAGTCAATCAGTTGTCTGGCGGCAGTGCCGTCGAAATCTATCGGATGATTTTTCAGGGCGTTGAGGCCTACCAGCACTTTGCCCGATCTGGATTGATCCGCACCGGCCTCAACCTGCCGTTTTTTCTTTTCTGCAATGACCTTTTTGACTTCAGAATCTCTTTTGATAGGGCAATGAAATCCTCGCCTGCAATGTTATCTTTGCCTGCCATGACCATGCTTTTGAGCTGTTTCAGCCTCATCTCATCATTTGTGATGCTGTTCTCGTCAGCCGCACCATAAAACATTTGTATGTGAAGCTCCAGATTTTTGAGCGCAGCCTGACATCCATCATCATTTACGACTTGCTGTATCGCATCCACTACAGCCCGCTGGACAGCGGTTTTTTCAAGGGGCGGTGAGTTGGGACAGGATTTCTTGCCATATTCCATCCGGCAGATACAGCGCCATACCGCTTTCTTCTTGACGTTTTTATTTCATACGGCTCTGCGGTAGGCAGTGTCGCATTTCCCGCAGACCAGCAGTTCTGTAAGGGCATATTTGCCGGGATATTTGCCGAGTTCGTTACGCCTTTCTGCTTTTTTCTATTGAGGCTTGTACGTCTCGCCATTTCCTGTTGGACGCGGTCGAATTCTTTCCGCGGAATAATAGAGAAAATCATCATTCTGTAGAGATTTCAGATAGGTGTAACAGCTCCCGAACTGTTTTAAGCTGAGCGGCTGGCTATTGGGGTCATTCAGCCGCTTCATAAATTTTTCTTTGGTTATCATTTTTCCCTCCAAATCTTTGATATTTTTGATTGATATTCCTGTTGAATTACATTTTCAAAGTGAGGGGATTATCATTGTCAAACTCAAAATTGCAAAAACCTTCATTATAACAGTGATACTTCCCATGCATTTGAAGGAATCTGTCTTTATATTGCTGCAGTTATTCTAATTTTTTGTTCGGTATTCAAATCTCTTATAAGTTCTTCATAGCTTGTATCCCGATCGTAAAAATAGTCAAAATAGTCATCAATTAAGGAAAAGCAAAAAATGTGATCGTAAAAAACGGCGAATTTTCATCCATTCTAACTCAATTGTATTTCTGCTGCGAAGCCAACGTTGAATCAGATAACTCGGATTTTCTGAATCAAACCTTCTTGCAGTATCTGTCAGTGATATAGGCTCATCCGTTGGACGCAAATATTTGTATACTGTCTGTTCCAGAAATGCATTCATTTTAGGCTCGTATATAGGAGTCTCCTCTTTAGTCATAGCATCAAAGAAAATATCTCGAATATTTTCCCATTCCTATGGATGAAGTTCATTTTTATGATTCACACGTTTTAAGAACTCTTAACGCGTTATAGCATAAGCCCATAGTAGTTCTGTTCTTGTTGCTCGTCCCATCCAGCCACATCCTCTGTACTTTGATTCGGGTTTCGGCAATTGCTTTCTTTTAAACTTTCTACAGCTTCAAACATCTCATGACTAATGATACCAAAGGTGTATTTGTAGTTATTTAATAATTTATTCAAAACGTCCCGGCTCCATTTTTCTTTCCCAGACGGAGAGGGTATCTTTGTTTCAAATAAGTAATGCTGGATATCCTCTAAACTGTTTCCATCCAAATAAAGTGAGAATATTCTTTCAACAACTTTAGCCTTGTCCGGTATTGTTTCAACGATTCCGTCGTTGTTTCGACGGAATCCATAGCAAACTTTTCCCAAAATCTTCGATTCAATATAAGATAACTTCATATCACAATTTCTTTTCTAATTGAATAAAAAACGACCTGATTTTCATTAAAATCAAGCCGTTATCAATGCAATAATTCTATTTTTAATATATTTGAGGATAAAAAAAGAGACAAACCTGCTCTAACACAAGTTTGTCTCTTTTTGGCGGAGATGGAGAGATTTGAACTCTCGCGCCGGTAAACCCGACCTACACCCTTAGCAGGGGCGCCCCTTCGGCCAACTTGGGTACATCTCCGAATAAAAAATATAAATATTATGGCGGAGAGAGAGGGATTCGAACCCCCGGTACCTTT
>ERZ773148.3488-NODE-3488-length-10757-cov-4.649411_pt1 | contig 10757 bp, 7 predicted proteins | sample MGYA00580846_ERZ773148 | MGnify/ENA primary metagenome ERZ773148 (study PRJEB29015, sample SAMEA2737879) | human gut metagenome | biome: human gut; feature: human-associated habitat; material: faeces | place: China | collected 2012 ...
GGCCAGAAGGAACAGCAGGTGTTGTTAGAAGTTTTATTGAAAACAAGATGTATGCTGATCCTTTAGGACTTACAAAAGTATGGTATATGGGACCAATGTATCGTTATGAAAGACCACAATCAGGACGTTTTAGAGAATTTATTCAATATGGAGTTGAGGTATTTGGAAGTAAGGACCCAATGCTTGATGCTGAAATAATTAGTATACCTGTTAATTTCTTTAAAATGTTGGGATTAAAAGGAATTAAAGTAAATGTTAATACTTTAGGAGATGTTGAATCACATAACAAATATCGAGAAGCATTAATAGAATATTTTAAACCACATTTAGATGAATTGTGTGAAGATTGTAAAAAAAGATATGAAAAAAATCCTTTAAGAATCTTAGATTGTAAAGTTGATCATGATTTAGAATGCATGAAAAAAGCACCAAAAACAATTGAATATTTAAATGAAACAAGTAAAAATCACTTTGATAGTGTATTAAAATATTTAGATGAAATTGGTATTGCTTATGAAGTAAACACTAGTATTGTAAGAGGACTAGATTATTATACACATACAGTTTTTGAAATAGAAGCGAGTGTCGAAGGATTTGGAAGCCAAAACGTTTTATGTGCTGGTGGAAGATATGATGGATTAGTAGAAACAATAGGCGGTCCAAAAACTTCTGGTGTAGGATTTGCAATGGGGACAGAGCGCCTTATGACTGCACTAGAATATGAAAATATAAACCTATTAGATAATGATGGTATTGATATATATATAATTCCAATGGGAAAAGAAGAAAAAAGTTATAGTTTTAAATTATTACAAGAATTAAGAATGAATGGATTTAATGCTGAAATTGATTATTTAAATAAAAATATAAAAGCAAATTTTAAACAAGCCGATAAATTAAATACTAAATATGTAATTATTGTAGGTGAAGAAGAAGTAAAAAGTAATATTTTAACAATAAAAAATAATCAAACAAAAGAAGAATATAAAATAAAACAAGAAGAAATGATTGATTTTTTTGATCATAAAATAGAGGAATGATAAAAAATATGAAAAAAATAGATATAAAAGATTTAAATAAATATTATGATAAAGAAATAGAATTACAAGCATTTGTAGATAATGTAAGAAATTTACAATATGTTCAATTTGTAATTCTTAGAGATAAAACTGGAAAAGTTCAAATGACGATTGAAAAAGAAGATGAAAATAATAAAGAAATAGTTGAAATTATAAACAATATAACACTAGAAAGTACTGTTAAGATAAAAGGTAAAGTAATTGAAAGTCCTAAAGTTAAACTAAATGGAATGGAAATAATACCAAGTGAAATAAAAGTAACTTCAACATCACTAGCTGAACTACCATTTAATATAAAAGATAAAAATAGTGCGGAAATAGATACAAGACTTAATTATCGTTTTTTAGACTTAAGAAATGATTATAACTCTAATATTTTTAAAATTCAAAGTGAATTAGTTAAAAGCTTAAGAGAATTTTTATATAAAAAAGACTTTATGGAAATTCATACTCCAAAATTACAAGGAACAGCAAGTGAATCAGGAAGTGAAGTTTTTGAAGTAAAATACTTTGATCGTAAAGCTTATTTAGCGCAATCACCACAGTTTTATAAACAAATGGCAATGGCATCTGGCTTTGAAAGAGTATTTGAAGTAGGACCAGTATTTAGAGCCGAAAAATCTAATACAAATCGTCATACAACAGAATTTACAGGATTTGACTTAGAATTTAGTTACATAGATTCATACGAAGATGTAATGGATTTAGAAGAAGAAATGTTAACACAAATGCTAAAAGACATAAAAGAAAAATATGGAGATTTAATTAAAGAAACATATAAAAAAGAAGTAATTGTTCCAAATAATAAATTTCCTAGAATTAAACTAGCTGATTTATATAAAGAATTAGAAGAAAGATATAACTATAAAGTAGCTAAAGAAGAACAAAATGATTTAACAACAGAAGCAGAAAAACTAGCTTATAAATATGCTATGGAAGAATATAATAGTGAATTTATTTTTGTAACTGATTATCCAAAAGATAAAAGAGCTTTTTATCACTTAAGAGAAAATGATATTCCACAAGGATATGATTTAATTTGGCGAGGTGTTGAAATAACAATCAAACTTCGTGTCGTTCATGCCGAGTTCTTTTGCTTTCTGGTTCATCCGGCTGACAAACTCGCTTTCTGTCCCCGCAATATGCTCTGCCATCGCTACAGATGCATCGTTTCCCGAAGCAACGACAATACACTTGATCATCGTCTCAACGGTCTGCTTTTCGCCCTCTTCCAGAAAAACCTGGGACCCGCCCATACTTCTGGCGTGCGCACTCGTCGTCACTTCGTCGGTCAGCTGGAGCGTCCCTTTTTCGAGCTCTTCAAAAATCAGCAGCAGCGTCATGATTTTTGTGATGCTCGCCGGGCTTCGCTGTTCCGACGCATTTTTCTCATACAGAACAGTTCCGGTCTGTGCCTCCATCAAAAGAACAGACGGCGAAGCCAGCCCAAGGTCCGTTGTCATCTCCGGTGCTGTCTCCTCCGTCTCTTCTGTTTTCTGTTCCGTTGTTTCGTTCTGCTGCTTGTCGGAAGATTCTCCATTCTGCTCTGCCGCAGTCACTTTCAAGGGCGCTGCAAGAAGCGCCAGGATCATCAGCAGGCTCCAGACGATATTTCGTGTTCTTCTCTTCATATTCCCTCGAAACATCTGCTCTTTCTTCCCTACAGGCTATGCAGACGACCGCAGAACTATGCTGTCTGTTCCGTTTACAGCAGCGGTGCCAGAAACTTCAGCGCACCGCGGAGTGCACGGACTGCAAAATTTTTCTTTCGGCAGTAGTCCATATTGATCTGCTCACACTGTTCAAACGTGATCAGCGCATCCTCTTTTACCTGGGCAACCGCACTGCTGCCGTACATCCAGACACCGCACTCAAAATGCAGGTACATGCTCCGGTAATCCATGTTGATCGTTCCGACCGTCGCAACTTCATCATCACAGACAAAGCTCTTGGAATGGATAAAGCCTGGCGTATACTGGTAAATCTGAACGCCGGATTCCAGCAGGATCTCGTAATTGGCCTGCGTCAGAATATAGACAATCTTCTTATCCGGGATGCCCGGCGTTACAATCCGCACATCGACTCCGCGCTTTGCCGCCATGCAGAGAGCGGTCAGCGTCTCGTTGTCCGGAATCAGATACGGGGTAAAAATATAAAGATATTTTTTCGCCTGTGAAATAATGTTCAGATAAACATGCTCGCCTACTGTCTCTCCATCCAGCGGGGAATCGCCGTACGGCTGCACAAAACCGTCTTTTTTAAACGCTTCCTCGTGATAGATTTCCGGCCGGTATGATTCGAAATCGCATTCCATACCGGTGATTGTGCTCCACATCTGCAGAAACATCACCGTAAAACTCCATACCGCCTCACCATGCAGACAGATTCCGGAATCCTTCCAGTGGCCGAACCGCTCCTTGCGGTTAATGTATTCGTCCGCAAGATTAATGCCGCCCGTGAAAGCCGTATGACCGTCGATCACGGCAATTTTCCGGTGGTCACGGTTATTTAAAATGACATTCAGCACCGGTCGGAACTGATTGAACGCCGCACACTTGATGCCCATCTGCTGCAGCGATTTATAATACTGATACGGCAGTGTCGTCACGCAGCCGAAATCATCGTAAATCAGCCGCACATCCACACCGGCGGCCGCTTTTTCCTTCAGAATCTCCAGCACCGTATCCCACAGATACCCCTCGCTGATGATGAAATATTCCATAAAAATGTAGTGTTCTGCCTTTTTGAGTTCCTCAATAAAGTGCTCAAACCATACATCTCCCAGCGGGTAATACTCTGTTTCTGTGTTTTCATAAACAGGATAATGCGCATAATTGGTCAGATAGGAAGACTGCCCCGCTGCCAGGATATTTTCTTCCTCGAGCTTTTTACGCGTCTCTTCTTCCTCTCCAAGAACGCCTCCCTGCGAAAGCAGAACTGTATCGTAATGTGTACGGAATTTTCTTGCCACACTGGAATGGCCGAGAATGCCGTACAGGCAGATTCCGGTTACCGGAAGCGCCAGGATACAGACTGCCCACATCAGTTTGTAGCCGGGATTCATTTTCGGATTATTGATAATCGAAAGCACTGCAATCAGGGAAAGGATCGTGACCGCATAGTTGATGTAGACAGATTTTTCATTGAGCTGCATCATAATTCCGGCCAGCCAGCAAAATTCCAGAAGAAGTGCAACACCGATAATGACCATACGGCTGGTAAGCAGCTTCAGAATCTTTTTCACGATACGAAACAGCTTGTTTGCTATTTTGTACAAAATTCTCATTTGTCACCGCCTTGCTGTTTTGTCAAAACCTGCGACTTTAAGTTACAAGTATAAAAATCCCCGGCAAAACAGATCGCCGGGGATTTTTTGCACATTAATTATACTTACGTTTTCTGGCAGCTTCAGATTTCTTTTTACGACGAACACTTGGTTTCTCGTAATGCTCTCTTTTACGAATCTCCTGCTGAATGCCAGCTTTTGCACAGCTACGCTTAAATCTGCGTAAAGCGCTGTCCAACGTTTCGTTTTCTTTAACGATTACATTTGACATAGTCTCACACCTAACCTCCCTCCAGTTGTAGATTGTGCATAATACAACTGTATGGGTATTTTTTGCACTGTTCTTATTATACCAGAAAAATCTCGTACGTCAACAAGTTTTTTCATTTTTTTGCAAAATTTTTCCCTGCCGCCTGCCTGGCTCCTTTTTCTGCCCTGCAGGCGGCAGGATTTTGTGCTGTTTTTCCTGCTTATTGTTATGCGATCTGGCCTTCCAGTACCTCAGCAGCTTTTGCAACTGCTTCGTCGATCTTCTCCGGATTCTTTCCGCCGGCCTGTGCCATGTTCGGACGTCCACCGCCGCCGCCGCCGACAACGGCTGCCACTTCTTTGATCAGTTTTCCGGCATGTGCACCTTTCTTCATCGCATCATCGGTTACCATGGCAAGAAGGCTTACTTTACCGTCCTTTGCAGATGCCAGAACAACAACGCCGCTTCCCAGTTTTTCTTTCAGCTGGTCGCCAAGGTCACGCAGTCCGTTCATATCGACATCCGGTACGGATGCAGCGAGAAGTTTTACACCTTTGACTTCGGTTACTTTATCCATAACATCGCCGAGCGCTTCTTTTGCCAGTTTGCTCTTTAAGGACTCATTCTCTGCCTGGAGTGCTTTTGCCTCTGCCTGCAGATGAGCGATCTTCTCGAGGAGATCCGCCGGTGTTGTCTTTAAGAGAGCTGCTGCCTCATGTATTTTCTCTTCCTGTGCTTTATAATATGCAGTAACAGACGGTCCGGTCAGAGCTTCGATTCTGCGGACACCTGCTGCAACGCCTGCCTCAGAAACAAGTTTGAACAGTCCGATTTCAGCGGTATTCTTTACATGGGTACCACCGCAGAGCTCTTTGGAGAAGTCTCCCATGGAAACGACACGTACTTTGTCGCCGTATTTCTCACCGAACAGAGCCATCGCGCCGGATTTCTTTGCTTCCTCAGTATCCATGATGTCGGTTACAACCGGGATCTGCTCCTGAATCTTTTCATTTACCAGATTCTCAACTTTTTCCAGTTCTTCCGGTGTCATAGCCTGGAAGTGGGCAAAGTCGAAACGGAGTCTGGTCGGGGTTACGAGAGAACCTTTCTGCTCTACGTGTGCACCGAGAACAGTCTTTAATGCCTTCTGCAGAAGGTGTGTTGCGCTGTGGTTCTTCTCGATATTTTTTCTTGCCTCTTCGTTGACCTGAAGTGTAACTTCCTCGCCGTTTGAAATCATACCGGATTTCATGACACCGACGTGGCCGTATTTTCCGCCGCGGAGTTTGATGGTATCTTCTACTTCGAATACACCATTTGCTCCTTTGATGATACCGCAGTCGCCTTCCTGCCCGCCCATGGTAGCGTAGAACGGAGTTTTCTCTACGAAAATGGTTCCCTTCTGGCCTTCCATCAGAGATTCTGCAATCTCAGTCTCTGTCGTCAGAACGGTTACTTTGGAGGTATCCTCCAGATGATCGTATCCGGTAAACTCAGTTGTTACGGACGGGTCGATCTCATCGTAAACGGTTGCATCAGCACCCATGTAGTTTGTTACTTCACGGCTCGATCTTGCACGCTCTCTCTGCTCTTCCATTGCTGCATGGAAACCGTCCTCGTCGATGCCGTAGCCCTTCTCCTCGAGGATCTCTTTGGTCAGATCCAGCGGGAATCCGTAGGTATCGTACAGTTTGAATGCATCCTGTCCGTCCAGAACTTTTTTGCCTTCGCTCTGCATTTTTTCTTCGAGCTCGGAGAGGATATGAAGTCCCTGGTCGATGGTTTTGTTGAACTGGGTCTCCTCGTTGTTCAGAACGTTGAAGATGAAATCTTTTTTCTCTTCAAGTTCCGGATATCCGTCTTTGGAGCCTTCGATTACGCTTGCGGAAAGGCGGGCAAGGAACAGTCCGTCAATGCCAAGCAGACGGCCATGACGTGCTGCACGGCGGATCAGACGGCGCAGTACGTAGCCTCTTCCTTCGTTGGTCGGCATGATTCCATCGGAAATCATGAATGTTGCGGAACGGATATGGTCTGTGATAAGGCGGATGGAAACATCGGTCTCATGATCTTTATCATACTCTTTTCCGGAGATTTCGCATACTTTGTTGCGGAGTGCCTGAATGGTGTCGACATCGAAGATGGAATCTACATCCTGTACGACAACGGCCAGACGCTCAAGTCCCATACCGGTATCAATGTTCTTCTGGATCAGGTCGGTGTAGTGGCCCTCGCCGTCGTTGTTGAACTGGCTGAATACGTTGTTCCATACTTCCATGTAACGGTCACACTCGCAGCCAACGGTACATCCCGGTTTGCCGCAGCCGTATTTTTCTCCGCGGTCATAATAAATCTCAGAACACGGACCGCACGGACCTGCGCCATGCTCCCAGAAGTTGTCCTCTTTTCCAAAACGGAAAATACGGTCTGCCGGGATGCCGATCTCTTTGTTCCAGATATCAAATGCTTCATCATCGTCCTGATAGATGGATGGGTACAGACGATTCGGATCGAGCCCTACTACCTGTGTTAAAAACTCCCAGGACCATGCGATTGCTTCGTGTTTGAAATAATCACCGAAGGAAAAGTTTCCGAGCATCTCAAAGAAGGTGCCGTGACGGGCTGTTTTTCCTACATTTTCAATATCGCCGGTACGGATACATTTCTGGCATGTTGTTACTCTTCTTCTCGGCGGAATCTCTGCGCCTGTGAAGTAAGGTTTCAGCGGAGCCATACCGGAGTTGATCAGTAAAAGACTTTTATCGTTGTGTGGAATCAACGAAAAACTCTTCATAGCAAGATGTCCTTTGCTCTCGAAGAACTCAAGAAACATCTTTCGTAATTCGTTTACGCCATATTTTTCCATGACTGTTTGTCCTCCAAATAATTCAGTGTGTCCCGGAATTTCTTCCGGGAATCCATTCTTTTATAATAGCACACTTAATTATTTAACGCAAATTTTTTTGAAATTCTTCTTTCCTTTTTTCAGAACGATACCGTCCTCGCCGAAGGCTGCTTTTTCTACGGCATATTTCGGATCTGTGATTTTCTCACCGTCTACGGATACACCGCCCTGCTCTACGGCACGGCGTCCTTCGTTTCTGGTCTTTGCAAGCTCTGCTTTGACAAGAAGGGTTACGATATCGATTTTATCGTCCGTGAAATCCTCTGCAGAAAGTTCACTGGTCGGCATATGCTCGGAGCTTCCGGTAGAGAATACGGCACGTGCGCCTTCCTGCGCTTTCTTTGCTTCTTCCTCGCCGTGTACCATGGAGGTCAGCTCATAGGCCAGGATCTCTTTTGCCTCGTTCAGCTTGCTTCCTTCCCAGGAATCCATCTCGTCGATCTGCTCCAGCGGCAGGAAGGTCAGCATACGGATACATTTTAAGACATCGGCATCGTCCACGTTTCTCCAGTACTGGTAGAAATCGAACGGGCTGGTCTTGTTCGGGTCAAGCCATACAGCGTTTCCTGCGGTTTTACCCATCTTCTTGCCCTGAGAGTCGGTCAGAAGGGTGATGGTCATTGCATAGGCATCTTTTCCAAGTTTACGGCGGATCAGTTCGGTTCCTCCCAGCATGTTGGACCACTGGTCATCGCCGCCGAACTGCATATTGCAGCCGTATTTCTGGAACATGTGATAGAAGTCGTAGCTCTGCATAATCATGTAGTTGAACTCCAGGAAGGAAAGACCTTTTTCCATACGCTGTTTGTAGCACTCTGCACGGAGCATGTTGTTGACGCTGAAGCATGCACCTACCTCACGGAGCAGTTCTACATAGTTCAGGTTCAGCAGCCAGTCTGCGTTGTTGAGCATCATAGCTTTTCCCTCGCCGAACTCGATGAAACGCTCCATCTGACGTTTGAAGCACTCTGCGTTGTGGTCGATCTCCTCGCGGGTCAGCATTTTTCTCATATCGGTTCTTCCGGACGGGTCACCGATCATGGTGGTGCCGCCGCCGATCAGGGCGATCGGTTTGTTTCCTGCCATCTGCATCCGTTTCATCAGGGTCAGTGCCATGAAGTGACCTGCGGTCAGACTGTCTGCGGTGCAGTCGAATCCGATATAGAACGTTGCTTTTCCATTGTTTACCAGGTCTCTGATTTCATCTTCGTCGGTTACCTGTGCCAGAAGGCCTCTGGCGATCAGTTCGTCATAAATCTGCATTTTGTTTTTCTCCTTTTTTCGGTTGACTTTCGGGTATGTGTTACCGTCTGGGACCAAAGTTTTTTATACAAAAAGACTCCCGTCCTTTCCGATTCAAAGGACGAGAGCCCGTATCTCCCGTGTTACCACCTTACTTCACAGCTGTCTCACGGCAGCTGCCTTTGTCGGTATCCAAAACCTCTGAATACCCTGACGCTGTAACGTTCGTCTCTTACGTCGCAGCCTACTAAAAACGTGCATCATAGTTCGTTCTTCTGCCGCCCGTTTTATTCGGTGCGCAACTCCGGGATGTATTCGAATCGTACAGAACCTGCATGCGCCTCTCATCTGCCGGCTGCTTTCTGTCCGCGTTTTTGTACGTCTACTTGTTCCCTTCCAAGCCTTTTTCCATGTTCCATAGTATAAACGGTGATTCGAAATCTGTCAAGACTTCTGCTTTCCGTTTTTTCATCTATTTTTAATATCCGCGGTCCTGATCCATCATATACAGGAGTGCGTTGCAGATGCACGCCGCGATATTGCTGCCGCCTTTTCGTCCGCGTGCCACGATATACGGGATATTGGTCTGCATAATCAGTTCTTTGGACTGTACCACATTGACAAAGCCGACCGGAACTCCGATGATCAGCGCCGGTTTTATTTTTCCTTCCCCGATCAGTTCATAGAGGCGGACCAGTGCCGTCGGCGCATTTCCAACCGCAATAATCAGCTTTTTATCCAGCTCCGCCGCTTTTTCCATGCAGGCTGCCGCGCGGGTGCTTCCGGTTTCTTTTGCTCTTGCCGCAACATCTTCGTCTGACATAAAGCAGAGCGCTTCACCGCCGTGGCGCGCAAGCACCTTTTTGTTAATGCCGGATCTTGCCATCTGCGTATCCGTCACAATGCAGGCTCCCTCCCGGATCGCCTCGATGCCTTTTGCCACCGCATGCTCCGAAAAGCAGAGATTATCCGCATAATCAAAATCCGCACTTGTGTGGATACACCGCTTTACAACCAGTTCCTGATCCTCTGGAAACGTTCTTCCGTTTAATTCTTCCGTGATAATTTCAAAGCTTCTCTTTTCAATCTCGTGCGGGCTTACCTGCTCCAGTTCTATCTTCATCTTTATGCCCCTTCTTCCAGAATTTGATAAATCTTCTTCATGTCGAGATGCTCGCGCAGCGCATCTGCGAGAATATCGTACTGTGTCTCTTTGAATGTCTGGTAATCGACACCGTGAATCTGCTCCATGGCAATTCCCTTATTCTTTGCAAGTGCTTCCACGATCCGCTCGGCAACTTCTTCTTTGTCGAAAATGCCGTGCACATACGTACCGTACACATTTCCTTTCTGTGCACCGTCCAGCTTATCCGAATCAGCACGGTTCTGATCATCGATGAACGTGAATGCTTCTGTTTCTTCTTTCCGCACCGTTTCTCCCATATGGATTTCATAGCCCTCAATCCGGGTTCCCTCGATCCCGGCAAGAACGCCTTCTGTTTTTCCAAAAGCGCCCTCCGCGCGGGTTCTCGTCTTCTCACCGGCAAATACGGTATCCATCGGCAGGAGTCCCATTCCTTTGATCGTTCCGCCGGCTTCGACATGCAGCGGATCGCTCAGCGTATCTCCGAGCATCTGGAAGCCGCCGCAGACACCGAAAATTACTTTTCCGGCCGCAGCCGCCTTCAGTACGGCCGCTTCCAGAGCAGTTGGACAGCCATATGAGCCGCATGGAGCACCGGGGCAATATGGTGATGGGAAAGACCAGAATTGAGGCTCTGGATAACAGTCTGTTTGACAAGCTGCAAGTGTTCGACGGAGATATTTCTCCCATGTTGGAGCCGGACAATAACGCCATTGCCATTGCGGTTTCCTTAGATGACTACGGTAATCTGCCCAATCTTGAATACTACCCTAAGGTGGGAGACACGATCACCGCTACCTATGCGGACGATGTGAAATATATCGACAGCCGCACCGGGGAACTCTGCACCG
>ERZ773148.3502-NODE-3502-length-10734-cov-26.404064_pt1 | contig 10734 bp, 12 predicted proteins | sample MGYA00580846_ERZ773148 | MGnify/ENA primary metagenome ERZ773148 (study PRJEB29015, sample SAMEA2737879) | human gut metagenome | biome: human gut; feature: human-associated habitat; material: faeces | place: China | collected 2012 ...
CGACAACAATCGCTCCAAGAGTCGCATTGTTAATAGAAGTAACACCAACCGTCGCAACACCTGCAACCGTTGCAACTACACTGTAAGTGCAGCATTCCGTATCGCAGATATCGCAGTCACACACGAAAAATGAGAATGAATCACTTGCAGTAACCGCAACGAGACGGGAGAACGTCCAGACAGGACCAACCGGAATCGGAACCAGCTGATTTTTACACTGTTTGAAAATCTGGAAATTCAGGGAAAGAACTGCCGCCGTGGTAACAATGTTGCTGGCAAATTCAAATTTAATGCACGGTTTACGGAATCCTTTTGTATCCACAGTTACAGTCGCAACTGTAAAGTTTGTTCCTGCAATCGTTGCCAGAGGAAGAGTCACCGCACCAGGACAGCCACATTTTAATGTTGTTCTGTTCGGAGCGAGAGCTCTGCATCTTTCACATTCACAGTAACATTTGCAGTCGCAATCGCAGGATTCTCTCTGATCACACTCACAGTTATTATAGTTCATATCACTCATAATGGAACCTCCATATTATTTCTTTTATTAATACCCTGATGGTATACTACAGTATATTTAAAAAATGGAAAAAGGTGACATATCGGGATTTGGGCATCTTGCCTGTCCTTTGGCTGGTGGGGACATGGGGCGGCATAGAGGGGGTAGGACCCGGATACAAATTGATTGGGCGACCAGGATATGGGGGAGGAGGGGATTTTTTGGGGGGATTGGTGGCAGTTTTTTTCAGGGGTGAGGCAGATTTGAGGGTGGGGTGGAGACAGTTTTTTGAGAAATTATGACGATTTCCGAAAAGCAAATTAAGGTATGAACTGGAAGGCTAATAAGGGAGAATCAGCAAATGGGGTGAGGCGTGGATCCAGATACGAATGAAAGGTATCGTGAACAACGTTTAAGGTATTCTTAACAGGCGGATTCTTAAGAATCCGCCTGACTTATGTTGTCTGTTTTAATCCAGACCATTTGCTTTTCCTTTGTTTATTGCTGCTTATTAATCTGATTTACGGACCATACAATACCACTGCCGGAACCACCTAAATTCAGCCCGATCGTAAGTCCGTTTGCTACATAGTAAAGTCCGATGATATCACCAGCATTTAGCTGTACCTCGCCAGCCAATGTTACAGTTCCGCTGCCCAATATCGTTCTTAATGACAGTATCAGCGCAATATTAACATTTAAGATTGGAAATAAACCTGTAATTAAACTGGTCACTGTCGGTGAACTTCTCTGTACAACAAATGCAGGGTTAATTCCCGCCCCCAGTGCGATTGTGATTACAGCTGTCGTTGCATAATTAATTGTCGCTTCTATAATATATCTGCCTGTGGCCGGCACAGTATAATTTCCAGTCGCCGGATTAAAATTTCCACTGTTGAAATATGGGGCGGCCACCGACCAGCCAGTTAGCTGACTGCTGGCAGATACACTAGCTGTTGACAGAAATGCTGAAAAACCTTCGCTGGTGGCAGTCGGACCTGTGGCACCTGTTGGGCCGGTAGGGCCTGTGATGCCTTGCGCTCCTGTCGCTCCTGTTGGGCCGGTGGGGCCTGTGATGCCTTGCGCTCCTGTTGGACCGGTGGGGCCTGTGACGCCTTGCGCTCCTGTGGCTCCTGTTGGACCAGCGGGGCCTATGAAGCCTTGCGCTCCCGTCGCTCCTGTTGGGCCAGCGGGGCCTATGACGCCTTGCGCTCCTGTCGGGCCAGCGGGGCCTGTGATGCCTTGCGCGCCCGTCGCTCCTGTTGGGCCAGTAGGACCTATGACACCTTGCGCTCCCGTCGGGCCGGTGGGACCTATGACACCTTGCGCTCCCGTTGCTCCTGTCGGGCCGGTGGAACCTGTGATACCTTGCGCTCCTGCCGGGCCGGTGGGGCCTATGACGCCTTGCGGTCCTGTCGCTCCTGTTGGGCCTATGATTCCTTGTGGTCCTGTTGCTCCTGTCGCTCCCGTTAGGCCTAAATTCCCTTGTGGACCCGTAGCTCCTGTCAATCCTGTTGGTCCAATTACACCTTGTGGACCTGTTGAGCCTGTCGCCCCCTGCGGACCGGTGGCTCCTGTCGCTCCCGTAGGACCAGTCGGACCTGCTGAGCCAGCATTTAATACACTGATACCAGCATTAACCGGAACCACATCTGATAGAGTGACCTCCGTAGCTAATTCATTTCTTAATGAAATACTAAAACCTGCTGTAACTGTCAAAACTGCCGAGCCAAATATCTCTCCATTTTTTATTCCACTGCCAGCGGTATAACTACTGGATGGCGTTTCGTTGGTCACAACCGAAAAACTTGGACCGAATACGCCAAGTGCTGTTTTGACAGTCACAAACCATGATACATAGTATTGCCCCGCATTTATAAACGTTATCATACCATCTGCCGGATTATACGTTACATTGGTATCAGAATTAACCAATATTTCGTTAAACAATACTGCAGCATTTGCAGATACAATAAGGGGCGTCGTATTTTGTAACTGTAATCCTAAACCAGCCATTATAACACCTCTTTTAAAACCTTTTATTCCTAGCCATATTCAAATATGGCTTACACTTTGGCCTCTACTATACGCATACTCGCCTGAACAGTTATATCTGATAACGTCAGTGCCGCACCTGATTGGTTTACCAGCTGCATTGTAAATGGTAATTGACCAGCCGTTACTTGAAGAATCGCATTCCCATAAAATTGTCCCGGTATGGATGGCGGTGCATAACTTTCGCCAATTATAGCGGATGTCGCAGCATTAACTAAGTTCACTACTACAAAGTCAAGATCTCCTGATCCGTCTAAATTCAACCACCAATCAACAAAATATAAACCTTCTGCCGTAATTTCTATAGTCCCAGCTGTATTTGTGATATCCGGAGTTAAATTTGTAAAGACTGTATCAAAAGTAAATACTCCTCCATCCACAACATTGTTTCCCGAACTATTCTTAACTTCAAGCTGAATACCACCAACCACTCCTGATGGGCCTGTTGCTCCCGTCGGGCCGGTCGGGCCTATATCTCCTTGAGGACCTGTTGCTCCTGTTGAACCAGTTGCTCCCGTCGGGCCTATATCTCCTTGTGGTCCTGTTACTCCCGTCGGGCCCGTTACTCCTGTATTTCCCTGTGGACCGGTTGCTCCTGTTGAACCAGTTACTCCCGTTGGGCCTATATCTCCCTGTGGTCCTGTTACTCCCGTCGGGCCCGTTGATCCGGTATTCCCCTGCGGTCCTGTTGCTCCTGTTAAACCAGTTGCCCCCGTCGGGCCTATATCTCCCTGTGGGCCTGTTGCTCCTGTCGAACCAGTTGCTCCCGTCGGGCCTATATCTCCCTGCGGTCCTGTTGCTCCCGTTAAACCAGTTGCTCCCGTCGGTCCTATATCTCCCTGCGGTCCTGTTGCTCCTGTCGAACCAGTTACTCCCGTCGGGCCTATATCTCCCTGTGGGCCTGTTGCTCCTGTCACTCCCGTTGAACCGGTATTTCCCTGTGGTCCTGTTGAACCGGTTGCTCCCGTCGGGCCTATATCTCCCTGTGGACCTGTCGCTCCTGTCGAACCCGTTGCTCCTGTATTTCCTTGCGCCCCCGTTGCGCCAGTCACTCCCGTAGCACCAGTCGAGCCAGTCGCTCCGGTTGCACCAGTGGCACCAGTCGCTCCGGTTGCACCGGTCGGGCCAGTTGGCCCCCCCTTACCGATATTGACTACTGCGATTCCAGCCATAATTTCTACGTTATCATTAAGCCGAACACCACCATTCGTCACATTTCGAAGTGTAAAACTAAATCCGGCACTTACATTGAGAAGTGCAAAACCGGATATCTCTCCTGTTTTTATACCGCTTCCAGCCGTATAATACGTAGGCGTGGCTTCATTGGTCACAATAGAAAAGCTTGGCCCTGATGTGCCAAGCCCCGTTTTCGTCACCACAAACCAAGATACATAATATTCGCCTTCCTGCACAAAGGATATTGCTCCATCAGCAGGATTATAAACTACGTTTGGATCATCGTTGACGAGCGTCTCATTGAAAAGAACCGCACCGCCCTCAGCGATATAATCAGCAATAGTATTTTGAAGTTGTAATCCTATATCAGCCATAATATCACCATCCCTAAATTCTATATAAATCGCAATGTTTTATTGCGTAAACTTCTGATTTAATCAATTGCTTTTGTAACTGCCAGCCTGGCAAGTAATTCCTGCAATCACAATATTAGCCTGTACCGAAGCTTCCGTGTACCTCACGGTATCTCCGCTTATATTTACAAGTGAGAGTCTTCCCGGTGTTTTTCCCGTCGTAATAAGAGCTGTTCCTGACAGTTGACAGGTTACCTGTGAAGACGAACTGACTGAGATCATGACACTGTTAACGACCACACAAAAATCAATACTCTGCACAGTTTCTGCCCCATCAATAGCCACCTCCCAGGAAACATAGTAGCTTCCATTGGATGGTAATGTGAACTCTCCCGTCATATCATTATATTGGATTCTTGGATTTGACTGGTTTACCATTTTATCAAACACGACATTGCTGTTGTTCTCTAAAAGCGCTCTTGCCGCCCCGCACAGCTGTACCTGTACACCACTTAAGTTACAGGACCTCTGTTCCGGAGGACAGACGGGACAACAGCGCTTGCAGCAGCATCTGTTACAAGAGGTGTTCTCACAATTCCTCACATCACCGTGTCCGCGGTTATCATTATCATTGTCCCTAAGCATCACGCATGTTCCTTTCCTGATTAAACTGCAAATCAATATGCTGCATGAATGGAGCTGCCAGGTATATTGTGCCATGCAGCCGAAACCGATATTTTAAATTTACTCCATTCCCAGGCGCCAGCTGTTTCGTCCTGTAATCAGACGCACAGATGGATCTAATACACCTAGGCTATTATATGCGGAGGCTTGTATTATGTCACAAAGGCACATTACCACATTGAAGTCATTTGCAATCTGCTGAAAATCTATCTGAATAATTTATTAATCTGCGGCACGTCACTCTAAATATAAAATGAAGTGCCTGAAAAAAAACGCCACCTATACCCTTTTGATTGGATGCTGTCATACTGAAAAATGGAACTGTACAAGCAGCAGAAATGATTTTCAGCATACTCCTGTTTTTCATCAAACCTATACAAAAAACACTGGCAGTTCAACAAAATATGAACTGCCAGTGTTTTCTTCACCCATTAATACAAGGAGACATTTATTCCTTTGCTTCTATTTTTCTTTATGATATAGCTACACCAGCACTTGCATAACCTACAACACTGTTTACAAGATTAAGACCCGTAGCCGTAGTTGAAAATACAAGTAAGAGACGTGTATTCATTGTCACCGGGATTGAAAGCCCTGTCGTCGACCCACTGGAGATATCACCAATGGAAATGAGACCGCTGAGAGCTGGAGCCAACGTAACAACTGCCCCTGCAATCGGTGAGAAAATGTTATTCGGTGTCGTAGATTGATAAAGCTGTGCCCGGATTGTAATTGTCGAACCTACTAAAGACAATGCCACAGTACTGCTGAAAAATGCGGACATAGAAGTGATCACACCATCACGCGGTACTGAAAATGCAAAGTTTGTAAGTGTTCCGGCCGCATTTGTTAAATCGATTGTTGTTCCCAACACACCAACACTTGGCGCGCTGTCTCCAAAACCAATCAATGACGGAATACCAGCTAATCCGCCGAGAATTGTTGTCATTGTAATTGGTAATCCAGACGAATACGGAATAATTGCACTGCTTCCGGCTACACCCGCTGCACCGGTTGCTCCTGTGGCTCCCGTAGCTCCGGTGGCCCCTGTGGCTCCCGTGGCTCCTGTGGCTCCGGCTGCTCCGGCTGCTCCTGTTGCTCCCGTTGGGCCTGTGGCTCCATTCGCTCCAGCTGCTCCGGTCGCTCCCGTGGCTCCTGTTGCTCCATTCGCTCCCGTGGCTCCGTTAGCGCCTGTCGGACCTGTAGAGCCGTGTATTTATGCACAACATTAGATTTTCCTTTGTGTTGAGTAGGCAAGCCGTTAGATTGCCTTGTTCTCAATCACTCGGATAACGTTGTGGTTATTCTCAATGTAATCAATAATTCGCTGGTACTCGTCGGCAAAATTGAAGTCAACCGTTATTTCCCCGTTCTCATGCACCCAAACCGCTTTTACGAGTTCAACCATAATCCCGCGGTTAAGGCTCTGAATGTTTTTGTATTTCAGAAAGGCGGTTAGATACGGGTCGTCGGTTCCGATACCATCAGCCATTACCTGCATTTCCTCTTTCAGATAGGAGATGTTCGCTTCAAGCTGTTGTATCTGTTCTGCAATCTTGCCTTTCAAGCGGCGATATTCCTCTTTGGTAATCTCACCGCTTTTCCAATCAAGGTACAAGCTGTCGGAAGCGTCATTGTACTGTTTTAGCTGCTTTTCTGCCTGTTTCAAGGAATGGGATAATCTCTTGCTTTCCCGGTTGATAACAGGCGCGTTGTTAATCCGTTCAATTTCTTCTGCAAGCCGATCTACAAGGGCAATTTGCATTTGCAACGCTGCCAATACCGCGTTTTCCAACTTGTCTTGCCGGATAGAATGTTTGCTGCAAATCTTCTTATCGGTGTAGCTACGGCAAGAGTAGTAGGCAATATCACGGGCGGTTTTGCGCCGCATGGCCTTTTTGCAATCCGCGCAACGGACAAAGCCGGACATGAGATAGACTTCCTGTTTGCCGGGGGCTGTCCTTGTGTCGCGCTTATGTAGGGCTTGCGCTTTCTCGAATGTTTCCCTGTCAATAATCGCTTCGTGTGTGTTGGGGACGACAAACCATTCTTCTTCGGGGACGTTGATCTGCTTGTGTACTTTGTAGCTTATTACGCGGTTACGGCCTTGCACCATTACGCCCGTATAAACTTCATTTTGCAATATCCTTGCAATCGTGCTGGCAGACCACAAACCATCGTTTTTGTCGGAATTAGGGTTGTTATACTTAAAGCCTTTTTTCTTCTTATAGGCTTCGGGGTTCGGCTCTCCCATTTGGTTAAGCCGCTTTGCAATCCCCATTTTACTGTACCCCTCATTGACAAACCAATGGTAAATGCTTTTGACAACTTCCGCTGCTTCTTCATCTACAATCAAGCTGTTTTTGTCGTTTGGGTCTTTCTTGTAGCCATAAGGGGCAAACGCGCCTATGAACTCGCCGCGCTCCCGTTTCATCTTGAATGTTTTGCGGATTTCTTCGGAAGTGGTCGCGGCAAACTGCTCATTGAACATTCCCCTAATAGGTACTTCAAGACCGCTTGCAGAATGGGGGTTAGCGTAAGTGTCAATAAATGGCGTGCCTGTGCAAATAAACCTTGCGCCGTGAATGGGTATGAACTCCTCCAAAAACTTTTGTTGATCGGCAAGGTTGCGGAAACCGCGTGCAAGGGATTTGATAATCATGCAGTTTACTTCTTTGCGGACAATGCAGCCCTCAAGCCGTTTGAAGTTTGGTCGCGCTGTGTCGGTGCCTGTCAATCCGTCGTCGGCAAACACGTCTACAATCACATAGGTTCCCGGCTCAAAATAGCTGTCTACAAAGTCGCGGAGTATCTTTTCTTGGTTGATAACACTCTCGCTTTCGTCCTCGTTGTCGTCCTCTCTGGATAGTCGAATGTATAGCCCAATTTTCCAAAACGGCTCTGCATAACTGCGTGCCATTTTGTCTTTGCGTATGCGGGGCATTATACCTCCTTTCCCCCTATAATTACGAGTTAATTATACCATTTTCGCCCCGTAATCACAAGGTCTTTACCCGTAGAGTTAGGGAAAGTCGGCGGTTATTTCAGACTTAAAAAGTAATCACACAATGATTGCTTTAGCGTTCTATCCTCTGCGACAAACCGTATTCTTACGGGTGTATCACCACAAAGAAAACAGTATGGATTTACAATCTGCTCAAAGTAGCTTTGCATTTTCTTTGCTGCTGGCAAAGAACTGTCAATATGGATATTACGAATATCAACCAAAGTGCTGCGGTCAACCTGTGTAATATCAACATTTCTCATTTGTTGAAGTTGTAACTTGGTAATCATCTTCTTTCCCTCCCGGTTAGCGGCATAGTACAGAATATGCGCTCCGGCTTGTACGATATGAGAAATAAGGCTGAAACGGGCGGTTGTTAGCTGCAACCTCACGGGAGTTTCACCCCGGCCCATGCTTATGGGTGCGCCGCGCAATACTTTGAGGGTGTTCAACGCGGGAGTATCATTGTGCCGCCTTGTATGTCGTCGCCCACAAGCTGCTAAACCTGTTTTACGGCGCGGTAGTTCTCGCTCGGCTTTTCCCCTATGGGGAAAAGCTGTCATGGCGTACCCGCCGACTGGCTCGGTACAGACGGAATGTACCCGTTTGCCTGTTATGCTGCGCACCAAAGGCCGCTTTCTTTGTCAAAGAACAATAGGCTTTGTCGGCCTGCAAAAGCACATCAACAGCGGATATGCTTTTGCGGAACGACAAATAGCCCATAACGGGAAGCGTGGAAAGGGGACACGCTCCCCGCATGGGCTAAAAGATTATCCTACATGAAAAGCAAGGGTGCGGGTAATAAGGCGCACTTGCAGCCTGTTACGCATTTCCTCGTCCACATAGGAATAGGTATTGCCCGCGTCGTCTTTCAGCGTGCGGGTACAAAGTTTCGCTATGTAACCCTCGTAGTGCTTCAAGATCGCGCACATGGCGGTTGTGTCGCCGTTTGCCGCTGCGGAAATGACAGGGAACGGCAACAGATTTTCAGACTTCCTAACGGTATTCATCATCTGCTTTTCCCTCCAAATACTGTTTGATTTTCGCAAGCGCGGATTTCCTGTGCCGGAAAACCGTCGTGCGTACAACATTCAGCAGTTCGCCAATTTCCGCGTCGCTCATATCCAAGAAGTAGGACAAAAGGATAATGTCGCGTTTCCTTTCGGGCAAAGCGTTAAGGGCTTCGGCAAGCAGTTCATTTTTGACGAGTACATCAAAGCCGGACACTTGAAAACGGAAATAATCGCTTTCGTATTCGTCCGTTGTGAAAAGCTGCGCGAGTTCGCTTTCGCTCAAATCCGAAAAAGTAACTTCGCGTGCTGCGCGTTTCGCAAGAGTGCGGCGGTGGCTTTTCGCTTCGCCGACCAAAGTTTTCTTTGCTAATGCGTCGTACTGATGTTGTATTCTTTCCTTGTCGGAAGAAGATAGCTCCATAGAGTTCACCTCCTTCCCGCGTGGAGTAGAGGACGGGAGTTAAGGGCTTGTCCTCTCTGCCCCTTTCGCTCCGTACCCGTTCGGGAGATGGCTCTTGAGTGCGCTTTTCAGAAAAAAGTTGAAAAAAGCAAAATGCGCCCGTCCGCAAGACGCGGACGGGCGCAAAGGAAATGTAAGCAGTAGCTAAATGTATTGACAGTTCACATTCATAGCCGGAATATCCCGCTTGCGGAGCATAGCTTTTTTTGACCGCAAAGCATTAGGCGGGTTACAGTAAATAAAAATGGACACGGCGATACCTCCCCGATACCGCCGTATCCTTAAAAAAGGGCGACTTTAATACACTACCCGCAATCCATTCTATAATAGGGAACAGCGGCTTTTGCGCAATATTAAATAAAAAAGCCGATAACACATAGGTTTTTTGACCTAATGCGTTATCGGCTCTGCGTCTATGCGTCTGGCACTTTTAATCATTTTTTTTTGAATTTATTATATGTGTTAGCTAACTGTCCACAAGCCGCGTTAATCTCTCTGCCATGAGAAACTCTCATAGTAACTTCAAGTCCTGCTTGCTCTAATTGATGTTTGAATGCAACTATTTCCCGTTTCTGTGGTGCTTTAATTCTTGAATTGCTTGTTGGGTTGTATTGTAACACGTTAATCATAACTTTTTTGCCCCGAAACCATTTTGCAAGTTGTCTTACATCTGAGGGCCGGTCATTTATACCCGGTAAAAGCAAATACGCAAAGACAATTTTGCGATTATGCCTTTCAGAATAGGATAAGGCTTGCTTAACAACATCTTCAATAGCATATATGCGCATGTGAGGAATAATACGATTTCTTGCAGATTGTGTTGCTGCGTGTAAAGATATTGTCAACTGAATTTTAAGATGTTCCTCGCGCAATTTTTTTAATTGATCGACCGGACCAACTGTTGATATGGTAATGCCGTCGGTTGGAAAGTTGAGCCCATATCTATCTCGGAGAATATGGATTGCTTTTATCAAGTTGTCATAATTGAATAAAGGCTCTCCCATACCCATAAAAACGATACGGTTTACTTTTCGACGCAACAATATAATCTGTTGTACGATTTCTGACGATGTTAGATTACGAACAAAGCCATTTCGCCCGGACTCACAAAAAATACAACCAACAGGACAACCGACTTGTGTGCTCACGCAAACAGTTCCACCATCTCGCCGCTTGATAAAAACCGTTTCAATGTATTTGTTGTCTTTCAGTTCGTAAACATACTTTTCAGTATCACTGCTTTTGCAAATATTTTTTACCAACATTGATAGATTTTTTTTGCGTGGTAATTGCTTATATAATTCTTCATATAAGGCTTTTGCTTCATTCTCGCCAATAACTTCCGACATTTCTTTGTAAGTAAATCCGTATGGATCATTCCGTACTTCCGCAGGCGTATATTTAGGTAAACGTTTCATTTTTATATCCTTTCTTCGCTTGCACTATGTCTATACTATATCTATACGTCGTTAGTTTTTTGTATAGCATCC
>ERZ773148.3507-NODE-3507-length-10726-cov-4.864680_pt1 | contig 10726 bp, 10 predicted proteins | sample MGYA00580846_ERZ773148 | MGnify/ENA primary metagenome ERZ773148 (study PRJEB29015, sample SAMEA2737879) | human gut metagenome | biome: human gut; feature: human-associated habitat; material: faeces | place: China | collected 2012 ...
TCGGCCTGACCTATATCTACGGTATCGGTCGTTCGACGGCGATTGGATCGACCTGCCCGAGACGATGCGCGGCGTCATCCTGACGGACACGCTCACACTGCCGAAGGCGCAGGCGGGCCGCTCGGGCCTTGGCGCGGCAGTCGACCTCGGTACGACGACGGTGGTGCTGCGGCTCTTCGACCGCGCAGACGGAAAGCTGCTCGCGCAGTCTCAGGACTGGAACGCGCAGGCGCCCTACGGCGCGGACGTTATCAGCCGCATCCAGCACACGATGGAAGCGTCCGACGGGCTCGGCGAGCTGTCGCGCTGTATCCGCGCACAGACCGAGACGCTTTTAGGACAAACACTTTCCGCCGCCGGACGGAAGTTGGAGGAGGTCAAGGAGCTCGTCATTGCGGGCAATACCGTGATGCAGCACCTTATCGACGGGCGCGAGGTCGCGTCCATCGCCCGCGCGCCGTTTCAGCCGGAAACGCTGTTTGAAGACGGCACGGGTGAGCTGCTTTCGGGCATTCCCGTGCAATTTGCCCCGTGCATCGCGGGCTATGTCGGCGGCGATATCACGGCGGGACTGTTGGCAGACGGCCTTTTTGTGCAGCCGGAATTGCGGCTGTTTCTCGATATCGGCACGAACGGCGAAATGGCGCTGGGAAATGAGAGTGGCGCGCTCTGCTGCGCGGTCGCCTCGGGCCCGGCGTTTGAGGGCGCGGGCATCAGCTGCGGCATGCCGGGCATCACGGGCGCGGTGAGCCATGTGAGCTATGACAGGGGCTTCCTCTGCGACATTGTCGGCGGGGGAGAGGCAAAGGGCATCTGCGGCTCGGGACTGGTCGACCTCGTCGCCGTGCTTTTGGAGCGAGGCGTGATCGACGAAAGCGGGCGGCTGCTGCCGCCGCAGGACGCGCCGGAGGACATGCGCCGCTATCTGACCGAGGATGGCCAGGGCAACGGTGTCTTTCACCTGACGAAGGCCGTTAGCCTGACGGCGCGCGACGTGCGCAACCTGCAGCTTGCCAAGGCGGCGGTGGCAGGCGGTATTCGGGTGCTGCTCGAGCAGCGCAGCGTGACGGCGGACGACATTGCGAGTGTGGAGCTCGCGGGCGGGTTCGGCAACTATCTCTCGCCCGAGAATGTAGTGCGCATCGGCATGCTGCCGCGCGCGTGCCTTAGTAAAATCAGACCCCTTGGCAACGCGGCGCTCGCGGGCGCTTCGATGCTGGCGCTCGACGGGGAAAACTGGCGAAAGCTCGCGGAGATTCCCAAAAAGTGCCGCTATCTCGAGCTTTCCGGGCGCGACGACTTTTCCCGCGCGTTCACCGACAGTTTGACATTTTGAAAATCGCTCCGAACAGGAATTTTTAATGGAGGAAAACCCTATGGAAATGCAGTTTCCCGTGATTTTGGACGGTGCGACCGGCACCGAGCTCCAAAAGCGCGGCTTCACCGGCGACATGAGCGCCGAGCAATGGGTGCTCGAGCATCCCGAGAGCATCCTTGAAATTCAGCGCAAGTATGTGGCGAGCGGCTCGAATGTGCTCTACGCGCCGACGTTCGGCGGCAACCGCCAGAAGCTCGAAGAGCGCGGCATCTTCAACCGCACGGAGGAGATGAACAAAGCGCTCGCGCAGCTCTCGAAGCAGGCGGCGGACGGAAAAGCATGGGTCGCGGGCGATATTGCGCCCACGGGCCGCTTTTTAGCCCCCCTCGGCGATGCGTCGTTTGAAGAGCTCGTCGACATTTACACCGAGCAGGCGGCGGGCCTTGAGCAGGCGGACGTCGACCTCTACGTCATTGAGACGATGATGACGCTGACCGATGCGCGTGCGGCGGTTCTGGCGATCCGCAGCATGAGCAAAAAGCCCATCCTTGTGTCCTTTACCTGCGATGAGAGCGGCAAGATCCTCTCCGGCACGGACGTGGTCGCGGCGCTTTCCGTGATGGAGGGCATGGGCGTGAGCGCATTCGGCCTGAACTGCTCGGCAGGCCCCGAGCAGATGTTGCCGCAGCTCCAACGCGCGTGCCGCTGATCGCCAAGCCCAACGCCGGCATGCCGGAGATCGTGAACGGCGAGGCCGTGTACAACTGCCCGCCGGAGGAATTTGTCGCGCTGGTGCCCGAGATGCTCAAGGCAGGTGTGGCCCTCTTCGGCGGCTGTTGCGGCACGACGGAGGAGCACATCGCCGCGCTGAAAGCAGCGCTCAAGGACGCGGAATACGTTCGTCCCGCACCGGAATGCCTCGACCTTCTTCCCGCGGCAACGGAGAAGGAAGCCTTCTTCCTGCCCGCCGATGCGACGCACGGCGCGGTGCTGGCCGCGGACGGCGATTTGGAGGACAAGCTCTCCGACGCGATGGATGACGAATGGCCGATGGTCGCGCTGAAGCTCGCGTCCTGGGCAGATGTCGACGCGCTGGCGGACTACCAGTACATGATCAGAAAGCCGCTGTGCCTTATCTGCGACGACGCGGAGCTTTTGGAAGCGGGCCTGCGCGCCTATCAGGGAAGAGCCTTGTACGAGGGAAATCTCACCGAAGATGCCCTTGCGCCGCTGGTCGAAAAATACGGTCTGCTGGTGTAAAAAGAGAAAAAGAAGAACGGGACGGAAATGAACATTTCCGTCCCGTTCTCTATATAGTAAAGCGCGTCACGCCGCGGCGCCGCCAGTGCTGACGATGCGGAAATACGCATTCGACGTCAGGCGGTACATCGCGCAGTAGAGCAGCGCGAAAAGAAGCAGCGCCGCGCCGGTCACGCCGAGAAACAGCGTGAGGTTCTGGATGCCGAACAGCTGTAAGATCTGCCAGACCATCGGCTGGGCGAAGGCGAGGTGCAGCGCCGCCGCGGCAAGCGGCAGCAGAAAAATGAGCAGCATTTGCGCGTTCACGCTCTCACGGATGTCGCGCTTGGTCATGCCCACGCGCTGCATGATGGCAAAGCGCGAGGCATCCTCATACCCCTCCACGACCTGTTTGTAGTAGAGCATCAGAAGCGTTGCGAACAGGAACAGCACGCTTAAAAGAATGCCGAGGAAGAAGAGACTGCCGTAGAGGGAGAAAAATTCCGCACGGACGTCCGCCATTTCCGTGGGATGCCAGTGATTCTGGACGGCAAGCGTGTTGATCGCGTCCTCCGCGCCAAAATAGAGGCTCGCCGTCGAGGCAAGCATCACCAGCACCATCGTCGAGAGAATGCAAATGGAGGCGAGGCCCGCGCCGTTTCGCTTCATGCGGTAGGTGAGCGACGAGAGGGAAACAAAGTTGCGCTTTTTGTAGTAGAATTTTTCATCCTTCTGGAGTGTTTTGCAGAGCGTCACGCTGCCGGAGATGAAGAGAAGATACGTCGATAGAATGACCATGATGACCGCGAGGAAGAAGAGTAGCATCGCCTGTACGGGGTCGTTGATGGTCGTGGCGATGTAGTACGCGCCGAGCAGCAGCGCAAGGCCGGGGATGACGAGCAGCCATTGCGACTTCGGCGGCTTTTCGCCGACGTTTTCGCTCTTCAAAAGCGCCGCGCCCTGTGCGTGGCGCAGCGACAGCACACCGCGCACATAGAGCAGCGCGAAGATGGCGATGAACGTGATGGCGCACTGCTTGATGGCGGCAAGGCTCACGGTGAAAGCCGCGGCGGGGAGAGATAAAAGCCGCAGCAGTGCGGACTGCGAGACATAGGAGAGCAGCAGGCCGAGGCCAAGCCCCGCGATCAGCGTGAACGCCGCGGCCAGAAGTGTCTCCCAGAAGAGAATGGCGCTGAGTGCGCCGCGGTCCATGCCGAGCACGCTGTAAAGGCCGAATTCCTTCTTGCGGCGACGCAGGAGAAAGCTGTTCGTGTAGAAGAGAAACAGCGCGATGAACACCGATACGACGAACGAGCCGAGGCTCATCGTCATCGCGACCGCAGAGGTGCCGGAGCCGTTCACCTTGCCATTGACCGTATAGAGCGCGGGGGTGACGGCGAGGTACGCAATGACATACAGCATCGCTGCCATGAACGCGCAGGAGAGAAGATAGGGCACATAGAGCCTTGCGTTCTTTTTGATACCCATCCACGCAAGGCGGGGGTAAAAGGTGGGCTTCATGCGCATTCGCCTCCCGTCTGCTGCTGCGTGAGCGCATCGGTGATACGCTGGTAGAACTGGGAATCCGTGTCCTTGCCGCGCTTTAACTCGAGCGAGACCTCGCCGTCGCGCAGGAACAGCACGCGCGAGGCGCAGCTCGCCGCGCGCACAGAGTGCGTGACCATCACGATGGTCTGGCCAGAGGCGTTGATCTCGCCGAAGAGCTTCAAGAGCTCGTCGGTCGAGCGGGAGTCGAGCGCGCCGGTCGGCTCGTCGGCCAGCAAGATCTGCGGGCGGGTGATGAGCGCGCGGGCGACGGCGGCGCGCTGCTTCTGTCCGCCGGAGACCTCGTAGGGGTACTTTTTGAGCAGCGTCTCGATGCCGAGGTCGTAGGCGAGCGGTGAGAGCCGGTCGCGCATCTCCGTGCGCGACTTGCCCGCGAGCACGAGCGGCAGGCAGATGTTGTCCTCGAGCGAGAACGTGTCGAGCAGGCTGAAGTCCTGAAACACAAAGCCTAAGTTGTCGCGGCGGAAGGCTGCGGCGGTTTCTTCGGGAATCTCGGAGAGGTTCTTGCCGCCGAGCAGCACTGTGCCGCCGGTGGGCTTGTCGAGCGCGGCGAGGATGTTCAGTAGCGTCGTTTTGCCGCTGCCGCTCTCGCCCATGATGGCGACATACTCGCCGGATTCGACGGTGAAGTTGGCATTTTTGAGCGCCTGGACCTTGCTGCCGCCAAAGCGCGTGGTGTAGGTCTTTTGAAGACCGGAAACAGTCAGAATTTGCATGGAGAGACTCCTTTCAAACGAATGAGATAGATGTTGACAGTTGACATAATTTTCGCCCCTGGGGAAATTTTGCCGAAAGAAGGGCGCAAAAAAGCAGCCGGAAAAGCGGAGACCTTTCGCGGCTGCTTTTTCGAAAACGCGTTACTCGAGATTCAGTTTTTTCGTCGTGAAGTACCACGTCACGGCGTAGCCGATCGCGCAGAAGAGAAGTTCGCCGAACATCCCCCAGAGGAGCAGCAGCTCGACGCTCGCGGGCGCGCTGTGAATGTCCAGATTCATCCAGCGCGTGGGGTCGGCGTTGAAAAACGCGCCGATCATGGCGATGGCAGTGAACTGCGCGACCTCGAAGAACACGAGCACAAGGATGGTCGTCCAGAGCGTCTTGTGCTTATTGAAGCTGTAACCGATGGAGAAGGCGGCGTATACCACGAGCTCGGCGGCAGAAACGGCAAAGACGAAATTGCAGAAAAGCTCAAAGACGATCAGCAGCGCGTGACTGCGCAGCGAGGCCTCCATTTCGAAGAACGCTGTGAAAACATCATTGAAAAAATCGGGGACATACTGGAGAGTGCTCCAGCCGGAGGCAGCAATCAGCAGCGAGAGAAGTCCCACGATGAACGCTGCCGCATACCACACGGCGGAAACGATGAGCTTGGAGATGAGCAGCTGATGGAGGCTCACCGGCAGCGTCAGCGTGAGGTAACCCTCATCCTTGAGCACGTGGTCGCGCCAGCGGACGGCGGAGAGCACCAGCGGCGCAAACGCCAGCGCAAAGAGACCCATCACAAAGCCGATGACCAGCAGTACGCCGATGAGCTGTAAGAGCCAGGGAATGTGCCCGCCGTTCAGGAGCAACTGAGAAAAACGCATCAGCGCCGTCAGTGCCAGCATTCCAAGAAAGACCGGCCACATGATGCGGCTCGTTGCACGGAATTCATGTTTGATCAGTTTGCTCAGCATCTGAATACCTCCCGGAAGAGCTCGTCAACGCTCTTGCCCTTTTCATCTCGAATGGTTTCCACGCTCTCGTGGAGCATGACCTGCCCCTCGCGCAGGAACACGACCTCGTCAAGGATCTGCTCGACGTCGGCGATCAAGTGCGTGGAGATGATGACCGCTGCGTCCTCGCTGTAGTTGCCGATGATCGTGCGCAGGATGTAGTCACGCGTCGCGGGGTCGACGCCGCCGATCGGCTCGTCAAGAAGATAAAGCTTAGCGTCGCGGCTCATCGTCAGGATGAGCTGCGTCTTCTCGCGCATGCCTTTGGAGAGCGTCTTGATCTTCTGTGTGCGGTCAAGGCCGAGGTTCATCAGCATCGCTTCGGCCACGCCGCGGCGGAAGTCCGAATAAAAGTCACCGTAGTAGTCAAGCGCCTGCGCGATCGTCATCCAGCCGGGCAGCGTGTTTCGGTCGGGCAGGTACGAGACAATGGCCTTCGTTGCGCGGCAGGGGGCCTTGCCTGCGATCAGAATTTCGCCCGACGTCGGCGTCAGAAGGCCGTTGGCGAGCTTGATGAGCGTCGTCTTGCCGCTGCCGTTGGGGCCGAGCAGGCCCACGATGCGCCCGGGTTCGATCGTGAGATCGATGCTGTCGAGCACCGTTTTGGCGCCGTAATTTTTCGTGAGCGCCTTGCATTCAAAAATACTCATTCTTCCTCCTCCTTAGCTCCCTGAATGAGAGCTATGACTTCGTCTCTCGTGCAGCCGAGCGTTTTCATCGAGTGGAGAAATTCTCCCACGCGCTCGTCCGCAATGCGGAGCTTGGCATTTGCGATCATGTTTTCATTTTCCGTGACGAACCGTCCCGCCGTGCGCTGGGAAAACACCAGACCGTCGCGTTCGAGCTCGGATAGCGCGCGCTGGACCGTGTTGGGGTTGACGCCCGCCTCCACCGCAAGCTCTCGCACGGAGGGGAGCTTTTCTCCCGGCGCGTAGATGCCGGAGACGATGGCCTCCGTCAACCGCTGTGTCAGCTGGGAGTAGATCGGCTGGTCATTGCGGAAGTTCCAGTCCATAGTGATCCTCCTTGTGTATCACTGTATTAAGTAATTAGTACAATAATACATCAAGCGGCATTTGTCAATAGCCGGACGCAAAAAAGATCAAAAAATTTCGCGGCAGAAAAAAGCCGCGAAATTGACATAAAATCCTAAAACAGATGTTGCATTTCGGGAAAAATGTGGTATCATAAATTCGAACAAATGTTGGAAGGGGCGCACAAGATGGAAAAACTGTCCAGAATGCAGCAGCGCGTATACGATTATATAGCAGAGAGCATCGCCGAACACGGCTATGCCCCCTCTGTGCGCGAAGTCGGTGAGGCGCTGGGACTCAAGTCACCCTCCACGGTCCACTTCCATATCAAGCACCTGCAGGAGATGGGGCTCATTGAGAAGAGCGCGGGCAAGGGCCGTGCCATCACGCTCAAAAAGCAGCTGCAGGCCGTTCCCGTTGCGCCGCAGCCCGTCGAGATCGACGAGCTTGCCCCGCGCCGCCGCCAGGTGCCGATCCTCGGCAATGTTGCCGCCGGTAACCCGATTTTGGCGCAGGAGTGCATCGAGGACTACCTGACGTTCGACACCGGCGGGCACGATGACGAGTATTTCGCCCTGCGTGTGCGCGGCGAGTCGATGCTCGGCGTCGGCATCCTGCCGGACGACCTTGTCGTCGTCCACCGCCAGAACCTCGCGCAGAACGGGCAGATCGTGGTCGCGCTGCTTGGTGACGAGGCGACGGTCAAAACGCTCAAGCGCAAGGGCAGCGAGGTCTGGCTCATGCCCGCGAACCCCGACTACCAGCCCATCGACGGCCGCGAGTGCACGATCTTGGGCCGCGTCGTTGCCGTGGTGCGGCAGTATTAAGCGAGAAAAGCAAACGCTCCTCCGCGAATGCGGAGGAGCGTTTTTTTGTTGTTATGGGGGAAAGCGCAGGGTTAGAGGGAGCGCTGCGGCAAACTGAACGTGATCAATTGGTGAATCTTAAATAATAGTAGGTAGTCATTTCCTTCCATAACATCCATTTTCTTAAACCCGTGTCGTAAATAAAAGTGTTCTGCCTGAATATTATCCTTATGACACCCTAAGGCAATGGGGCGCTTACCAAAGTCACGATAAACAAGCTGTATCGTCTTTTCCAATATTTCTCCGCCAATGCCGCAACCACGATATTCTTTATCAACCTCACAAATCCCGCTTGTTACGCCCTCATCCCTTGTCAAAGTGCACCGTCCAGCCCTCGATCCCGTAGAACGGGGAGGAGACGGTGGGGTTCAGTCCGTCGATGAGGCCGCTCGGCGTCAGGACCGACGCGGTCTTGAATGCGATGGGCGCGATGGGCGCGCTCTGGGCAAGGTAGCGGTACAGCGCGCGGGCGGTCTGATCCGTCTCATTGAGCGAGAACGCATCGAGCAGCGTGTTGCACTGCTCGTCCGCGTAGCGGCCGTAGTTCAGCGCGCCGCCGGTGCGCGCGAGGGACGAAATGTCCCAGTTCGCCGTCAGGCGCACCTCGCCGAGATACAGGTCAAAATTCCCGTTTTGCAGCGCGGTCAGATAGTCGCTCCACGGGAGTGAGCGCACGCTGACCGTCAGAACGTCGGTCGAGAGCGTGCGGCTCAGATAGTCGGCGATGGAGACCTTGAACGAGTCGCTCTCGCTGACCAGGATCGTCACCGTGCGGGGGCGGCTTTCCGTCACGCCCGCGCTTTCGAGCGCAGCGGCGAGGTCAGGCGAAGCAAGCGTCGACGCCATCTCCGTCGGATAGAGGCTGGAGTGCGGCGAGAGCGGGAAGCGCGCCGCCTCGGCGTGACCAGCGAGGTAGCCCGTCGTGATGGTCGCGCGGTCGATCGCACCCGCGAGGGCGCTGCGAAGCGATGCATCGGAGAGCGGCGCGCGCTGTGTGTTGAAGCCGAGGTAGATCATGTTCGCCGTCGCGTAGTCGGTGAGCGCCGTGTCCGCGCTGCGCAGATCGCCCGTGCTGCTCGTCAGGTCAGCCGAGAGCAGATGCACCTCGCGCGAGGAGAAAAGGTACGACGCCGTGTCCGCGTCCTTGACGGCGCGCAGCTCGATACGCTCGAACGGCAGCGTGCCGTCGCTGCGCCAGTCGGGGTTCTGCTTGAGGCATGCGCCGTCGCTGTCCGTGACGAAGAGATACGGCCCCGTGCCGAGCGGCACGGTGTTCTTCTCCGAACCGGATTTGACGATGGGGATGTCAAGCAGCGCGGGGAACGTGCTGTCCGCGCGCGTGAGATTGACAATGAGCGCGCCGTTGCTTGCGCGCATCGAGGCGACGTTGGCAAAGCGCGCGCTGTAGCGCTCGCTCTCCTGCGCGCGGCGAAGCGTCGCGAGCACATCGCTTGCCGTCAGGATGCTGCCGTCGGAAAAGCTGACGCCGTCGCGGAGGTAAAAGGTGTAGCTCGTGCAGTCGTCGTTGTGCTCATAGCGGCTGCACAGCACATTTTGCGGCGCAAACGACTCGTCCAGCACGAGAAGCCCCTCGTAGAGCAGCGCGCCAAGCGTCTGCTGCATGCCGTCGGGGCAGGTGATGGGGTCGAGCGTCACGCCCTGCAAATACGGCAGTGCGAACGACGTGATCGGCGTCAGGGTGGAGGAGGTGTCCGCTTCCACCGGCGGCGTTTCCTCCCAGAAGTCGCCGCTGCTGTCGTCGCTCACATCGCCGCTCCAGCAGCCCGAAAGCGAAAGCGCGAGCGTCAGCGCGCACAAAAGCGCAGAGAGGCGGCGCTTCACAGTGCATCCTCCGTAAGGCAGATCATCGCCGCCATGCCGCCGCGCCGGTCGCCCATCGCGCGGTGCGACCAGTAGCGCTCGGGGTGGCACTTCGTGCAGTCGGGGTGTACGTCGATGCGCGAGGGGTCGATGCCCGCGCGCAGCAGCCACAGGCGGTTGATCGCCTTCAGGTCGATGTGGTATTTGTCGCCGCGCTTTTCGATGCGCTCGTCCATCGCGGGGTCGAGCAGGGCGAAAAAGGCGTCGGCCACGTCGCTGTCGGTCTCAAAGCAGCACTTGCCGATGCTCGGGCTGATGGCGGCGCGCAGTGTGTAGGGATCGGCGCCGTAGCAGCTCATCATCGACACGGCGGCCTTGAGCGCGATGCCGCTCGCCGTACCGCGCCAGCCGGCGTGCACCGCACCGATCGAACGCGAAGTCGGGTCGTAGAGCGTGATGACGCAGCAGTCCGTCCCGTAGGCGAACAGCGGCAGGTTCGGCACGTTCGTGATGAGCCCGTCGGCGTCGTAGGGACGGTCATCCCAGAGAATTTTGCCCGCGTCCTCTTCCGATGCAATGCGGACAAGGTCAGAGTGGATCTGGCGGCAGCCGACGGCGCGGCTCGCGTCAAAGCCTACGGCCTCGCCGAGACGGCGGTAGTTTTCGAGTAAGTTTTCGCTCGTGTCGCCCTTGTTGTCGGCAAAGTTGAGTGAATCGTAGGGTGCAGGGCTCACGCCGCCGTGCCGCGTCGTGAACGCGTGCACCGCGCCGCTCCCCGCGGCGGTGATGACATCGGACGTGTCGTAGATGAGACCGTTTACGTTATGTTCGGTGAAAGACATCAAAAGTGCCTCCTTTTTCTGCACCAAAGGGTGCGGAGATGTCGCCGCCTGTCTCAGGCGGCGGGGGAAATGCGGCGTGTGCGCCGCAGCACCACACTCCCCCATTTTCTTTCCCGGGAAAGAAAACGGGCGGTGTGACCGTCCAAAAGAAAGGCGTTTGCATTGCAAGCGGGTAGCTCGAAGAGCTGCAACGCTTGCCGATGCTACTTCCTGCGCGCGGCGTTGCCGCGTTTGAAGCTGCTATACGATTTGCCTCTGCTCCTACTACCCGCTGTTGCGCAGCCGTTGGCGGCTCTGCTGCCTTACGGATGCGGCACACCCCTTG
>ERZ773148.3509-NODE-3509-length-10724-cov-3.373137_pt1 | contig 10724 bp, 7 predicted proteins | sample MGYA00580846_ERZ773148 | MGnify/ENA primary metagenome ERZ773148 (study PRJEB29015, sample SAMEA2737879) | human gut metagenome | biome: human gut; feature: human-associated habitat; material: faeces | place: China | collected 2012 ...
CCGGCTTTGCCGAGGTCGTGATTTCGCCCGCCACAATAATGTGACCGTGGGTTGCCATGACCTCACAGGCCACGCGGCTGGCGGGATCATGCTGCAGACAGGCGTCCAGCACGCTGTCGGCAATAAGGTCGCACAGCTTGTCGGGATGCCCGCGCATAACGGATTCTGCGGTGTAAAAACGGGGATGCTCGTTTTCTTTCATGGTTTCGGTGTTTTCAAAAATGTCGTTCATTAGTTCTTCTCCTTGCTTGTTGGATGATTTCGGACAAAGGAAAAAGCCCGCAGGCGGGCTGCGGGCTAGGATAGTAGTATTCATATCAGCGCTCCGGGGATTCTTTTGTGTTCGACGGCGGGGTCATAACACGGGAGTATTCTTCAGGCGTGGTGTGTTCCACGCACAGGGTCTTGCCCAGCAGGAAAAACAGCTGCGGGTCGTGGTACAGTTCCTCGTAGCGCTTCATCTGCTGCGGGGTAAGGTCAGTAAAATCGTTGCTGGTCAGCCCGCAGACGAAAAATGTGCCGTGGATGATGTCATAGTCGCTCAGCATACGGTTCAGCGGCAGGTTTTCTGCAATGCCGTTGTCATTACAGACGATACAGGCGCTATCCCGCCAAGGGTACACGGCCTCGATGGTGCCGCCGACAACTGCCTGCTCGGCTTCAAGGGTGTGTTCAATGTCGGCTTCGCGGGGGTATTTTCCGGGTTCAACGATCAGAACTTTCATCGGCATCCTCCTCATCAGAAGTTTCTTTCAGCGCATTTTTCTGCCTAACGGTCAGCAGCACGATACCTGTCGCAGACGCAAGGGAAACGACCACAATAGCCAGCAGCGGGAAACCATCTCCTGTCTGCGGGAGGGTCTGCACCTTGCGCGGCGTAATAACCGGCGTGGGAACAGGAGTGGGCGCCGGGGTTGCAGCGGGCGTGGATTTTCAGATCGTGCATCGCGTGGTGCATACGGTGTAAACCACACCACAGCGGCAGAACGATCATCAGGAACAGGAATACGCGACCGATGAAGCTCTGCGCGAACGTCAGAACGCGCTCGTAGCTCAGTGCATCACCCGGAAACAGCCCCAGTGGCAGCAGAATACCCACCAGCAGGATCATCACCGGCGCAATAATTGCGCTCCACATACCACCGGCCCCGAAGAGGCCCCAGAATACCGGTTCGTCAGAACGCTTTGGATTTGGATTAATCATCTCAGGCTCCTTACCAGTACAGGGCAACAAACAGGATTACGATGGTGGCAACTACAGTTACCGCCCAGAGACTTTTGATAATTGGCTCTGGTCCCATTTTTTCGTCTTTTACAATGATATTGGCCGCTTTCGGTGCCAGTTCAAACCAGGTTTTGGTGTGCAGCAGAGCTGCCGCCAGAGTGATCAGGTTAATGATCACAATAACCGGGTTTTGTAAAAAGTCGACGAATCCCGCCCAGGCTTCCGGGCCATTTTTCAGGGCAAACAGCCCGAAAATCAGTTCAATGCTGAACCACACAGCCGGAACCGCCGTGCCTTCGCGCAGCATGTAAAAGCGATAAAACGGCAATTTTTTCCACCAGGTGGACGTCATTGGCCGTACATACGGTTTACGTTTAGTCGTCATGTTGCACTCCTTAGCGTGGTTTCAGGGTCGCGATAAGAAAGTCTTTCGAACTTTCTACTTTGCCCTGCTGAATGGCCGCAGCCGGATCGACGTGTTTCGGGCAGACTTCGGAGCAGTAGCCCACGAAAGTACAGCTCCATACGCCGTTCTGGCTGTTCAACTGCGCCATACGCTCCTTCTTACCGTGGTCGCGGCTATCTTCGTTATAACGATGCGCCAGCGTAATGGCAGCCGGACCGATGAACTCTGGGTTCAGGCCAAACTGCGGGCACGCGGCGTAGCACAGACCACAGTTGATGCAACCGGAGAACTGGTGATACTTCGCCATCTGCGCCGGGGTCTGGATGTTAGTACCCTGATCCGCGGTGCGGGAGTTGCCGATGATGTACGGTTTGATCGCTTCCAGACTTTCGATGAAGTGGGTCATATCGACCACCAGATCGCGTTCAATCGGGAAGTTAGCTAACGCTTCAACCTTCATACCGTCGGTGTAATCACGCAGGAAGGTTTTACATGCCAGTTTTGGCACGTTGTTAACCATCATGCCGCAGGAACCACAAATCGCCATACGGCAGGACCAGCGGTAGCTCAGGTCCGGTGCCAGGTTGTCTTTGATGTAGCCCAGCGCATCCAGTAATGAGGTAGTTGCGTCATAAGGCACTTCATAGAATGCGCTATGCGGTGCGGTATCGACTTCCGGGTTATAGCGCACCACCTCAATTTTCAGGTTTTTCATCTCAGCCATTCGCCTTCTCCTTCTTATTGGCTGCTTCCGCCTTATCGGCTGCATCCGCTTCGCCACCGTAAACGCGTTTAGCTGGCGGCAGCGTAGTAATCTTCACGTCGCTGTACTCCAGGCGAGTCGTGCCATCAGCATCGCGGAAGGCGAGGGTGTGTTTGAGGAAGTTGACGTCGTCACGCTCGGTGCAACCTTCGTCCAGACGCTGGTGTGCGCCGCGGGACTCTTTACGTGCCATTGCGGAGTGCGCCATACATTCAGCAACGTTCAGACCGTGGCCCAGTTCAATGGTGTAGAGCAGGTCGGTGTTGAACACGCTGGAGGTGTCGGTGATGCGCACGCGCTTGAAGCGTTCCTGCAGCTCTGCCAGCTTGTCGATGGTTTTCTGCATCAGTTCCGGCGTACGGTAGATACCGCAACCTTCTTCCATAGCCAGACCCATTTCGTCGCGGATCTTCGCCCAGTTTTCGCCGCCATCCTGGTTAACCAGATCTTTCAGACGTTGTTCAACGCCAGCTGCCTGCGCTTCAATTGCCGCTTCGTTGCCATTACCGGCAGTTGCTGCACGCTCTGTCGCTTGTTCACCGGCCAGACGGCCGAAGACCACCAGTTCCGCCAGGGAGTTGGAGCCCAGACGGTTTGCACCGTGCAGACCAACAGAGGAACATTCACCCACGGCGAACAGACCTTTAATGCGGGTTTCACAGTTCTGATCGGTTTCGATACCGCCCATGGTGTAGTGTGCGGTCGGACGTACCGGAATCGGTTCTTTAACCGGATCGACGCCAACGTACGCTTTCGCCAGTTCGCAGATGAACGGCAGACGTTCATGCAGTTTTTTCTCGCCGAGGTGACGCAGGTCGAGATAAACCACATCGCCACGCGGCGTGGAGATGGTGTTGCCTTTACGCCATTCGTGCCAGAAGGCCTGAGAAACTTTGTCGCGTGGACCCAGTTCCATATATTTGTTTTTCGGCTCGCCCAGCGGAGTTTCCGGGCCCATGCCGTAATCTTGCAGATAACGGTAGCCATTTTTGTTGACCAGAATACCGCCTTCACCGCGGCAGCCTTCGGTCATCAGGATACCGGAACCTGGCAGACCGGTTGGGTGATACTGAACGAATTCCATGTCACGCAGCGGAACGCCGTGGCTTAGCGCCATACCCATACCGTCACCGGTAACGATGCCGCCGTTGGTGTTGTAACGATAAACGCGACCCGCACCGCCAGTAGCCATAACGACCGCGTTAGCACGGATCTGCACCAGCGTGCCTTCCATCATGTTCATTGCTACCAGGCCGCGAACATGACCATCATCAACCAGAATATCCAGCACGAAATGTTCGTCAAAACGCTGGATCTGCGGGAATTGCAGAGAGGTCTGGAACAGCGTGTGCAGCATATGGAAGCCGGTCTTATCGGCGGCGAACCAGGTGCGCTCGATTTTCATGCCGCCGAAGCGACGTACGTTGACGCTACCATCCGGGCGACGGCTCCATGGGCACCCCCACAGTTCCAGTTGGGTCATTTCGGTTGGGCAGTGGTGGACGAAATAATCCACGACATTCTGCTCACACAACCAGTCGCCACCCGCTACTGTATCGTGAAAGTGATATTCGAAGCTGTCATGATCCTGCGCGACAGCGGCGGAGCCCCCTTCTGCAGCAACGGTATGGCTACGCATCGGGTATACTTTTGAGATTAGTGCGATTTTTGCATTTGGATTTGCCTGCGCGGCAGCAATTGCAGCACGTAATCCCGCGCCACCGGCGCCTACAATGGCAAGATCGGCTTGAAAGGTTTGCACGACATTCCTCCAGATTGTTTTTATCCCACAGCCCCGTACTTCAGGGTAAGTGCCTGAAAGTTACGGTCTGCGAACGCTATTCCACTGCTCCTTTATAGGTACAACAGTATAGTCTGATGGATAAGTCTGAAATTTGACGAGATCGATTTTTTTAGTGCGCAAGAGGGCTAAATTATCACTGAAGATGATTAATTTAATTACTAAACCATCAGATCGTGCTTTTTTTAGTCACTGCCCACCGCTGTTTGATTCCTGCGTAAAATTTGTCTCGCCGTCGCGTTGCGAGTAGACTTCGTGCCCTTGTCAAAAACTGGAGATTTAACTATGAGCGAAACGGCATCCTGGCAGCCGAGCGCATCCATTCCTAACTTATTAAAACGCGCGGCGATTATGGCGGAGATCCGTCGTTTCTTTGCCGATCGTGGAGTGCTGGAGGTGGAGACGCCTTGTATGAGCCAGGCGACGGTAACCGATATTCATTTGGTCCCGTTTGAGACACGTTTCGTTGGCCCCGGGCATTCGCAGGGGATGAATCTCTGGTTAATGACCAGCCCGGAATACCATATGAAACGCCTGCTGGTTGCCGGTTGTGGGCCGGTATTCCAGCTGTGCCGCAGCTTCCGTAATGAAGAGATGGGGCGTTATCACAACCCTGAGTTCACTATGCTTGAGTGGTATCGACCGCACTATGATATGTACCGGTTGATGAACGAGGTGGACGATCTCTTACAACAGGTGCTGGACTGCCCGGCAGCAGAAAGCCTTTCTTATCAACAAGCTTTCTTGCGTTATCTGGAAATTGACCCGCTCTCTGCCGACAAAACGCAACTGCGGGAAGTCGCAGCGAAACTGGATTTGAGTAACGTTGCTGATACCGAAGAAGACCGCGACACGTTGCTACAATTGCTGTTTACCTTTGGCGTAGAGCCAAATATTGGTAAAGAAAAACCGACCTTTGTGTACCACTTTCCAGCCAGCCAGGCATCACTGGCGCAAATCAGTACCGAAGATCATCGGGTCGCTGAACGCTTTGAGGTTTATTATAAAGGTATTGAGCTGGCGAATGGTTTCCATGAATTAACGGATGCCCGTGAGCAGCAACAACGCTTTGAACAAGATAACCGTAAGCGCGCGGCGCGCGGTTTGCCGCAGCACCCCATTGACCAGAATCTGATTGAAGCCTTGAAAGTCGGTATGCCTGACTGTTCCGGCGTGGCATTAGGTGTTGATCGTCTGGTGATGTTGGCGCTGGGCGCGGAGACACTGGCTGAAGTCATCGCCTTTAGCGTTGACCGGGCATAATTCTGAAAAATTACTGAATTAACAGCGAAGAATGGCGTGATAAGCGCCATTCTGTAGCATATGTTTTCATTTTTCCGTTAAAGGCCACAATTTAAGACTGGATATTTGATATCATCCAGGTATCAATTCTGTATTGGTTTTTACGCTGCCTGCTCAATGTTGCGCAGTGCAGTTCAGTGGGCACGTGTTATACACGCGCTGAAATGAAGGATGGTTTCATGCCTCACACGATAAAAAAGATGAGTCTGATAGGACTCATATTGATGATCTTTACTTCCGTATTTGGATTTGCCAATAGCCCATCGGCTTATTACTTAATGGGTTATAGTGCGATTCCCTTTTATATATTTTCTGCATTGTTATTCTTTATTCCATTCGCCTTAATGATGGCTGAAATGGGAGCTGCTTATCGCAAAGAAGAAGGTGGTATCTATTCTTGGATGAATAATAGTGTCGGACCACGTTTTGCCTTCATTGGTACGTTTATGTGGTTTTCCTCTTATATCATCTGGATGGTGAGTACCTCCGCGAAAGTTTGGGTACCGTTCTCAACATTCCTCTATGGTAGCGACATGACCCAGCACTGGCGTATTGCCGGACTGGAGCCTACGCAGGTGGTTGGTCTGCTGGCAGTAGCATGGATGATTCTGGTCACCGTCGTTGCTTCAAAGGGGATTAATAAAATTGCCCGCATTACTGCGGTGGGCGGTATTGCAGTAATGTGTCTGAATTTAGTATTGCTGTTAGTAAGCATTACTATTTTGTTATTAAATGGTGGGCATTTCGCGCAGGATATTAATTTCCTTGCATCACCGAACCCGGGTTATCAGTCCGGTCTGGCAATGCTATCGTTTGTGGTATTTGCTATTTTTGCCTATGGCGGAATTGAAGCGGTTGGTGGTCTGGTCGATAAAACGGAAAATCCAGAAAAGAACTTTGCCAAAGGTATTGTTTTTGCCGCTATTGTTATTTCAATCGGTTATTCGCTGGCAATATTTTTATGGGGCGTCAGCACAAACTGGCAGCAGGTATTAAGTAATGGTTCCGTTAACCTTGGCAATATTACCTATGTGCTGATGAAGAGCCTCGGGGTGACGCTGGGTAACGCACTGCATTTGTCACCTGAAGCGTCATTGTCGCTGGGCGTATGGTTTGCGCGTATTACCGGACTTTCGATGTTCCTCGCTTATACCGGTGCGTTCTTTACGCTTTGCTATTCACCGCTGAAAGCCATCATCCAGGGGACGCCGAAAGCGTTGTGGCCGGAACCGATGACGCGCCTGAATGCGATGGGGATGCCGTCTATCGCCATGTGGATGCAGTGCGGGTTGGTTACTGTCTTCATCCTGCTGGTTTCGTTTGGTGGCGGTACCGCATCGGCGTTCTTTAACAAGCTGACGCTGATGGCGAACGTGTCTATGACGCTTCCTTACCTGTTCCTCGCGCTGGCTTTCCCATTTTTTAAAGCACGTCAGGATCTCGACAGACCATTTGTGATTTTCAAAACGCATATGTCGGCAATGATTGCAACAGTGGTTGTCGTACTGGTGGTGACATTTGCGAACGTCTTCACCATTATTCAGCCTGTGGTTGAAGCCGGAGACTGGGACAGCACATTGTGGATGATTGGCGGCCCTGTCTTCTTCTCGCTGTTAGCGATGGCGATTTACCAGAACTATTGCAGCAGAGTGGCAAAAAACCCGCAGTGGGCGGTGGAATAACCCGATGCCCTATCGTCTGCCTGACGATAGGGCGTAAAGACAGGAAATGTTATGGATGACACCAGCCGGGACCCGGCAATAACCGAAGATGAAATCAGGGCGCTGCAATTTTCTGCCGGGGATGTAGCGGAAATAGAGCAGACGATTCTCTCTTTTGTCGATGCCTGCCACACCCGTAAAGTGGCGATGGTGGTGGGTAGCACCATTAACACCCTCAAAGATCGCGATGGTAAACGGTGGGGAAACCTGCCGGATATTTATTGCGCTTATCTTATCCGATGTCTGGTTTTTCGCGGGGAATTAGTGGGATACGGCGATTTGTTTCGTATGCGCTATAGCGAAATTAAGCGACCGGTTACCTTATGAGTGCGCGCATGTTTGTCTTGTGCTGCATCTGGTTTATTGTGGCGTTCCTCTGGATAACCATCACTTCCGCGCTGGACAAAGAGTGGATGATTGATGGACGCGGGATTAACAACGTCTGCGATGTGTTGATGTATCTCGAAGAAGACGATACCCGTGATGTTGGTGTGATAATGACGTTACCGCTCTTTTTCCCTTTTCTCTGGTTCGCTTTGTGGCGAAAAAAACGCGGCTGGTTTATGTACGCCACCGCGCTGGCTATTTTCGGCTACTGGCTGTGGCAGTTTTTTCTGCGCTATCAGTTTTGTTTGTGAGCCGGATTGGTTCATCCGGCACACAAACTTACAAACTTCCCGCCTGACGACCTTTGCCCGCAGACGTCAGCGTTCTCCCCGTTTGTTTACCGTTGAGGCTTTCCAGACGCATCTGGAAGGGCGGGAATGGCATATCGATACCGTGGGCGTGGAAGCCTGCCAGAATCAGCTGGTGGATCTCATGGCGTAGCGGCATACGGTGACCCATCTCAGCGGCGTAAATACGCAGCTCGAAAATCTGAATCCCCTGTTGCAGATCCACCAGGAAGACTTCCGGTGCCGGGTTGTCGATCACCAGCGAGCAGCGACGCGCTGCGGTGAGCAGGATTTCCGTCACTTCTTCGCTATTGGCATCGGCAGGGGCCGGTATCGTCAACACCACGCGCGTGACCGAGTCAGAGAGCGACCAGTTGATAAACTGCTCGGTAATAAACGCCTTGTTCGGCACGATTATCTCTTTACGGTCCCAGTCGCTGATGGTGGTGGCGCGGGTGTTAATTTTCGTCACGCTACCGGTGAGATCGCGAATTGTCACCGTATCGCCAATGCGAATCGGTTTTTCGAACAGGATAATCAGACCAGAGATAAAGTTGGCGAAAATTTCCTGCAAACCAAAACCGAGACCAACACCGAGCGCGGCAACCAGCCACTGCAATTTCGACCACTCAATACCAATCATTGAGAAGCCGACCAGCCCGCCAATCAGCATCAGCAGATATTTGGTGATGGTGGTGATGGCGTAACCCGTACCCGGCGTTAAATCCAGGTGCTGCAAAATCGCCAGTTCCAGCAGCGCGGGCAGGTTGCGCACCAGCTGCGTGGTGATGATAAATACCAGAATGGCAATTAGCACTGCACCGAGGGTAATCGGCTCCAGGCTTTCTACGCCCTGTACAGTGGAAGTGACATCCCACAGAGAAATATTTTCGAGGAAGCCGAAAGCGGAATGGATTTCTGACCACAGCACAATGACCGAAAGCAGGGCGATCAACATCAAAATTGAGCGCACCAGCCGCAAGGATTGCGCACTGATGGCATCGAGATCGACTTCGCTTTCATCGACTTCAATTGCCCCTTCCGGGCTACTGTGATGATGCGCTTCCTCTTCGCCACGCGCGCGTTGCGCTAACATCTCTGCCCGGCGATGCTTCGCCCGGTCAAACGCCAGCCTGCGACGCTGGATCAGCATCCAGCGGCGGATAACGTGATAAACCACCAGTAGCAGGAACCAGATGGCAACCGAGGTTTCAAGCCTCGCTAACAGCGCCTGTGCCGTTGCCAGATAACCCACAGCCGACGCCAGAATGGCAACCAACGGCGCGCCAATCATCATGTTCCACAGCATATGGTTGGTAATGTTGTCGCCGCTGCCCTCTTTGTTGAGATACAGTGGGATCCCGGCCTTTTTCAGGCTGAGGGTGACCACCGCCAGCGCACCGCAAATGAGGATAAAGCAAAGCCGTCCCAGCGAACCGGAGAATTCACGGTCGTCGAGGTTATCGAACATCATCAGCGCCATAATCAGCGGCACAATAAGCCCGATGCTCATCAGGTAGTAGCGCATCCCACGGGAAACACGTTCGCGCGGCCAGCCAAAATGAGCGATAAACAAGCCGTTCGGGCGGGCAAAGGTGGCGCAAATCATCACTACCCACAGCAGCGGCACGGTGGCCGTTACGCCATCGCCAATCGCGACCGCCAGCGGATAAGGCCACGCCTCGCGCAAGCCGTAACCCAGCGTCATCCACAGCACCGGCAGCGGTGACGCGACGAGAATCGACCAGAAAAGAGTGCGCAACGTCAGCCAGAAGTGATCCTGAGTCACTTTGCCGACTTTCGCCGCCGAACGTTCAAGAAAACGGGTGAAATAGCGGCGCGAGTAAATACTGCAACCGACCAGAATCAACGCGCCAAACTGCGGCAAAATCGTCTCTTTGCTGGTCAGCATCATCACACTGGCTTTGCCCAACTGACTGAAGGTGTCCAGCGAAATGAGACGACGCAGATCCTGGGCGATTTCCAGTGGCCAGGCGATAGTCATCGGGCGCACGTCAGAGGTCCAGAACAGATAGCGATGCGTCGCTTCATTCACCTCTTTCAGCGCATCCTCAAGTTGCCCGTTGGAGACTTTCAGCTTGGTCAGTTCCAGCAGTAGCGTGTCGCCACCCTGCAACAATGAGTTCAGCAACTCACGCTGAGTGCGTAGCTGTGCTTCCAGAATACGGTTTTGCTCGGCGGTCAGCGGCTGACCGTCGGCCTGATGGATTTGCCGTAGCAGCGGCTGTTTATTAAGCAGATCCTCATAACGTAACCGTTGCACACGCAACTGCGCCATTTCGGTATCAAGCTGTTGTGGTTTTGGCATTTCTGGTAGCCGTGCCACCTGCGCCCGCAGCGCTTCACCGAGCAGGTTGGACGATCCCAGCCATTGCGACTGTTCACGCAGCGTATTCAACGCCTGCCGGACCTGTAACGTCTGGCTGGCAGCCTGACGCTGTTGCGAGGCAACGAGATCCATCCGCTGCGCCTGTTGATTCAGTGCCGCCGATAGTTCGCGGTTAATTTTGAATTGCGCGACGATATCTTTCGGCAAATCGGCACTGTTTTCTGCCAGTAATTCGGTACTTTCCAGCGCCCGCTCCGCCTCAAGCTGACGTTGGCTATTCAACTGATTACGTAAGGCCTGCAAATACGCATCCAGTTGCTGGCTCTCTTTTTCCGCCAGCTCTGAGCGCAAGCGCGCTAATTCCTGACGGTTATTGGCAGACAGCTGCGCCAGTTCCAGTTCATCAACGAGCGCTTTCAGGCGTGCGGAGTCAGACTGCAACGCGAAATTTTGTGCCTGATTGGGCGGAGTATTGCCGGTAA
>ERZ773148.3510-NODE-3510-length-10721-cov-6.280518_pt1 | contig 10721 bp, 9 predicted proteins | sample MGYA00580846_ERZ773148 | MGnify/ENA primary metagenome ERZ773148 (study PRJEB29015, sample SAMEA2737879) | human gut metagenome | biome: human gut; feature: human-associated habitat; material: faeces | place: China | collected 2012 ...
ACCATGGATTTAAAAGGACGCGATTTTCTGACAGTCGCGGCAGCACTTCCCATGGCGATTTTCGGTATTCTGCCGCAGGCGGTTGTCGCAGATATTGCACAGAGCGATGCGGTTACCTCGGGAAGCAGCCGCGAGGGAATGTTCTACGCAGCCAGAACTTTCGCCTTCAAGCTGGGGCAGAGCCTTTCCATGCTGATCTTTACGGCGGTCTCCACCATTGGAAACGGCAGTGGAGCCGGATACCGGATTGCGGCATTCGGTGCAGCTGTATTCTGCGGCGCAGGCGGACTGATACTGATGTTTTACGATGAGAAAAAGATTAACTGCGTGATGAACGGAAAAGCATAGGCCAGTACTCAGCACGGCGGCCTTTTTTATGTGTAGAAGCTATCCGGCATAAAGGAGAAAGGATCATAGGTGATACAGACCAGATGCTGTGGCAGCTGCAGTTTCACATTATCTCGAAATCAGCTCCTCCGCATGCTTTAATGCATCCGAAATATTCGAACAGAAATTTTCTTCCCCGACAAGCTCCACAAAGCCGAATTTTTTCATCACCTTCATCGGCTGCTCATTCACATGAGAGAAGACGAGGGTGATCCCTTTCGATTCGCAGAGCTTCGTCAGATTCTGGAGTGCATTCATAGCTGTACTGTCGATCGCCGGTACGCTCCGCATCCGGAGAACGAGACATTTTGTGAAATCCTTTACCACGATGTGCTCAATCGCATCCGCCGCGCCAAAGAAGAGCGGTCCTGTGATCTCGTATACACGGATTTCCAGCGGCAGCTTCTGCAGATGTTCATCCACCGCCGGGGAATCATCGTCTACATAGACCCAGCTGTCGGCGTGCGTTTCCTCGCTCATCCGCTTGATGAAAAGCAGGCAGGCCAGAACCATGCCGATCTCGATTGCGACAACGAGGTCAAACACAACGGTCAGCACAAACGTAGTAAAAAGAACGATAATATCACTCTTCGGAGCCGTGCGTACAAGATGCACGAAGGTTCTCCACTGGCACATATTGTAGGCAACAAGGAACAGAATCGCGGCAATCGTCGGCATCGGAATCATGCCCGCAAACGGCATCAGCACAACAAGAACGATGACGAGCGTAATGGAATGCACCATACCCGCAACCGGCGTGCGTCCGCCGTTTTTGATATTTGCCGCCGTTCTGGCAATCGCTCCCGTAGCCGGAATACCGCCGAAAAGCGCAGAAGCAATATTTCCGGCACCCTGTGCAATCAGCTCTGTATCCGAACGATGCTTGCTGTTGATCATGCCGTCCGCAACAACACAGGAGAGAAGCGACTCAATCGCCGCAAGCACCGCGATCGTAAACGCATTTGGAATCGCCGACTGAATCAGTTTCATGTCAAAAACCGGCAGATGAAGCGTCGGAAGCGCATTGCTGATTGTGTACAGATTTCCAATCGTAGAAACGTGCAGCGGCAGAAACTGAACCATCAGAATACTGGCAATAACAGCAATCAGCGATCCTGGGATTTTCTTGAAAATCAGCGGAGACACAATCAAAATGGCAAGGCTGACCCCTCCGACAATCAGCGCATCCGGTGAAATCGTGGAAAAATTCTCCGCAAATGCCTTCAGTTTTTCCATCGTTTCAATCGGCTTTACCCCGTCAGGATACGTAACGCCGCAGAAATCCTTCAGCTGTCCGATCACGATCGTCACCGCAATACCGGAAGTAAAACCCGTTGTAATCGTATAAGGAATAAACTTGATCAGACTTCCAAAATGACAGAAGCCCATGATAATAAGGAAGACACCGGCAAGAATGGTCGCCGTCATCAGCCCCTCGAGGCCGTCCCGCGCGACAATACCGGCAACAATCGTGGCAAACGCGGCCGTCGGACCGGCAATCTGGACACAGCTTCCGCCGAGCGCGGAAATCACAAAGCCCGCCACAATCGCGGTGAAAATACCAGCCTCCGGTCCCACGCCGGAAGCAAGAGCCAGTGCAATAGAAAGAGGAAGTGCAATGATCGCAACGATGATACCGGCAGTCACATCTTTGGCAAACTGCGCGCGGTCATAGGACTTCAGAGAAGTGAGTAGCATTGGTTTGAACGAATTCATTTGAAAAGCTCGCTTTCTGTATTAGATTTGTATTACTGTTAGAACAACTTTCCAAGTATAGCATAAGAGACGGGAAGCAGGAAACCCAAAAAGAAATTGTTTGTCTTTCTATACAATCACGTTATGCATGACATTGCACACAGCAGGCAGAAAAATCCGAATGGAAAATTTTTCTGTTACTTTTTTGATTTTTTCAGTGACTTTCCTCTATGATCTATGGTACACTAATCCATGCGCGTTAAAAACGAGAATAGAATATCAAATGGAGGAAATCTCAAAATATGAGCAAAAAAAAAGGCGAAGGCCTGAAATCATTCAACAGGGGATTTAACGTGCCGGATACCTACATTATCATCTTTTTTGTGGTGGTTATCGCGGCTGTCATGACTTTCCTCGTCCCGAAAGGCTATTACGAGACGGAGGATGTCACATACCTGATGAACGGGGTAGAAAAAACCCGTACCGTCATCAAAGACGGAAGTTTCCAATATCTGACCGATGCTGCCGGAAAACCGGTCACAGAAGGCGTTGCACTGTTCAGCGGCGACGGCGGAACCGGATTTTTCAATTACATGTATAACGGAATTATCAGCAGCTCCGCTATCGAAATCATCGCATTTCTGATGGTAGTCGGCGGTGCTTTTGGCATCATGATCCGCACCGGAGCCGTTGAAGCCGGTCTGATCGGCCTGATCCGTAAAGCAAAAGGAGCCGAAAAACTGCTGATCCCGGTTCTTTTCGTCCTGTTTTCCCTCGGCGGAGCCGTGTTCGGAATGGGAGAAGAGGCCCTTCCGTTCACCATGATCCTCTGCCCGCTGTTCGTCGCTGTCGGATACGACACCGTCATTGCCGTGCTTGTTACGTACGTGGCAACACAGATCGGCTTCGGATCTTCCTGGATGAACCCGTTTTCCGTCGGAATCGCACAGGGAATCGCCGGCGTTGACGTCTTCTCCGGCGCAGGTTTCCGTATGGTGATGTGGGTCGTATTCACCGCTCTTGGCTGCGGCATGACCATGTTCTATGCAGCAAAAGTCAAAAAGACCCCGGAAATTTCCGTTGCTTACGAAAGCGACCAGTATTTCCGTGATCAGAACGAAAAAACAGGCATCGACGAGGGCCATTCCTTCGGCATCGGCCATATCTTAGTTCTGGTAACACTGGCCGTTACCGTTGTCTGGGTCATCTGGGGCGTTATGGCAAAAGGCTATTACATGGCCGAAATCGCAACCCAGTTCTTCAGCATGGGAATTGTGGCAGGTGTGATCGGTGTCATTTTCCATCTGAATGACATGAAAGTGAACGATATTGCCGTTTCCTTCAAAGACGGCGCAAAGGACCTGATCGGTGCGGCACTCGTTGTAGCGATGGCACAGGGCATCATGCAGGTGCTCGGCGGTTCCGATCCGACCACACCGACCGTTATTAACACCATTATGTACGGCATCTCACAGGCCCTGGCCGGTCTTTCCGGCGCAGCCGCAGCCGTGCTGATGTATGTGTTCCAGTCGGTCTTCAATTTCTTCGTCGTGTCCGGCTCCGGCCAGGCGGCGATCACCATGCCGATCATGGCACCGCTCGCGGACCTTCTCGGCGTATCCCGCCAGACATCCGTCCTTGCGTTCCAGCTCGGTGATGCCTTCACAAACCTGATCGTCCCGACCTCCGGCTGCCTGATCGGCTCCCTGGCGATTGCAAAAATCGAGTGGTCGAACTGGATCAAATTCATGTGGAAATTCTTAGGGATACTGATGATTGGAGCAGTCATTACGATTTTGATTGCGGTTGCCATTGGATTTTAAGAGGAGTGAGAGAAAATGATATTATTTCAGAATATAGACGTCTATGCGCCGGAATACCTCGGAAGAAAAGACGTTCTTACGGTGTATGATAAAATTGTCAAGATCGCAGATGCCGGCACGATAACGGCAGACGGCCTGCTCTCTGGCGCGGAGACCGTAGACGGAACCGGACTTGTCCTGACACCTGGCTTTGTCGACTGCCATGTTCACGTGCTCGGCGGAGGCGGTGAGGGCGGCTTTGCCAACCGCACCCCGGAGGCAACAATGGAAGGCCTGAACAAATTCGGCGTGACAACCGTTGTCGGCTGCCTTGGAACTGACGGCATTGGCCGTGACATGTGCGCGCTCGTGGCAAAAACAAAAGGCCTCCGGGAGCAGGGCATGTCCGCCTGGTGCTACACCGGCAGCTACCAGGTTCCGGTGCGCACACTGACGGATGGAATTACAAAAGATATCATGATGATCGAAGAAATCATCGGAACCGGCGAAATCGCCATCTCGGACCACCGATCCTCACAGCCGACCTTCGAAGAATTCGCCCGACTGGCAGCAGACACGCGCCTCGGCGGCGTTCTTTCCGGGAAAGCGGGAGTGATCAATGTCCACCTTGGCGACGGTGCAAGATGTATGGAGCTGATCGAACGCGTCATCAGCGAAACCGAAATCCCGGCCAGCCAGTTCCTCCCGACCCATGTCAACCGGAACGAGAAGCTGTTCCAGAAGGCAATTGAATACGCCGTAAAGGGCGGTGCGGTCGATTTCACCGGAAATGAAGAGATCGATTACTGGGAAACTGTCTGTGATGAAGTCCGCGTGTGCAAAGGAATCCGCCGCATGCTGGATGCAGGCGTGAACCCGAAACACATCACCATCTCATCCGACGGTCAGGGCAGTCTGCCGATCTTTAATGAAAAGGGAGAATTCCTGCGGATGGGCATGGGCCAGTCGAGCTGTTTGCTGAAAGAAGTAAAAGAATGCGTGGAGAAAGCGGGAATTCCGCTGGAAACCGCAATTTCGACGATTACGGCAAACCCGGCAGAGATCCTGTCACTGAAAGGAAAAGGCAAGGTCCGGGAAGGATATGATGCGGATCTTTGCGTACTGGATCAGGGACTGGAGATTCAGGAAGTGATTGCACGGGGGAAGAATGTGTATCGGAAATAGAAGAGAGATTAGAGAAGAGGTTACGGCTTGCGTGGAGCTGTAGCCTTTTTCTTTTTGGAATGGTATTTTAGGTAACAGTACGCTATAATCATATTAAGCATATTTCAAAATAAGAAAGGTCCAAAGAGACGGTAATGGATGAAATCATAAAAAGTACAGATAACAGATATTCAGAATATGAAACGTTATTATTTTTAAGGGATAAGCTGCGAAAAGAAGCGTATGCCTGGAAGAACAGATATCTGGCTGAATTTGGCAATCTGATCACAGCGGTATTTGAACAGAAAATAGCCTGCATCAAAAAGAAAAAGACCATATCTTTCTGCCAGATGGCCGTCAATCGTGGAAAACCGGTGGATCAGGCGGAACTGCAGAACTATCTGTCACAGGAAATGAAAGAGTACAATCGAAAACTTTCTGAAATGATACAGGAAAATGAGATTGCACACAGTGGAGAAACCATCAGCGAAGAAACCGCGGCAAAAATAAAAAAATTGTACCGCAGACTTGCAAAACAGATCCATCCGGATATGAATCCGAAAACAAATGAGATACCGGAACTGAAAGAATTATGGCAGAGAATTGTAGTTTCTTACCGCGCGAATGATCTGGAGGAGCTGGAAGAGGCGGAAGTTTTGGTAAATAAATTTCTGGCAGACCATCATTTAGATGGGAATGAAATCAAAATACAGGATATCGACACAAAGATAGAAAAATTAAAAGAGCAGATTCAGAAGATCAAAGAGACGAATCCTTACCAATATCGATTCCTTCTGCAGGATCAGGAAGCGGTTCAAAACAAGAAGCGGGAGTTACAAAAAGAACTGGAAGAATATAGGGTATATGAGCAGGAGCTGGATCAGCTTCTGGAACAGATGATGAAAAATGGGGTGAGTTTTCTATGGCGGATGAATTAGAGATTAACAAAGGCGGGGTAGTATCCCTGATCGACAATCATGAACTGGGAGAAATTTTAAAACCACTGGTTAGAGAAATTTATTTGTTTAATTCTTATGTGGCGGGAACGACACATCTGGAAGATCAGAGCGTTTTGGGTGAAATAAAAGAGGAAGATGATCTGCTTCTTCAGCGCGAGGACAATAGATTTGATCAGAATGCGATTCTGGTTCTTACGAACAAGAGGCGAAAACTGGGGTATATTCCGAAAAAAGATAATGTAGTATTTGCAAGATTGATGGATGCAGGGAAACTGCTGAAGGCAAAAATAACGACAATTGAGCATAGAGAGGATTTTACGGAAATTGGGATTGGGATCTATTTGGTGGATTTTTGAAAAATGAAGAATAATTAAAAAATAGACAGGAACAGGAGAATATGTGGTGTCGGAGATAAAACTTTTTGAAATCGGAACTGTTGTGAAAGAGCGCACCTCTTCCACGGTATTATTGGAAAAACAATTGCAGACAATGATAGAGCAGAATATGGAGACATTTTTCGGCATTCGCTTTCTGAAAAGTGAATATGCGATCACTTCGGGAAGAATGGACAGTATTGGAATTGATGAAAATAACAGCCCGGTGATTTTCGAATACAAGAGAAGCACGAGTGAGAATGTAATTAATCAAGGACTATTTTATCTGGATTGGCTTTTGGATCACAAAGCGGATTTCAAACTGCTTGTGATTGAAAAACTGGGTATGGAAGTAGCAGACCAGATTGATTGGTCGGTGCCTTGTGTGATTTGTATTGCAAATGATTTTACGAAATACGACGTGCATGCAGTGAATCAGATGCAGAGGAATATCAAGTTGGTGAAATATCGGAAATATGGGGAAGATCTGTTACTGTTTGAACATTTGAACACACCGGTGGCAAAGCCAGTAACGGAAACATCAACCATTTCAACAAGTAGTACATACACACAGAAAACACATTTAGAGAAGCTGGCATCAGCAAGCAGCCATTTCAAAACATTATATACGGCGCTTTGTGACTACATCGAATCGCTGGGAGACGATCTTGTTCCAAACCAATTGAAGCTGTATTTGGCCTATAAGAAAGTGCAGAACATTTTCTGCATTGAAATTTATAACAAACAGATCCTGCTCCGAATGAAACTCGACCCGGACACTGTTGAACTGGAAGAAGGATTCACAAGAGATACCCGCGGGATTGGACATTACGGAACGGGGGAGCTAGAAGTGTCAATCAAGACGGCAGAAGATTTTCAGAAGGCAAAGAAGCTGATTGATCGGGCGTATCAGGAGACATTGTGAGTTGAGTGTGAGGGCGTATGAAAACATTTATTGAAAAACAAGAGAATGGAAATCGCAAATCCGTTTTAAAAGAATATTATGCACGTTATCTTCAGGAGATTCGCGGTCTAAGCGATTCATCCGTGAAACATTATTTTGATGCATTAAACAACATATCACGGAGATTGAAGGATAAGGGATTGTGTCATAGAAAAATTCATTATGGGTTAAAGGATGATCGAGATATGATGATTGGGAAAATTTATGATTCCAGAGCTTCAAGGCTTGCTAATTGCGGCATAAAAATGAGCAAAACGGATTTTATAGATGTTGCAATTGGAATGTGACCAGAAAAAATGAGCAAAGCAAATGCAATAGACGGTCCAAATGAGCAGAATGCTATTTGATGAAGTTTGGGAAGGGAGTTTTGTGAAGAAAGAAGAGCATGTAATTTGATGTCAAGAGTTAGATTTTGGAAGAAAATTAATGAAGATTGAAATAATATATCTAAATAAATGTAACAGTAAAGGTGATGTAAAATTAATAATATGACTGAACAACAGATAAAAGAAGAAATTTTACGGTATATAAAAGATCGAACTTATAACTATGCAGTATTGATTGATGGTGAATGGGGAAGTGGGAAGACATATTTTGTGAAAAAAATAATAGTGCCTTCGATTAACGAGCAAGAAAAATTTTCTGGCACAGACCGTGCGGTTAAATACATTTCGCTATATGGGTGTAAAAATATTGGAGATGTTCAGGAAAATATTGCCTGGTCATTTGCAGAGAATGCACGGCAAAAAATAAAAAATAAGGCAAGTTGGGGGAATAGTGCTGACAAAATTTCAGAAAATGCTTTCCTTTCTTCAAGAAAAATAGGAAATGCTATTTTAGAAAAATTCTTACCTAAAGATCTTTTGTATCAGATTGCATCAGATTGGTTGAATTTAGGAGAGTTTATATTTATTTTTGATGATCTTGAACGTTGCGAGTGTCCTATCAATGAGCTTTTTGGTTTCCTTAATGAACTGATCGAACATGAAAATACAAAAGTGATAATAATTGCTAATGAAAAAGAAGTGTCTGGGATTGCTGAGGTACAAAATTTAGAGGGACAATATTATCTATCACTAGATGAGAGAATTGAATGGCCTAAACAAGAAAATTATTTTTCAAGGATTTATCCTCAAAACTGTAATTCCCAAAAGCTTACTTTTGATGAAATAGAAAGACGCCGAAAAATGCTTTTTCCGGTGAAAGAAGCTAATAGTAATTATCGAAGAATTAGGGAGAAACTTATAGGAGTCAACCTTAAATATGAACCAGATATAGATGTGAGTATTTCGGAAATTATAAAATCATCAAATTGTGACAATTTTACTAAAATGCGATTAGAGAAAAATGTAAAGCTATTTATTTCTACGATGGAGAATTATAATCACAAAAATCTTAGAACGTTTCAATTTTTTTTGTCAAAAGTAAATTATCTTTTGGAAAAACTAACAAGTGTTGAAATAGAAGATGAATATCGGGATGCAGTGAGCAGTCATGTTATTTCGGAAACATTTGTTCAGTCAGTTGAATATAAAGCTAATTATCATCCAGCAAGAGATAGTCATGTGCGGTTAAGTATTGAACAAGATACAAAATTTCAGAGCATTAAATTGTATATTGAGTGTGGGATATATAATCAAAAAGATTTTCAACAAGATATATGGAAATTACAAGTTGAATTAGCTGCGAAAATTCCAGAGGATGATCCTTATTATTTAATATATCAACAATATTATTTTCATACTCAAGCGTGGTGTGAAGAACAATTAGAAAAAGTTTTGCAACGATTGGAAAAAAATAAATATCCCATTTCTTTTTATGAAAAAATAATTGTATCTATACAGCGGTTAAATGATTTGGGGTTTGACATTAAATATATGGATCAAGCAAAAAAATTAATGCTTACTAATATAGAGAGTATGGGCGAAGTTACAGAAATTGGTTCTGATTTATGGTATATTCACGATTTGGAAGATAAAGAAAAAGTATCCACAATTATTAATGAAATTAATAATGCAATAAAACAGCATTCAGAGATTACGAGTCGGGAAACGGTATCTGACATTTTATTACATGATGATTGGGTTGAACGCTTAAATCACTATGTTAATCCAAAGAAAAGCCTATATATTCAAGACATGCTAATATTTTCGAAAGCGGAACCGAAACAATGGTTGAATGCATTACATAGAGCATCCCCAAAGGACATAGATGCTTTCAGAAATATTCTTAATGATATGTATCCAAGTGGTGTTAAACGGGAAAGTTATAATGAAGATGCTCAAAATATAAAAACTATTTTAAAAGGTTTAGATGGATTAAAAGAAGAAGATTTGATAAAAAAAGCTTGTTTAGGATGGCTTAAAAATCAAATAAAAGATATTGTTGATTTACATGAATCCAAAATACAAAAAGGAATATAAAGGCTGTAATAATTAGAAAGCATGTGAAACAGTGGCATCTGGACTAGAGTATTTCAAAAAAGTTTATTGCTTTTTTAGAAAAATTTCAGAAAAAAGTGGTTAGGAGATTAATGACACCTTTAAAAATTACTAAAAATGGAAAAAATCACCGCATGTGAGAGAAAAACAGAAGACAAGTAAGTCCTCAAACATGAGTACTGGATATCAAAAATCCCCGCATTTTAGCGGGGATTGAAAGGATTTTATAGAAATAGAAGGCACATTGAAAAATCAAGACTTTTTGTATCGGCTTGGGACATTCTTTCTGAACTCTGGGTAACCATGGGAGCAGATCATCAATGAATCTGAGATCTCTTTCATCCATATGCTGTGGAATCTCAGAGAAATGAAGAAGAATAACAGAAAAACACACTCAAAATCAATTGAAAAATCAATCGTAAAAAGTTACGATTGATTTTTCGCGTATTTAAACATATAATATAATCATTAAGACTGGGAAAGGAAATGATTGCTATGCGTGAAACAAGAATATTGGAATTCAAGGAAACGATTACGAATACTTTTTTGAAAACAGTCAGTGCCTTTTCGAATTATAATGGCGGAATGATTCTTTTTGGCGTAGATGATGATGGAAATGTAAAAGGCTTGCCAGATGTAAAGCAGGCTTGCCTGGATATCGAAAATAAAATCAATGACAGTATTTTGCCTCAGCCAAATTATATGCTTGAACTACAGAACAATGATCAAACGATAAAACTTACTGTAAAAAGTGGTCTTCAGAAGCCATATTTATATAAATCGAAAGCATACAAACGAAATGATACAGCAACGATAGAGGTAGACACACTTGAATTTTCAAGGCTTGTATTAGAAGGAAAAAATATTAGCTTTGAAAACTGCGCGTCGCATTCTCGTTACTTTAGCCTGCAAATAAAAAGTCAATACTAAAATTG
>ERZ773148.3517-NODE-3517-length-10703-cov-3.547802_pt1 | contig 10703 bp, 16 predicted proteins | sample MGYA00580846_ERZ773148 | MGnify/ENA primary metagenome ERZ773148 (study PRJEB29015, sample SAMEA2737879) | human gut metagenome | biome: human gut; feature: human-associated habitat; material: faeces | place: China | collected 2012 ...
ACTACCGATAATGAGAATGAAAAATTTGATCTTGATATTGCAGCCTACACCTGGAAGGAAATAAAACGAATGAAAGAAACAGGACATGGAGGTAATGCAGATACCTATATATGTGCTGTTAGATCATTGGTTAAGTTTGTTGGTCGGGAAAAGGTTATGTTATCCGAAATAACAGCTAAGTTTTTGCAAAATTGGGCTGATTGGATAAACAAACAGCCAAATGTAACAAGGGGGTATGTAACTCACAACTATTTAAATAGGATGAGGGCTATATACAACAGAGCGAAAAAAGAGTTCAACGATGAGGATGCTGGAGTTATCCGAATACCTTATTCCCCTTTTTCTCACATTGATTTCCCGAAACTTCCGGCAACGAGAAAGCGAGCTTTGACGGTTGAGCAAATACAAGCTATTGCAAATTTGGAATATACTAAGATACTCCAGCCCGGTACTAATAGATTCAATTTTGCAAAAGATGTGTTCTTGCTGAGCTTTGGTTTAATTGGCATGAATGCTATAGACTTATATAATTGTACAGATTATAGGAACGGACGTATTACATACCAAAGAATAAAAACCAAAGAAAGGCGCATTGATAAAGCTGAAATCTCAATCAAAGTAGAACCAGAATACCAAGCTCTTGTAGATAAATATCGGGATCCTACAGGAAAAAGGGTATTCAGGTTTTATACGATGTATGCAGATGTAAATACTTTCAGTACGGCTCTAAACAAGGGGTTAAAGAAAGTAGGAAAGTTAGTTGGTGTAGATGATTTGGAGTTTTACGCAGCTCGGCACTCATGGGCTACTATAGCTTTAAATGATGCAGGAGTAGATAAATACACCGTACATACTTCTCTTAATCATGTTGATGATAGTATGAGGGTAACGGACATCTACATAAAAAAATCATGGGATCCTATAGATCAAGCGAACAGGAAAGTAATTAACCTGGTGAATATAAATATCAGCGAAACTAAGGAGCCTATAAATGAAAAAGTACAAAGAAAACTATTTTGCTTAAGCAATTTGCTTAGGCAAAATGAAGATGATACAACAGCACACCAATAAAGTGTAATTTGTTGGTGTATAATGCTTTGCGTTTTGCTTAAGCAAAATGCCTAAGCAATTTGGTTAAGCAATTTGCCTAAGCAAAAAGGTAAGCAAAATGTTATTTTTGCTTGAAGATTTGCCTAAGCAAATTGCTTAAGCAAAATTTGTTGTGTCCGTATGTTTGCATATCAAACCCCTAATATATAACTGATTATCAGTTTGTTATAGCGCAAACGGCTTTTGTGATGATTTGCACAAAAAACACTTTTGCTTAAGCAAATTGCCTAAGCAAAACTTAAACGGGGGTATATATATAATATAATAATAAGATTATATATTAATAATAGAGTATATATAGGGGATTGTTAAGGGGAAAAGAAAAAGCGACACTGTTTAAAGTATCGCTTTATTTTTCTAACATCTTACCTTTTCCAGTAAGAAGCCATTTTGCGCTAACACCATATTCAGTAATCAAAGGAACCAGCCAAAATGGTTGTAGTAAGTTTCGTGTAGGATCTTTACGAAGTAACTCCATATTTCGCCTATCTACACCGTTGGGATCACAATAGCTTCTCACGCTTTTTATCTTACCCATTGCCACAAGAGCATCAAAGGCTTCAAAGAAACGGTTTGCAATAGGTCTGTTAGCTTCTGCATTATTCATTATCTTAGAATTTGGTACTTCAAAAAATCAACTTCATTTTTCAAATTCACCAGGTAATCTGTAGGCTCATTATTAACCTTTGCTTTATCAATCGCTTTAAGAAGGCAATCTTGAACACTGAAAATGCTATCTACGTTTACGGGTAAACCTACTGTATAAGCCAAGAATTGCTCTCTGTACAATTCTATTACAAGTTTGCTATAATCTTCCATACTCTAATATTTAATCTGTTTAAAGCCAAATACTATACGGCATCTGCACATTTTGCAACATCTTCCTGCTGGGCATTCATTTTTTTGCTTACCTCTAACAATGCTTCGAGGCGACCTATTTCTCTATTTAACCGTTCTATCTCTTTTTCTTTCTCGGTAATCATAGAATAGGGTGCTATCAGATTCTCGTTCATTAGCTGTATTAGCTGCCTGGAAAAAGCGTCTGCACCAGCAAACAGAATATCTGTAGATACTTCCATTTTTTCAGTCTGTGAATGTTGTTTTGGCGCAATGGTTTTAGGCTTATTTTCTATCGGCTTTATCTCTTCTATATTATTGGTAATATAACTGCAAATATTACCAAATTTCTTTTCTAATATTTCAATTTTGACGGGTGGTAAATCCCTTCTGCCATTCTCTACGTTGGCAATAAAGCTCTGCCCACATGAAAGAAGTTGAGCTAATTCTTTCTGTGTGATTCCTTTTTCTTTCCTAAGTCTTTTTAAATCAATCATTTATTGACTTTTTAAAATATAACATGATAATATTCCTTGAAATATTACTAAAATATTACGAGATTTATTTGGTAATATTACCAATGTTACATATATTTGCAACGTAATAAAAGTAATAACACCACAAATATAGGCAAAATAACCTATAGGAGTGATAATATTTCAAATGAAAATGAGCGAATTAACAGAAAAAGACTATCCTACTTTTACGCAAATGTATAAGAATTTGCCCGAAAGAAGTAGTATCAAAGCTCCTAAAACTGAATTTGTAGAAAAGGTGGCTAAGATTACTAAGAAGTCCGTAAAAACCGTGCGGTGTTGGATCGCTGGAACACAAAAGCCGGATGCGTTGGCGCAATCTGTTTTAGAGAAAGAGTTTAAAGTTCCTGCCAAGTATTTATTCCCTGAAGCATCGTAATATGAAACCTATCGAATTTTACACCACGCCAGAAGGCGAAGTTACTATGCGTCCTTTAGGTGAAGCGGAAAGGCAACTTAGAGAAAGTGATACTGAGTTTATCCAGGCTTTCTTGGAAATACTGAGAGAATTTTATACTGAGGCTTATACGGCTTTAATGGAAATTTACTCAAAGAGTTCTGAAAATAAGCGTTACCGTGATTTTTTGGCTGTACGGAGATTTATAAAGTGCAACTTTGGTCTATACGATAATGTGATAGATATTGATGAGAACTGGAATTTCCGTTTTGAATTTGTCGGGTGTCCTCTACGTGGCGAGTGTAAAAGCGATAAGATCATTTGCGCCCCCAAATTTAATTCAAAGCTATCGGATAGACAGCTTGAAGTGATGAGGCTGCTTTATGAAGGCAAATCAGATTCAGAAATAGCAGACAAATTATTTATCTCTTTGAATACCGTTAATAATCACCGAAAAAACAGTTTTAGAAAAGTCGGTGTACACTCGTTCCCTGAGTTTATGCGGTATGCTATGCAAAACAACTTATTCAAATAACAATAATGCAACATTGATATGAGTTCGGACACGTTTTTAAATTTGGTTGGTTGCTCCATATTCGGTGCTTTAGGGGTTACTTGCTTGATATGTGCTATTGCGTTCTCAGCTTCGCACCAACTTCTATTTACGGCTATGTGCTTCCTGATGTTCTATGTACTTTATACAGATAACCAGTACAATACAGAAAGCGTACAGCACTATTTCAGAAAAATGTTGAGGGCTAAAAGACTACGGAAAAGGAAATGTAGATAATGAGTATTGTACTGGAGCTATACGAGCTTAAAAACCTTTGTCGTGACATGGCAGAACTTGGAGCAGCTAATTACGCAAAAATGGTATTTCCGGCAAAAGATCTCATTTCCCAAAGGGAGGCTTATAAATCATTCGGTGAGGCTCGTGTAAAACGGTGGGTACGCCAGCAACTTGTACACCCTACAAGGAATGGGGCAGAGAAACGCTCCAAAATACTATACTCCAGAGCTGAATTATTAACTATCGAAAAGACAGAGAAAATAGACACTTATATAAACAAATTATGAAAGAAGTATTCTTAAAGAAATTGATCCTCAAGAATTTCAAGAAAATTCAGGATCTAACAGTAGAGTTTACAGATAAAAATACCTTTATCTGTGGTGGAAATGGCACAGGAAAGACAACGCTTCAAGATGCGTTCTTGTGGCTGTTATTTGGGAAGGACAGCACGAATAGGGCTGATACCAACTTTAACATTAAAACGTTGGGAGAAGATGGAAAACCAATCTTACACCTTGTACATAGCGTAACTGGTGTATTGTCTATCAATGGTAGAGATGTTGAACTGCAACGTAACTATGTTGAAAAATGGGGAAGTGGTGTAAACGCTGGTGTCCTTCAAAACCATGCTACAGAGTTTTATTTGAATGGTGTAAAACTCAAAACGAAAAAGGAGTATGATGCGGAAGTAGCAGCGATCTTGCCGGAAGATGTTTTTAGAATGATTACTAACCCGTTATATTTCCCGACCATGAAGGCGCAAGATCAGAAAGCTATGTTGCTTGAAATGGCTGGTAACGTTACGAATGAGGAAGTAGCCAATATCAATCCAAAGTTTCAAGAGCTGATTAGTCTTATTTCAGGCAGAACCTTAGAGCAATTAGCAAAAGAAATAGCCTCTAAGAAATCAGCTATCAAAGATGAGTTAAAGGGTATTCCTGGTAGAATTGATTCGGTACGTGATGCAATGCCTGAAAGTGAGGACTGGGCGGTTTTGGAGAAGGAAATAGCCGACAAAAAAGAGAAAATTAAAGATATTGATAGCCAGTTAGCCGATAAAAGCAAACAGATAGAAGCAGAGTTCAAAGCCAAATCTGAGTTGCAAAAGCAAATCGGGAACAAAAAACTTGCCAAGTCGCAAAGAGAAAATGAGATAAGACAAAATGCCAATAAATCCTACCATGACGTACTGGATAATATTTCAAAGCTGGAATATCAAGTTAAAAGCAAGGATGCTGAAATATCCCGTAAACAAGAGGATCATTCTCGTATCAAAGCTACTATCGAAGCTCTAAATAATGATTTGGAAGTATTGAGAGGTAAGTTCTATGCCATAGATGCGGAAACGTTACAGTACCCGGAAGGAGCTTTTATTTGCCCGACTTGTAAAAGAGAGTTGGAGGTAGAAGATATTCAAGCCAAGCAACAAGAATTACAGGACAACTTTAATCTCAACAAGGCAAACCGACTGAAAGCAGTGCAAAATGAAGGCAAGGAAAAAGCTGCAAAAGTTGAAGAGCTTAAAAAGCAGTGTTCAATTATTCAAGCTGCTATAACTCAGTTGAGTAACGAGAAAGAAATATTGGTGCATAATATCAATGAATGTAAAGGGAATATGCCGGAAGAACAAGATACACAAAAGATCATTCTTTCCGATCCTACCTGGCTTTCTCTCAGTAATGAAATCGTAGATCTTGAAAACCAGTTAAAGGCAGAAGCCAAACCTATAGACACAACAGAGTTGAAAGAAGCTAAGGCTATTCTTTCTGAGGCTATAGATGAGCTGAATAAGAAGCTGGGTAAACGTGATACTATAGAACGTTCCAATAAAGTTATTGAGGATCTGGAGGATAGAAGAGATAAAAACAATGAAGCTCTGGCAGAACAAGAACGTTTGGAGTTTTTGGTACAAGACTTCCAGAAAGAAAAAGACAACAAGTTGATGGAACGTATTAACGGAATGTTCTCTTTGGTTAAGTTCTCGTTTATTAGCGAAAAGTTGAATGGGAATGAGGCTATAACCTGCTTTTGCTCTGTAGATGGTGTGCCGTTTGCCGATGTAAACAATGCTTCAAAAATCAATGCTGGGCTGGATATAATAAACGCTATATGTCGATCTGTAGGTATCACAGCACCCATTTTCATTGATAATCGGGAAAGTGTGAACGATCTTATACCTACCATGTCGCAAGTAATAAACCTCGTGGTTAGCAAAGATAAATCTTTGATGATACGTGTTGCCGGAAATGGAACAATGGAAGAATACAAACAACTTTAAATAATAATTTTATGACACAAGAAAATTCAAGTGGTACACAAGTAGTTAGTACCCAATCAACGAAAATGCCAGCACAGGCAAAAAAAATAGATGTGCTGAAAACTATGCTTAACGCTCCTTCTGTAATGGAACAATTTAAAAATGCGCTGTCTAAGAATGCTTCCACATTTGTTGCTTCCATTATTGATCTATACAACTCGGATTCAAATTTACAATTATGCGAGCCGAAAGCGGTTGTAGCGGAATGTCTGAAAGCTGCTGTTTTGAAATTGCCAATTAATAAGGCTTTGGGGTACGCTTTCATTATCCCCTTCAATAACAGCAAAAAAGTAGATGATTTGGACGAAAAAGGTAAGCCCAAAATAGGCTCAGACGGTAAGCCTATCCAAAAGTATATCAAGGTTATGGAGCCAACGTTTCAACTGGGGTACAAGGGTTATATTCAGCTTGCGGAAAGATCCAATCAATACCGTACCATTAACGCAGATGTCGTTTTTGATGGTGAAGTTCGTAAAGTGAACAAACTTACTGGCGAGATCGCTTTTGACGGAGAAAAGAAGTCTGATAAGATCATAGGTTACTTCTGCTATTTTGAATTGCTTAACGGCTTCTCTAAGACGTTGTACATGACTGTTGAACAAATGGCTACCCACGCCAAACGCTACTCCAAAGGGTTAAAGAAGGAAACAACCGTAGAAAGCCTTATGAAACTTGCCGAACTGCCTTTCTCGGCAGACAGTAAAACCGTTGGATGGCTCGGTAATTTTCATGGGATGGCTATCAAAACCGTTATCAGAAATTTACTTAGTAAATACGGCTATCTCTCTATAGAAATGCAACAAGCATTTGAAAATGATGTTGAGGGTGCGGAAGAGCATACAGACGCTATGCCCACAATGGGAACACAACGTTTTGATGTATCAGATGTTAGCTTTGAGGAAGTTTCTAATACCAGTGCCAATACTGCAACGGCTTCCAATGAAAATAAGCCAGGTTTCTAATGGGAATGGAATTAAGAGTTTTGGGCAGCTCGTCCAGTGGTAATTGCTACATACTGGATAACGGCAATGAGGCTTTGATTATTGAGGCTGGAATACGTTTCATAGACGTAAAAAAGGCTTTGGATTTCAATATTCGCAAAGTCGTAGGCTGCTTAATAACTCATCAGCATAACGATCATGCTAAATATGCTAAGGCAATGGTAGATTGTGGCTTTCATGTATTGGCTCTTCCAGAAGTGATAGAAAGCAAGGAATTGAAAGGTTCCAGAGTAAAAGCCATTAAAACAGGATCGGGCTATCTGCTTGGTGGTTTTCGGGTGATCCCCTTCCCTGCTTTCCATGATGTACCTTGTGTTGGCTATTTCATTAAGCACCCGGATTGTGGTAGTATTATGTTTTTAACGGATAGTTGCCAGTCTGGATATACTTTTTCTGGATTGAATCATATACTGATTGAATGTAATTACTCTGATACAAAACTGATAGAAAGCATTAATGCCGGGCGTGTCCTTCCTACACAAAGAAACAGATTAATGGTTTCTCACATGGAGCTGGAAAGTTGCAAACAAGCTCTAAAAGAAAACGATTTGAGCAACGTTGCAAACATAGTTCTTTTACACCTCTCATCTAATAACAGCGATGAGCATTTATTTGTATCTGAGGTGCAAAAAATTACTGGAAAGGCGGTTTATGCTGCTAAACCAGGTTTGAGTATAACCTTAAACAATTTTTAGGTATGATACAAGGATTTTCAGAGCAAACAAAACCTCTAACCGATTATGAGGACAAAGTTATTCTGCCTCTCATAGTACAAGGGCTTCACGGTAAGGTAGGTAAATATAAAGCGATTACAAATAAAGCGATGTGTTCGGCTTTAAAGTCTTATGGGTGTAAAATTGATAGTCCACGAATAAGAAAGATTATCAACCATATTAGACTTTCGGGTATGGTGATTGGGCTGATCGCCACAAGTGAAGGCTACTATATCGCAGAAACACGTAAGGAGCTGGAAGATTACCTGAGAAGCCTTGAAGGTAGAGAAGGAGCTATACACGCAGTTAGAAAGAGTTTAGAAAAACAGCTACAGCTATATGACAAATAAAGTTTTGATAGAAAAGAAGGGTGGGCTATTTAACCTTAGACCGTTATACGACTTGTTTTCTCATTCGGTAGATGGGATTTACCAGGTAATAGTGAAAAAGGTTAGGAAGCCACGTTCCAACGATCAAAACGGCTGGCTATGGGGGTGTATCTATCCAATGCTGTTAGATGGGTTGCTTAATGCCGGATGGGAGTTTACAAGCGTGGAACAAGTACACGAGTTTTTTAAGGCTCAAATGACTAAAGACAAAGTAGTAAACAAACATACGGGTGAGATTATAGAGTTTCCCGGATCAACTGCAACAATGGACACGTTAACATTCTCAACATATTGCGAGAAGCTCAGAGAGTATGCTTTGGAATACTTGAATATAGAAATACCTGATCCCGATCCTAACTGGAGGAAAGCCGATGAAGAAAATACCTAATCACTTGGTAAATGAGCTTATCCGGCTTATTCCAGTGCTAATAGAAAATATCCCACACGAAGGTAGAAGTACCAGAGTGGATAATGCGATACGATTAACTAACAAAATTGTCAAACGATTAAAATCTTTAAAAGATGAAAGTAATTGAAATTACTGAGATTGAAGTAAAGGCAGCTTTAGACGTTGCTAAAAGTGAAGAAGTGAAAAACGTGTTGGTAGCCTTGTTCTGCAAAGGTGAAAAGAAACCAACCCCTACCCTTGATGATTACACGACAATCCGAAGTTATGAGGATGCGTGTGCTGCTTTAAAGTGTTCCCCTATTGATGAGAAGGCTTTGCGTTCTGCTGGAGTAAGAAAAGGGATTATTGCCTTAATCAAACTTGAAACAATCAGCCGGGCTTTGTGGGGTAAGAATTACCAGCCTAAACCGGATGCAAGCGGTAACAGCCGTTTCTATTTCCCCTGGTTTGCTTTGTGGACTGAGAGAGAAATCAAAGAAACAGAAGGGCTTGTGTATATTCCAATTATTGACGCTCTAAACAATCGTGCGGGCTTCGGTTATGCGAGTACGTCTAACGCCCCCTCGAATACGGCTGCGGCTGTCGGCTCTCGGCTTTGGCAAGAATCAAGAGAGAAAGCAAAGTATTTCGGGCAGCAATTCATTGAATTGTGGTTTGATTATTTGATGTTTAATGTAAAGAAGGTGCAAGAATGACAACAATATTTTATATACTGATAGCCTTCTGCCTTTTCTTTGAAGTGCTGAATTTGGCAGCTTGCAAAAAAGTTTTCGCTGCTGTGGAAAAGTATAAGGACAAAAACGATCTCACTGAGATAAGCCCGGTTTTCGCTGTTTGGAGAATGTGCAACTGGATCTACCTTATATTGTGCTTCATAGGTTTAATAAGCTCTCAATGGATAGGTTTTCTTGCATTGATTGTTTTAAGCCTTATCCCTAAGAAGTGGTTTACATGGAGAATTATAGATAACATATTAGGAATCGCAATCTTACTGTTTGTTCTCTTGAATAAGTACCACTTTCAAATAGACTTCAATTCATTAATAATCAAACTTATTTTGCAATGAAAGATATAATGTTGGCTGATACTCCAGTGGAGCAAAGAGCGCAAATTTTACGTGATAGCTGCGATGAGGTCGTAGAGAAAAGTTATCTCTCAAAGTTCTCTCAGGAAGAAACTAATGAGCTTCGGGCTAACCTTGTAGAAGTTCAGATACAGATGCAAGAACTGACAGAAAATTTTGATGTAGTTAAAGCTGACTTCAAAGGAAAAATGAAGCCACTGCAAGAACGGATCGGAAAAATGCTTGATGATTTGAGAAAAGGCGGTGAGTACATTAAAGGTGAGTGCTACAAGTTCATAGATCAAGACGAAGGAAGAGTAGGTTACTATACGCCAGACGGTTATTTGCTGGAGGAAAGACCTATGAAGCCGGAAGAAAGGCAGAAAACAATTCAAATGGCAGTGCGCTTGACTGGCACAGATAATTAATTTATTAACATCTTAATTTTTTAAATATTATGGAAGAAAAAAACAAAGGTTTGAACATTAACATCGAACATTACACTGGAGAGAAACCTATTGAAGTAGTTTATAGACTTGGTGACGCTGCACAAGCACAACAACCGCTTGCAACCAAAGCCCCGGAAAAGATCAGTGTTTCCGGCACTATCTCCACTCCGTATGAATGGCTTTCAAAGCGAATAGATACTGTAGATCAGAAACGTGCAAATGTCGTTGTGTGGAGCCATACGCGGATAAATACAGGAAGAGCCTAAAAACATTAACTTCTTACATCCGTTTTTCCATGCCTCGTGGATCACGTTCATCTCAAGAACCATATTGTCATACATGAAATCAGCGAGTGCTTCACTGTTTGCCATGATACCGCCTACTTTTGCGGCTGCAAGAAACACATAATCCGGTTTTTCTTTTGCGAAAAACTCCTCCACTGCATCCTGACGGCAGAGATCTAACTCTTTGTGTGTTCTTGTGATGATATTTGTATATCCTTCTTTTTCAAGCTGACGGACAATCGCGGAACCTACCATTCCTCTGTGTCCGGCAACATATATTTTTGCATCCTTTTCCATGATCTTATTCTCCATTTCTGTCTGTTTCCCAAGACATAACAAGTTTGAGCGTAAGCACAAACTTGTGTGTGAAAAATCTTATTTTTCACACTTTTCTCCAAATGTTATTTT
>ERZ773148.3520-NODE-3520-length-10694-cov-3.539806_pt1 | contig 10694 bp, 9 predicted proteins | sample MGYA00580846_ERZ773148 | MGnify/ENA primary metagenome ERZ773148 (study PRJEB29015, sample SAMEA2737879) | human gut metagenome | biome: human gut; feature: human-associated habitat; material: faeces | place: China | collected 2012 ...
ACTCAAACGCCCGCCCGTGGACGCTGGACGAGCCGAATCTCTACTCGATCCGCGCCGAGCTGCTTGACGCGAGCGGCGCCGTGACCGACGAAAAGACGGTCCGCTTCGGCTTTCGCACGGCGGAATTCCGCCGCAGCGGGTTTTATCTCAACGGCGAGCGCGTGTTCCTCCGCGGCCTGAACCGCCACCAGTGCTATCCCTACATGGGCTACGCTGCCCCGGAAGCGCTCCAGCGCGAGGACGCGCGGATATTGAAGGAAGAGCTTTGCTGCACGGCGGTGCGCACGTCGCACTACCCGCAGAGCCGGCACTTTATCGATGCGTGCGACGAGCTGGGGCTGCTCGTGTTCACCGAGCTTCCCGGCTGGCAGCACATCGGCGACGCGGCGTGGAAGCGCCAGTCGGTGGAGAATGTGCGCGAGATGGTGACGCAGTACCGCAATCATCCGTCCATCGTCCTCTGGGGCGTGCGCATCAACGAAAGTCTGGACGACGATGATTTCTACCGCGAGACGAATGCCTTGGCACATTCGCTCGATCCGTCCCGTCAGACCTCCGGCGTGCGCTATCTTGAAAAGAGCCATCTTTTGGAGGACGTATACGCCTATAACGACTTTTCGCACGACGGCACGGCACCCGGCGCAAAGAAGCGCAGCGCCGTGACGCCGGATATGGATAAGCCCTATCTCATTTCCGAGTGCAACGGCCACATGTTCCCGACGAAATCCTTTGACCCGTGGGAAAAGCGGCAGGAGCACGCGCTGCGCCATGCGCGCGTGCAGAACGCCGCCGCGTCCGACGGCGAGATCTCCGGCTGCTTCGGCTGGGTGATGTTTGATTATCCGACGCACAAGGACTTCGGCTCGGGCGACCGCGTGTGCTACCACGGCGTGATGGACGCCTTCCGCAACCCGAAGCTTGCCGCGGCGCTCTATGCCTCGCAGGGGGACAAGACGCCGGTGCTCGAGATCGGCTCGCCGATGGATATCGGCGATTATCCTGCGGGAAACATCGGTGATATCTGGGCGTTTACGAACGCCGAGGAGGTCGCGCTTTATAAGAACGACCGGTTCGTCGCGTCGTTCCGCACAAAGGGCTGGGACGGTCTGCCGCACGGCCCTGTGGCGATTGACGATACGATCGGCGAGCTGCTCGAAACGCAGGAGCATTTCCCGCATGACAAGGCGGAGCTGCTGCGAAAATGCCTTGTTTCCGCCGGAAAGAACGGTCTGGCCGGGATGCCGGTCGCGGACAAGGCGCGCATGGCGTGGGCCATGGCGCGCTACAAGCTCACGATGGACGACGGCGTGGCGCTCTTCGGAAAGTACGTCGGCAACTGGGGCGGCGCGGCGACGCGCTGGCGCTTTGATGCCCGTACCGGCGGCAAGACCGTTGCGAGCGTGACGCGCGCCTCGGGCGCGGCGCTGCACATGGAGGTGCGCGTGAGCAAAACGGCGCTTTGCGAAGGGGATACCTGGGACGCCGCCGCGGTGCGTGTCCGCATTCTCGATGAGCACGGCACCCCGGCCCCCTATGCGCAGCTCCCGGTGCGGTTCTCGCTTACGGGCGCGGCGGCGCTCATCGGGCCTGACACCGTGACTGCCGAGGGAGGCATGACCGGTACCTATGTGCGCACCACGGGCGAGAGCGGGGAGGCCGTTCTCCGCATTTCCGCCGCCGGTTTGCCGGAGGAAGAGGTGCGCTTCTCGATACAAGGACAAAACGTCGAACAGGAGTGAGGAATATGGAACTCTTATGGCGCGTGGAACTGGAAAACGGCGCGACGGTCACCGGCAGCACGCTGATGCAGCCGGGAGAGAACCGCATCGTCTGCGAGCTGCCGGACGATACGCTTAAAAGCGTGACCGGCGCGATGCTCTGGGATACGGAGCCGGGCGAGCGCATTTTCATCAACGGCTTTCAGAGCTGGACGTACTCGCCGGAGTGCGGTGTGAAGGACCGTACGCCCTCCTTTGCGAGCCCGCTCGCGCGCTTCAAGCCGCTGGGACTGGAGCGCTACGGCGATTACTATTTCACCGATTACCCGGAAACGCCGGGCGTGACGCACGGCGAATCCTATGCCTACTGGCGGCGCGGCGAGAATTTCCGGCTGCTCGGCTCGCTCGATGAATCGAGCGGCTACACCATGATCCGCTATGACGCCAACGCCGGAAAGCTCACGCTCTCGCGCGACTGCTGCGGCGTGCGCTGCAACGGAGAGTTCCATGTTTTTGATCTCTTCTATGCCGAGGGCGCGGAGAAGGAGGTCTACGACGGCTGGTTTGCTGCCATGGGTCTGCCGAAAAAGCCCGCAGAGCGCATTGCCGGGTATTCAAGCTGGTACAACCGCTATCAGGATATCGACGAGAAATGCATCCTCTCCGATCTCTCCGGCTGCGCCGGGGTGCTCTCCGAGGGCGATGTATTCCAGATCGACGACGGCTGGGAGCCCGCCGTGGGCGACTGGCTGACGACGGACGCGAAGAAATTCCCGAAGGGGCTGCGCGGCACGGCGGACAGGATCCGTGAAAAGGGCTTTCGCGCGGGGCTCTGGCTCTCGCCGTTCGTCTGCCAGAAGGATTCGGAGATCTTCCGGCGGCACAAGGACTGGCTGCTGCGCGTAGACGGCAAGCCGTGGTACTGCGGCATGAACTGGGGCGGCTTCTATGCGATCGATTTTGACCATCCGCAGGCCGCGCAGTACCTGCGCGACGTGTTCCGCCGCGTGTTCACCGACTGGGGCTTCGATCTTGTGAAGCTCGATTTCCTCTATGCCGCCGCGCCGGTCAATCTCCCGACGGAGAGCCGCGCAAAGCGCATGCGCCGCGCGATGGGTTTCCTGCGCGAGATGTGCGGCGAGCATCTCATCATCGGCTGCGGCGCGCCGCTCATGCCTGCGTTCGGGCTTGTGGACTACTGCCGTATCGGGTGCGATGTGGGGCTCGACTGGGACGGCTCGTTCATTATGAAAATGGCGCACCGCGAGCGCATCTCCACAAAGCATTCGCTTGAAAATACGCTCTTCCGCCGTGGTTTGAACGGCCGCGCTTTCGGGAACGATCCGGATGTGTTCTTCCTCCGCAGCGACAATCTCAAGCTCTCCGGCGGGCAGAAAACGATGCTTGCGCGTGCCGACGCGCTGCTCGGGAGCGTGTTCTTCACCTCCGACGACATGAACGCCTATGACGAGGAAAAGCGCGAGACCTACCGCGAGCTGCGCCGGCTGCTGGACGCCGAAAACGTGCGTGTACGCATGGACGGCATGCCGCGCATTGAATATACGCTCGACGGCGAGGAGCAGCGTCTCGCGCTGCCGTTCCTTACAGCCGATATGTGATACCCTGAAAGGAGGGAATTTTATGGAAGAAAGACGGGAAACGAATCCCCGCGTAAACTTCCTTATCAACATTGCGTACTGGGCGGTGATCGTTGCGATCATCTTCCTGGTGTTCAAGTACCTCATCAACATAATGATGCCGATCTTCCTCGCGTTCATTTTCGCGGCGGTCGTGCGTCCGATCTCCCGCGCGCTGAGCCGGGAAACGCGCTATGTCCGCGGCAAGGACGGGAACAAGGTCCTCGTGAAGCGGAAATTCCATATGAACCGCAATGTGGCCGGCATCATCAGCGTGCTTGTGCTGTTCATCGTCGTCGGCGGCCTTCTGACGCTCATCGTCGTCCGCCTGACCGATACGATCGTGGATTTCGTGTCGTTCGCGCCGACGTTTTATGAACAGAGCGTCCTCCCCGGCATCACAAAGCTCTATAACTGGGTGCTGGAGGTAGGCGAACGGTTCGATGTGTCCATCATGGACGCTATTGAGCAGGCCCTGCCCGGCATGATCTCCAATCTCGGCAGCGCGGTCACCAACCTCTCCGGCAAGATCGTCAGCGGCATCACCGGCATTGCGAGCCGCCTGCCGAGCATATTGCTCAACAGCATCATCTGCCTGATCGCCACGGTCTTTATTTCCGTGGACTTTGACCGCATCAGGCTCTTCATTCGGAAAAACCTGCCCGAAAAACCGCTGCGCGTTGCGGTGAATGTCAAGAACTCGTTCCTTGAGATGATCTGGCAGTTCATCAAGTCCTATGCCATCATCTTCTGCATCACCGTGGCGGAGATCACTGTCGGCCTTCTGATCGTCGGCGTGGGGAACCCGCTGCTTTTCGGTATCCTCATCGGCATTTTTGATGCGCTGCCCATCGTCGGCAGCGGCATGATCCTTCTTCCGTGGTCGATCATCACGCTTCTCACCGGCAACACGATGCGCGGTCTCGGCATCCTCATCATCTATGCCGTCGTTGTAATCGCGCGCCAGATCATTGAGCCGAAGATCGTCGGCAAGCACGTCGGTCTGCGCCCGATCGTAACGCTCACGTGCATGTACGCCGGTTCCAAGCTCTTCGGCGGTCTTATCGGTCTTTTTGGTCTGCCGATCACCGCCGCCATTATCATGGATCTCAACTCGAGCGGTATTTTCCATATCTTCAACTCCGTGGGGGATGACCTGAACGACGGGGACGAAACGGGAGCCGGCGAAGCGGAAACAGGCGAAGCCGGGACGAACGAATCCGGAACGGACGGAGAGAAAAACGCATGACGATCAATATTTTAGCCATTGGCGACGTTGTCGGGCAGACCGGCCTCGCCTTTCTCAAGGAGCATTTAAAGCCGCTCCAGAAGCTCAAGGGCGTTTCCTTCACCGTTGTGAATGGGGAAAACGCCAACGTTGTCGGCATCACGCCCGCGCAGGCGGACGCCATTCTCGCCGCCGGAGCGGACGTTGTGACGCTCGGCAACCACACATGGACGCGCTGGGAGCTGCAGCCGTATCTCGACGAGAAGGCGCGCATCCTGCGCCCGGCCAATTACGCCCCGCAGTGCCCCGGCCGGGGCGACGCGACGTATACAACGCCGTTCGGCCCCATCCGCGTCATCAACCTGCTCGGCCGGTTTTCTCTCGATACGAACACCGATAACCCGTTCCCGACGGTGGACGCGCTGCTCGCGGAAAATCAGACGCGCATGGTGCTCGTTGATATGCACGCCGAGGCGACGAGCGAAAAGCTCGCCATGGGCTGGTTTCTCGATGGGCGCGTCTCCGCCGTGTGGGGCACGCATACGCATGTCCAGACCTCGGACGCGCGGGTTTTACCGCGCGGCACGGGATATATTTCCGATCTCGGCATGACGGGGCCGAGCGAATCGGTGCTCGGCATCGCGCCGGAGCAGTCCATCCGCAAATTCCTCGGCGATCCCCCGCGCCGGTACGAGCAGGCGAAGGGCCCCGGAAAGCTCGAGGGCGCGGTTTTCACCGTTGATACCGAGACCGGCGCATGCACCGCGGTCGAAGCGATCCGCATAACGCCATGATCCGGATCATCCATGCTGCCGATCTGCATCTCGATTCCCCCTTTGAATCGCTTGACGCGGAAAAGGCATCCGTCCGCCGCAGCGAGCAGAGAGCCCTTTTGGAGCGCATCGCGGCGGAGGTAAACCAGCAAAATGCCGATCTCCTGTTCCTTGCCGGAGATCTTCTGGACAGCGGCAGCGCCTATGCCGAGACCGGCGAGGCGCTGCTTGCCGCGCTCAGAAAGGTGCGCGTCCCCGTATTTATTGCGCCGGGAAACCATGACTGGTACTCCCGGCGCTCGCCGTATGCGCTCCTGCCCTTTTCGGATAACGTCCATATCTTCCGCACGCCCCTTCTGGAGAGCGTTTTCCTGCCAGAGCTCGGCGCGCGCGTCTGGGGCGCGGGGTATACGTCGCCCTCATGTGAGGCTCTTCTGCGCGGCTTTCATGCCCCGGCGGAGGAGGGCGTAACGCAGCTTCTGGTGCTGCATGCCGCGCCGGGCCGCGCCGGCTCGCCGTACTGCCCGGTGACGGAGGAGGAGCTCTCGCAAAGCGGCATGCGTTATGCCGCGCTCGGTCATATCCATCTGGGGAGCGGCCTGCGCCGTGCCGGAAGCTGCTTTTATGCCTGGCCGGGCTGCCCGGAGGGGCGCGGCTTTGACGAGTGCGGCGAAAAGGGAATTTTGCAGATCGATATTGACGGCGAAACGGTGAAAGCCGGTTTCATCCCGACCGCTGCGCGCCGGTACGAAAAGCTGCGCGTGGAGCCGGGGGCGGACGCTCTCGCCGCGATCCGCGCCGCGCTGCCAAAAGACACGGCGGACGATATATATAAGATCATCCTGACCGGCGAGAGTTTTGCCGCGCCGGATCTTGCCTATCTCCGGCAGGCGCTGGAACGGGATTTCTTCGCGCTCACGTTCTCGGACGAAACGGTACCGCCGCGCGATCTCTGGCGGCGCGCCGGGGAGGACAGCCTCGCCGGACGGTTTCTGCGCCGGATGCAGTGGCGTATTGAAGCCGCGCAGACCGAGGAGGAAAAGAAAATGCTCCTGCGCGCCGTGCGCTGCGGCATTGCCGCGCTCGAAGGTTGGGAGGTGCGGCTGTGATCGTGCGGAAAATGACGGCGAGCTTCGGCGTGCTGCAAAACCGCACGCTTGAGCTGTCACCGGGGCTGAATATCATTGAAGCGCCCAACGAATACGGAAAAACAACGTGGTGCGCGTTTCTGCGCGCCATGCTCTACGGCATCGACACCGCCCAGCGCGGCCGCGCCGGGAAAAAGCCGGACAAGGTGCTGTACGCTCCGTGGAGCGGTTCCCCGATGGCGGGGACGATGGAGATCACGTTCGGCGGGAAGGACATTACCCTTTCGCGCTCAACGCGCATTCCCTCGGCGCCCATGCGCGTCTTTTCCGCTGTGTATTCCCGCTCCGGTCAACCGGTTCTCGACCTTACCGGGGAAAATGCCGGAGAAACGCTCACCGGCGCGTCACTGCCGGTATTTGAGCGCACGGCGTTCATTGGCCCGGCGGGACTCGGCGTGCAGCAGGGCGCGGAGCTTGAAAAGAAGATCGCCTCGCTTGTCACGGCAGGGGAGGAGAGCGGCTCGTTTTCGGAGGCGGAGGCGCGGCTGCGCGCCCTGCAGCGAAAGTGCCGTTACCGTACCGGCGGCCGCCTGCCGGAGCTGGAAGCGGAAATGGCGGCGGTGAGGGAAAAGCTCGCCGCTATCGATAAAACTGCCGAGGAGCTTGCGCGCGCGGAGGAACTGGCGGAAAACGCCCGGCTCCACATCGCAAATGCCCAGAAAAATTTCGCCGGAGCGCAGGAAAAGCGGCGCGCCGACGCGATGGCGCAGCTTGAAGCCTGCCGTGCGGCGCGTGAAAAGGCCGAAAGCGAGGCCGCGCGGCGTGAGCAGGCGTCTGCCGCGGCAGACGAGGCGCTTCGCGCCGGGATCCTCCGCGGCGCAGAGCCGGACGAAACGGCGGAAAACCGAGCCTTTGACGACGAACGGCGGGCGAAAAAAGCCGAGCGCGCGGCAAACGCACCCGGCATAGGACGGTGGGTATGGATACTGCTTGTGCTTCTTGCCGGCGGCTTCGCTGCCGCGGGCTTTTTCCGCAGCGTGTTCTGGATCGGTGCTGCCGCGGTGCTTCTCGCGCTCGCGGCGGTGGGGATCGTATCGGTTTTCCGTTCGCGTGACCGTACCGATGCCAACCGGGTGCTCCATGAGATACTGGACCGGTACGGCGCCGAAGTGCCGGAGGATATTCCGGAACGGTTCGACGAGTATTACGCGCAATGGGAAGAGGCTGACGCCCTCGCCCGTGCGGCGGAGGAAGAGCGCGAATACGCCCGGAGCCTTGCCGAAAAGGAGCTGCGGCTCCATCAGGAACTCACGGCGATCCTCGGCGGCGACGCCGCGCCGCTCCGCCGGATGTCGGAAAACGAAAAGAAGGAGCAGCTTCTCCGTGAGGAGACGGCCCGCCTGCGCGGACGGCTTGATACGCTCGGCGATCCGCTGGTCTGGAAAACCCGCCTGCGTGAGCTGGAAGCGGAACACGAACGTGTGGAATTTGAGCTGGAGGCACTGACCGCCGCGCTCGACGAGCTGGCGCTTGCCGATGAAGAGATGCGCTCGGAGTTTTCCCCGGCGCTGGCAAAAAGCGCCGCGTCGGTGCTCTCCCGGCTGACCGGCGGAGCGTATACGGAGCTCACGCTCGACCGCGAGCTGAATGCGCTTGTCCGCTGCGCCGGGGAACCGGTGCTCCATGAGAGCGCCTTCCTCAGCCGGGGTACAGCCGATCAGCTGTATCTGGCGCTGCGGATTGCGCTGTGCGATATGCTCCTCGGCGGAGAGGATCCCTGCCCGATCGTGCTTGATGACGCGCTCATCAACTTTGACGATGCGCGCATGGGCTATGCGCTCGACTATCTCGCCGAGATAGCGCAGCACCGGCAGATACTGCTCTTTTCCTGCCACAGCCGCGAAAAGCGGTATATACAAGCAAAAAATGAGGACTGATGCGGAATGCATCAGTCCTCATTTTCTGTATCGGATTTTTCTTCGGTTTCCACGGCGCTGTCGGTAATGATGCGGATCACATCGTTCCGCACGGAGGCAAAACCGCCGTGCACCACGGTGTGAAACACGGCCTCGCCGTGCAGCAGCGCGTCCGCCGGGCCGTCGCCCAGCGCGAGCACCGCCGGAAGATGGCCGCGGTGAAAGCCAACCTGGCCGCCCCCGTGTCCGGTCTCATCATCGCAGACCGTGAGGTGTACGCTGTCGCAGTGAACGTCAACGGCCTCGCCGTGCGGCGTGAGAACAATGAGCTCAAGCGGTGCGGTGGAATCGTTTGTTTTTCCGGTCATGCCGTTATCCCACCCTTTCAGCGGTCCTTGGCGTATACGTCCTCAATGGAACCTGCCATGAGGAAGTTCTGCTCCGGGATGTTGTCGCAGTCGCCGCCGAGAATGGCTTCAAAGCCCTTGATCGTGTCCTCAATGTGCACGAACTTGCCGGGCATACCGGTGACACCGTATAGGTCCTGCCCTCCCCTGCCGTCAGCGAACAGGCGGCGTAGGATAGAGGTTCCTTCCCTTCCGACTCAGTGAGGAGACCCAAGTCCAATTACGGCGGATTGGAGACAGCTTTTTGTCTGCTTTACAAAATCTATATTCCATGAGATCAATTTGTCTTCATCTATTTCCTGAAGTGCGTCATCATAGTTCCCCCATGCATCTATATATGGAAACAATTCTCTATTCATAAGTATTGGGGCAGCAATAGCCCTCAAACCATATTCTTTACAAAGCTCCAGAAATAAAGGTAGTTCTTTTGGGGAACATCGCTCGATCAAAGTCGTTGTGCCGCTTTGTGCCGCTTCATATATGGCTAATTCCAAAATAGATTTTAGCTGACAACTATCCAGATTTTTTAAAGCGATATTGATGAGAGGATTTATCCGTGCGTAAATCGGAGTGTTTCCAAAGCGCCCAAAATCAATATCTTCGCAAAGAACGTGTGATATTTTGCTGGTCAAGCAACTACTAGCACCGTCAATTAAGCCGGGAATCGCGAGCAGGTTTGTCCCGTCAATGACAGCACAGTCACGTTCTATATTCTTATCAATACGTACAATATAATTATCTTTTATCAGAATATCTGCATTTTGCAAAAAATTTACAGCATTATACCCATCGTTGAAAAATGTAGCTTTGGTACAATTTTTGATTAAAAGTTCAGACATGATCAGAGCCTTCCTCCAAACGATCAAAATATTCGTTTACAATCGTCAAATCCTGGCGGAGTTCCCGCAGGCCGGCGTAGCCAATATTGTAAACATCAATACGATCATGGTAATCCATCACCCAATGTAAGGCCCCGCGGATATCGTCCAGCAGGGCGCCCCGCCCAAGCGTTTTGATCACATATGTGCCAATTTTCTTGACATTATGAGCTTTCTGCAGTGCTTCGGCCATATCTGCAGGACTGCCTTCTTCCAGCCATAAACCTTCCCGATTGAAAATGGTGCAAAGCACCTCTATCCCCTCTACGTCGCTCGCGTCCCATGCGACGGAGGGGTAATGGGTGGAAAGCCCCACATGGCGGATTAAGCCTTCCGCTTTCATCTGCCGGAGCGCTTTGAGCGCCGGCATTTTATAGGGAAGGCGACCTTTAGCCACCCCGTGCATCAAACAAAAATCAAGATAAGGCGTATCCAGATCATGCAATATTTTTTTTACGCTTGCAAAGGCATCTTCCGCAGAATCAGCGTAGGTTTTACTGGTAATGACGACTTTTTCACGGGCGAGCATTTTCAAACCTGCTGCAACTGCTGGCTGGCTACCATAACAATTATCAGTATCCCAAAAAAAGACATTGTTTTGCAAAGCAGCATCCCGCAATATTTTCCCAGCAAATTCAGGAAGAAATTGGTTGATGTGTTCAGTTCCATAAGCGATCTGAGAAACTGTTTCTCCAGCAAGCTTCACATTTCTTGCCCGAAGTGGATTTTTCACTGGAACCATCCTTTCCTGATATTTGGTTTTTTATCTATTTTACTTTGCTAATAGGGTACTTTTGCTCTTCTAAATAATAATAGCTGAACTCTCCGCCAGAAACTTTACCAGAAGCATCCGGCTTAAATTCTAAAACGGCACAGTAGTTTTTCCAAAAAAAGCGTGTTTCTGAAATAGGAAACATTTCACTAAGGGCTACCGGAGAGTGCTCAGCTATGGTAGATGAGGGATCCGGGGTGCCTTCCGCCCCAAATAGGGAATGAGAAAACAATTTATCTCCATGCCTCTCTATGGTGATAAAATCATAAACTGGGCC
>ERZ773148.3522-NODE-3522-length-10694-cov-2.783438_pt1 | contig 10694 bp, 7 predicted proteins | sample MGYA00580846_ERZ773148 | MGnify/ENA primary metagenome ERZ773148 (study PRJEB29015, sample SAMEA2737879) | human gut metagenome | biome: human gut; feature: human-associated habitat; material: faeces | place: China | collected 2012 ...
GTTAGAAATATTATATTAGAGCAAAAAAAGAATGAGGTTTGAACCCCATTCTTTTATTATTTAAAGAAATTTCTTATCTTTTGAAAGAATGATTCTGTTTCTCTGTAATTATCTTTTCCTAATGAAGTGTCCAATTTAGAAACTAGCTTCTTTTGATCTTCGCTTAAATTTACTGGTATTTCTATAGTATAAGTTATTATTTGATTTCCTACACTACCTTTAAATTTAAGACCTTTACCTACCAATACTTTTCTATTTCCATATTGAGTTCCAGCCTTTATTTCAACATTTTCAGTTCCATATAAAGTTGGTATTTGCTTAGTTGTACCTAATATTGCTTCTGTTAGAGTAATTGGCACAGTTAAATATATATTTAAACCCTCTCTTTTGAATATATCGTGTTTTTTCACTTCAACTCTAATATATAGATCGCCACAATCACTATCACGTCCTGCATATGATCCCATGTCTCTTAAAATCATTCTAGTACCATCTTCAATTCCTGATGGTATCTTTATTGTCTTTGAAACCTTTTCTTTCTTTATACCAGTTCCTTGACAATCTGTACATAACTTCTTAGGCACTCTACCTGTACCTGAACATGTACTACATACTACTGTTTGTTTCATATACCCTAGTATAGTCTTTGTAGTCTTTGTTATATGACCTTGTCCTTGACAATTTCCACAAGTTGTCAAATTTCCATTTTCTGCTCCTGTACCTGAACAACTACTACATTTACCATCTCTTGTATATTCAATTTTAACTTCTTTATCATTTACAATGTCTTCTAGTGTTAGTCTAACTCTATACTCTAAATCTCTCCCTCTAGATCTAGTGCTAGTGTGAAATCCTGATGTTTGTCCACCACCAAATGCACTTTCGAATATATCAGAGAAATCAAAGCCTCCAAAATTGAATCCACCAGCATTAAAGCCTTCAAATCCACCAGCTCCAGCTGCACCTCCATTTTCAAAGGCAGCTTGACCGTCGCCGGTAATGGAGCCGATGACCCAGTTCATCAGGTTTTTGCTGCTGCTTTCCACGGCGAAGCTGCTGCCGTCCTTGGCGTTGACCAGCACCTCGTCAGTGTGTATTTCGCGGCTGGGGTCGGGATTTACGATGGTCATGCCCAGGGCAGAGAGCGTCACGATCTCGCCGTTTTTGGCGCTCATGGTCTTGACGGGCACGTAGGTCTGGGGCTGGATAGAGATGGAGTAGGGCTGGTAAGCACTGTCGCGCACGGTGAAGTAGAAATCATCGCCCTTCTGGAATGTCTTGCCGGCTGCAAAATAGAGCACCACCTGCAGGCGGGTATCGGTGCTGGCATCCTCGTCCACATGCATCTGCTGCTGATGCAGGTACCGCCGTAGCCCTGTGCGTCGGGCGCACTGCCCAGCCACATGGACGGCTCAGCGGACATATCCACGGCTTCGCCGTAACCTGCGTCTGTATACTTCACGCCGTCCGGATTCTCCACCGAGTAGGTCAGCATACCGTTGCCGCTTTCATCTATGAGGAGCGTGCCGAGGCGGATGGTGTTGCCCTCGACCGTCATTTCCGCGTCCAGCTTGCTGAGGTACTGGCCCACCAGACGCTGGGTGGTCTGGACGTCGCCGGGGATGCGCTCCATATCCGGGACGGGGACAAGGCCGCCCTTGCCGTCGTCTACGGTAGGCGTGGTGGCATCCAAATCGTCGGTAAAGGCGTGGTGGGTGGTGTCGTCCACCTTGTCGGCGGGGGATACGTCCGCCCGGATCAGGGTCACGATGCCGCCGGCCACGGCAATGGTCAGCGTCAGCGCGGCGGCAATGGCGACCACGGCGCTCTTGCCCAGCGCCCGGCGTGTTTTTTTCTCGTTTCGCATGGTCTTTCTAACCTCCGTCAGTGTGTCCGGGGAGGCGTGCAGCGGGGAAAAGGCTTTTTCAAATAATTCTCTGTCATGCATACTGCGGCACCTCCGATAAAATGTGTTTCAGTTTCTCTCTGGCGCGGGCGAGCCGGGTGCGCACCGTTTCCTCCGGTATGTCCAGCAGCCCGGCGATCTCCCTCTGGCGGTAGCCCTCGTAGTAGTACAGCAGCACCGGCAGGCGGTACCGCCTGTCCAGCGACATCACCGCGTCGAACAGCTCCCGGTATTGGGGCTGCTCGAACACCAGGGTGTTCTCATAGTCGGCGATGTCCTCCGCCTTGTGCCACGGGGCGCGGAGCACGTTCTTGCAGCGGTTGCGCTCGGTAAACGCATTCGCGGCGTCGGCGGCCCGGAAAACGGCCATCACCTCGTCGTATTCGCTGTCGTGCAGCAGCCAGCGCGAACCGTGCCGGCCGTAGTGACTGATATAAAACGGCTTATAACCCTTCGGCGCAGGCGTCAGCACGGGATTGTCGTAGGTGTAGACATAATATACGCCGCCGGACTTGCCGGGATTTGCAGCTATTTCGTCCCGGAGGTTCTGTCCCGAAGCGGCCAGCGCCGCGAGGGAGCAGAGAACGGCCGCGAATAGTTTTGTAAATCTCATCTGTTTTTCGTTCGGTTACTGAATGATAAAATCGGACATCAGAAAGTAGTGGTCGCTGGGGTACAGACCATCGACCTTGTCGCGGAGAATCTCCGCCGCAACGGGTTGCAGGTTGCCGCGCACGAAGATAAAGTCGATGCGGCGCGCGTTCTTTTTTCGGTAATCCGGGCCTTTGAACCCATGATAGGTGAAGCCCGCTTCGCCGGGACCGTGTACGGCCTCGTACGCCTCCTGCCACCCGGCGTCGCGCAGGCACGCGACGGGTGCATTTTCGATTCCCGAATTGAAATCGCCGCAGATGATCTGCGGGAAGCCGTCGGCATACTGCGCGCACTCCCCGACGATCATCTTCATCTGCTCGCGCCGCGCATCGTCCGACTTGTGGTCGAGGTGGATGTCCAGCACGCGGAACTCCGCACCGCTCTTCCGGTCGCGCAGGCGCACCCAGTTGCAGTGACGGGCGCGCATCGTGTTCCACGAACAGCTGCCCGCGGCAAGCGGAGTTTCCGACAGCCAGTAGCAGCCCGACGAGACGAACTCGTAGCGCTTTTTGCTGAAGAAAATCACGTTCTTGCCGATAAAGTGATAACCCTCGGTATAGGGGTCCATCTCCGGACCTGCGAATCCGTAAGCGACATAATCCGAGAATTTCTCCTTGAAATAGTTATACGAATCGTAAATCACCTCCTGCATGCAGATCACATCGGGTCTGTACATGCGGATCGCCTTCAGGCAGGCGTCGCGGCGGTCCTCCCAGCGGCGTCCTGCGGTATCATCTTCGGGCAGTCCCGTGATGCGGACGTTGCAGGTCATGACGCGTGTGGTCCGCTGCCCGGACGCCGGACGCGCCGCAATTGCGGAGACCGCCGTAACGCAGGCCGCAAGACAGCCTGCCAGACACAGCATAAAGCTCTTCTTCATCGGTTCAAGTCTTAAAAGCAAGCGCTGCAGCGGGCGGAATCCGGCCCGCCGCAGGCTTACCCGGTTTAAACATTATCTAACCAAACCGTATCAACGAAGGTATGCACCGGTCTGGCGCAGTTCTTCCCGCACCTTCTCCACATCGACCGCCGAGGGGCGTACGCCCTCTTCGAGCGCGATGCGCGCCGCACGTCCGGCGGCTTCGCCCAGCGCCATGCAGGTGGACATCACGCGCGTCGAAGCCATCGCTTCGTGGTTCATCGACGAGCAGCGGCCCGCAACCAGCAGGTTCTCGACCGCGGCCGGCACGAGCGAACGGTAGGGAATGTCGTAGCAGTCCTCGCACCAGTGGAGCGTGCAGTCGCCGCCCGTGGCGTGGTGGATATCCACCGGATAGCTGGCCACGGCGACCGCGTCGTCGAAGCGGCGGCAGGCGAGGATATCTTCGGCCGTCAGGATGTATTTTCCGACGATCACGCGGCTTTCGCGGATGCCCATAAAGGGAGCCACCTTCTCGCGCCATGCGTTCTCGAAGCCGGGAACGAAGTTCTTCAGGTAGCGTTCCAGTTCATAAATCTGCTTGCGGCCCTCCACCTCGCCGTGCGTATAGCTTTCCGGCTTGGTCGAATCGACGCCGCTCACGCGCGACATGTTCACCCAGATTTCGTCGTCCTTGATGCCGGTAATGAGGATCGTACGCGCCACGGGAATCTTATACCCCGCCTCTTCGGCCTTGCGGATCTGGTTGCGCAGGCCGACGGTGATGAATTTTCCGGTCCGGAACTGCTCGGCGGGCATGGTGTCCATGTCGAAGACATCGGGCTGGCTGACCAGCGCATCGCGCAGCTTCTGCACATCGACGCCCTTCATGCAGAACATCAGCGTCGGGGGCTGCATGCCGCCGTCGGCATCGCCCTTGCGGCACTCGACGCCCGCACGGCAGGCCACGTCGCCGTCGCCCGTACAGTCGATGACCGTCTTGGCGAGGATCGCCTCGCGTCCCGCCTTGCTCTCGATGACGACGCCTTCGACGGCATCGCCGTTTTTAACGACGTCGGCGCAGAATACGTACAACAGCACTTCGACGCCGACCTCCTGCAGCATCTCCAGCGCCACGGTCTTCGCCTCTTCGGGGTCGATGATCGTCAGGCTCACATGGAGCTTGCAGGGACGGTGTTCGCCGGCGGCGCCCCGCGCACGCAGGCGGTCGATGAAGAGCTGGGGCAGTCCTTTGATAATCTGGTTGCCTTTGCGTCCAAGGTAGCCCAGAATCGGCAGACCGATGGTCAGGTTGCCGCCCAGATAGCCGCGGCTTTCGATCAGCATGACGCGCAGGCCCTTGCCTGCCGCCGCACGTGCGGCCATGATGCCCGCAGGGCCGCCGCCCACGACGAGCACGTCCACCTCGGCGCGAACCGGAATCTCCCGCTGGGGTTCCGTAATCGTTGTTTTCTGATTTGCCATATTTGCAATGTTTTAGGTTTATTTTACGGTTTTCGGAGTTTCGTGGCGTACCATGCGCCACAGGATAACGGCCGTTACGAGGTGCATCACGCCCATGACGGCGAACAGCACGTTGCCCATCGTCACCAGCAGCGAACCGATGAAAATGTTGAACACCGCGCCGCCCACGGCTCCCGCGCCGGCCGTGATGCCGACCACGCTGGCGACGTTCTTCACGGGGAATGCCTCGGCGATGACCACGCAGATCGTGTAGAGCCAGCTCAGGCACATGATCGCGATCAGGCTGAAGATCGCCACCACAAGTCCGATGCGCGCATCGAACGACACGGCCTGCCACTCGCTCACATAGGGCGTGAGGATGCACAGCGGCGCCACGAAGGCCATGAGGATCATCATCGTCTTGCGGGCCTTCAGCGCCGGCATGCCGCGGCGCACGAGCCAGTCGGACCAGACCGAGGTGAGGATGCCGCCGACGGCGCCGAACAGGAACGGCAGTCCGCCGATATACTGAATCATGTCGAGCGTAGCCTGCTGCGAGAGCCCCTGCGCTTCGCCCATGCTGCGCAGGTATCCCGGCAGCCAGAAGCAGCAGAAATACCAGACGGGGTCGCTGATCAGACGGATCAGCAGCACGCCCCAGAGCGAGCGCGTCGTCCACAGCTCGCCCCACGTGAAGGCCCGCTGCTGTTCGCCGTTGTTCCGCGCGACTTCGTCCTTGTCGGGGGCCATCGTGACGGCCAGCACCTCCTGCGGCGGATTCTTATAGATCAACGCCCATGCCACGGCGATCACCAGACCTACCAGACCGGCCACGATGAAGACGTCGTGCCACGGCAGGAACCGGGCCATCCACGCGATGACCAGCGGCGCGATGACCGTTCCCAGCGAACCGCCCGCCGTACAGAGACTGTTGGCCGTGGCGCGGTGGCGTTTCTCGAACCAGAGCGTGACGGCCACGATCTGTCCGGCGAAGATCGTCGGCTCGGCCAGTCCGAGGATGCCGCGGCAGATGGTGAATTCGACGACGTTGGTCGAAAGGCCGCCGCCGATGCAGGCCAACGACCATGCGACGATACCACCCAGCATCACCTTCTTCGACCCGAAGCGGTCCACCAGAATGCCCGATATGGGATACATGCTGGCGTAACAGATCAGGAATACGTTGACGATCCACGCGTACTGGAGGTCTTCGATGCCGAAATGGGTCAGGATTTCGGGTTTGAGGATCGACAGCAGCTGGCGGTCGAGGTAGTTGCAGATGATTGCGACGAAAATCGTCGCCACAATATACCAACGACGCTTGTTCGGGTTTTGAAGTAAATTCATTCGGGTTTCTTTTGTCTTATCGGTTTATAAAAAGGTTCTCGGTGAAAGCGCCCAAGGCGCGGTAACGCTCATAGCGGAGCGCCAATATGCCGGACTTCGCGGCGTCGGGCGTGTAAACACGGGCGACGGACGGACAGAGCGCCCGCTGCGCCGCACCGACCGACGGATAGAGTCCCGCGGCGGCGGCCGCATGGACCACGGCGCCGAGCGCGCAGGAGTGCGCGCTGCCGGAGACTTCGATCGCCATGCCCGTCACATCGGCGAGCAGCTGCATGACAAAGGGGGATTTCTGCGAAATGCCGCCGATGCCCACCAGCCGTCCGATCTCCACGCCGTTCTCCGCCAGATGGTCGAGTATGGCCTTCGTCGCGAAAACCGTCGCCTCGGCAAAGGCGTAATAAAGCTCCGGTGCGGTCGCCGAGAGGTTCAGCCCCACGACCGAACCGGTCAGCCGGTTGCAGGGATAGGGCGAACGGCGGCCGTTCAGATAATCGGTCGCCAGCGGCGCATCGGCCCGCAGGGGCAGCTGCGCGGCGGCTTCGGCCAGTTTGGCCAGCAACCGCTCTTCGGTCTGCGCGGCCAGTGCGCGGAGCGTCTCGTTCTCAGGATCGGCCGGCAGCAGCACTTCGCGCAACGGCCAGCAGAGCAGGCGCTTGAACCACGCGTACACGTCGCCGAAGGCCGACATGCCCGCTTCGAATCCGACCATGCCGGGAAGTATCGAGCCGTCCACCTGACCGAAAATGCCTTCGACCATCCGGTCGCCCATCTTTTCGGGCGGCATGACGGCCATGTAGCAGGCCGACGTGCCCAGATTCAGCACCACGGTCCCGTGACAGATGCCCGCGCCGACGGCGCCCGAATGGCAATCGACATTCCCCACTCCGATGACCACCTGCTCCGACAGCCCCAGTTTCGCCGCCCATTCGGGGCTGAGCGTACCTGCAGGAGTGTCGCAGCCGTACGTCCTGACGGGCAGGCGCCGCAGGATAGGCAGCAGGACGGGGTCGAGTCCGGCGAAGAACTCTTCGGGCGGATAGCCGCCCCACTCTTCGGCCCACATCACCTTCGACCCGGCGGCGCAAAGCCCCGACCGCAAATCCTCCATAGCGCGGCAGCCGGTCAGCACGGCCGGAATCCAGTCGCACAGCTCGACGACGGCCCACGCATCGCGGCGCAGCCGTTCGGAACCCCGCAGCAGGTGCAGGACCTTCGACCAGAAACACTCCGACGAATAGTGGTTGCCCGAACGGCGGGCGTAATTGATTTCGCCGCGGGCGCAGAGGGCGGTGATCTCCTCCGACTCCCGCTGCGCCGTGTGGTCCTTCCACAAAACGAACATCGCATCGGGATTCTCCTCATAACCCGCCGTCAGCGACAGCGGCGTGCAGGTGCGATCGACCAGACACGGCGTGCTGGCGGTCGTATCCACGGCGATGGCGCGTATCGCCTCCGGCGCAGGACACTGCGCAATGACCTGCCGCAGCACCTGCTCCAGCCCCTCCAGATAATCCAGCGGGTGCTGGCGAAACTGCGACTTCGCGGTATCGCAGTACAACCCCCGGCCCCAGCGGGAGTAATTGCAGACGGCGACGGCAATCTCTTCGCCGGATTCGGCGTCGGCCAGCAACGCCCGCACCGAGTCGGTGCCGTAGTCTATTCCAATAACGTACAGGTGTTCCATTATAGCTTGTTTTCAGTGCAAATCGTCCGGTAAACGAAAGGTAAAAGAGAGCAAAACCCTTTATTTGACTTTGCGAATATATTAAAATATTGCTACAAAAAGAAAATTTTCGGCAATAAATTTTGCAAATACAAAAAAATAAATATAAATTCACCCCTGAAAAAGATAAGAAAAACAAATAAAAGCAAATAATGACTAACTTTACAGCGATGACCTCATCCTCTGCCTGCCGGGCAAACGGACGTTCCGTTTTCCGGACGGCATATCCGGCGGACCGGGCATTTCGCTGTAATCCGGGCGGTTTCTCCGAAGCTCATGCGGCGAAAACCTCCGACAACCCTTTTTCAATGCGCCGGCCTTATACCTATATTTTATACAACAAACGGAAATCGCCCCGAATAAGTATCGGACTCGGAATTTCCGCATAATCCGACGCGCATTTTCTTTCGAGCGCGCCTTTCGCCTAAAGAATACCTTACAACAACAAAAAGAAACTACACCCATAATTCAGACAACAAAGAGAAAACACCCGCACACACAACCAAGACAAACGACATCGCATTATGAACCCTGAATTTCCGGCCTTTTCGGGCCAATAACCCGGATTCCTTCCGACGGACAGGCGCATCGCGTCTGCCCCGTGGTGTTTTATCCCAAGACCAAAGACCTTAAAATTTTACTAATTTCACCAACTATGAAAAAACAGCTACGCACCTTAACAAAACTGTTGGCAGCGGTCATCGCATGCTGCCTGAGTGTGGCCGTGCACGCCCAGACGACAGTCCGCGGAACAGTCACCGACGCGGACGGCATGCCTCTCGTAGGAGCTACCGTGATCGTCATTACAGGCACTCAGCCGGGGGGGGGTACCACGACCGATGCAAACGGTAAGTTCGCCATTGCGGCGGCTCCCGGCCAGCGGCTCTCCGTCTCCTACATCGGCTACAAGGAGACTTCGGTCGAAGTAACCACCAAGACCGATTACGACATCCGGCTCGAAAGCGACAATGCGCAGATCGACGAAGTCATCGTCGTGGGCTACGGCACCCAGAAAAAGGTGAACGTGACGGGTTCGGTGGCCACCATCGACTCGAAGGCGTTCGACAAACGCCCGATCGTCTCGACCTCGGCCGCCCTGCAGGGCATGGCTCCGGGCGTCACCGTCACCACGCAGTCGGGCGCACCGGGCGATGACGGCGGCGCGATCCGCATCCGCGGCATCAACTCCTTCGGCGGCAGCTCGACCTCGCCGCTGGTGCTCATCGACGGCATCGAAGGCAGTCTGGACAGCGTCGATCCCAACCTGATCGAATCCATCTCCATCCTCAAGGACGCCGCGTCCTCCTCCATCTACGGTTCGCGCGCCGCCAACGGCGTGATCCTCGTAACCACCAAGCGCGGTTCGAAGGAGCGGTTCTCCATCACCTACAAGGGCTATGTGGGCTGGCAGTCGCCGACCGACCTGCCCGACATGGTCAATGCGCTCGAATTCCGCGAGCTGACACGCGCCATGTACCTCAACGACGGCGTGGACCTCAACGGCGAAAAGCCGGGCAGCACCCCCATTCCCGATTACAACGACGAGGATATGGCGCTATACCGCAAAAACTGGGGCAAGGACCCGGATCTTTATCCCAATACGGACTGGCAGGACGCCGTGCTGACCGGTTCGGGCTTCACCCACAGCCACAATGTTTCGCTCAGCGTGGGCAGCGAGCGCGTACGCATGCTCACCACGCTGGGATACGTGGATCAGGAAGGCATCATCAAAAATGCGGACTTCCAGCGTTACACGTTCCGCAACAACGCCGACGTCAAGTTCAACGACAAACTGTCGATGAAACTCGACCTTTCGTTCTCGAACGACGACCGCAAGGCCTCGCCCTATCAGAGCACGATCTTCAACTACATGAACACCCGTCCGGCCGACATTCCCAACCAATTTTCGACCGGTCTTTACAACGGTCTGGGAATGCAGGGCATGAACCCCGTAGCCCTGATGCTTTACGGCGGCAGCAACAACACCAACACCATACGGCTTTCGGGAGCCATCACGCTGACCTACGAGCCTGCAAAATGGCTCTCCCTGCAGGGTATGCTGGCGCCGCGCTATACGACCACCAACCGCCACAACTGGAAGAAGCCCGTTACAACCTATCAGGACTACAAAGGCACCTCCACGCTGACCTCCGCGTCCTATGCCACCCTCACCGAATCGGGTTCGCGCGCTTTCTACGGCAACTACAACTTTCTGGCAACGCTCAAGTACAACTTCAGCGGCCACGACCTGAAACTGATTCTCGGCGCCGAGCGCAACACGTACGACTATAAATACCTGATGGCCTACCGTCAGGTCTTCAATTACAACTACGATCAGATCGACGTAGGCGAAATCGACAACATGGACAACTCCGGCCGCCGTTACGAGTGGGCCATACAGTCCTACTTCGGCCGTCTGAACTACAACTACAAGGAGCGCTACCTGCTGGAGGCCAACCTGCGTATCGACGGATCGTCGCGCTTCAACAAATCGAACCGCTGGGGCTACTTCCCCTCGGTATCGGGTGCATGGCGTATCTCCGAGGAGCCGTTCATGCAGGATGTCAAACACATAATCGACGGATTGAAACTCCGCGCATCGTACGGTACGCTCGGCAACCAGAACCTTGCCGGCGGCGACGCAGCCAGCTACTATCCCACCACGCAGAACCTCGCGATGGGACAAATCTCGATGAACGACAATATCTACTCGCTCGTCACCCTCAACACGCTGGCCAACC
>ERZ773148.3533-NODE-3533-length-10653-cov-3.501415_pt1 | contig 10653 bp, 4 predicted proteins | sample MGYA00580846_ERZ773148 | MGnify/ENA primary metagenome ERZ773148 (study PRJEB29015, sample SAMEA2737879) | human gut metagenome | biome: human gut; feature: human-associated habitat; material: faeces | place: China | collected 2012 ...
AGTCGGCTGGAGGAAGCAGCCCGCACGGAGAAGGATTTCTGGACGGTGGTGGAGGAATGGAACAAGCTGGACCGGAACAGGGAACGCCGGGAGCGGGACCACGAAAATCTCCGTGGAGATGTGCCGCTGGAATACCAGGTGGTGCCGGAGCCAAAGCTCATCCCCAGATGGATGAACAACCCTGCATACCGGCAGCTGATGGCCGGGGATTTTCTGGATGTCCTGTTTGACTGCCCCTATGAGATGCACCAGCTGAGCGCCGACCCATTTATCTCCGGCATGATCGAAAATCTCAGTGAGGAACACAAGGAAGTCCTGTATTTTCTCTCTTTGCGGCTCTACAGCACCACCCGGCTTGCTGCCATTCGTGGGCAGTCTGACCGCAATATCCGCAAGCTGAGGAAAACCATCCGTAAAAAATTGCAGCGCCAGATGTATGACCATTTGTGCAGCAAGCCGGAAAATGGCCTGACCTTGCGGGAGCGTCGGTTTCTGGAGGAATACTCGAAAATCGCAAAGAAACAGGGCAAGGACGCCGTGATTCGGCGGGAGAACAAGACCAAGCGTAGAAAAAAGAAAAAACGCCCCTGATGGCAGGGGCGATGAAACAGAAAGGGCACGCATAATGAAGAATCTATTTGAACAATCCCGTTCTCATTGGGTGCGCTACGATCATTATGAGCTGAAAACAGCGGAAGATGGCAAGCGGTACATCACCCCCGGCAAAAACGCAAAGCCGGATGTCTACAATCCGCTGAAAGAGGTCCCGAACATTGTGTTGGATGCACTGAATGTGGGGATGCTGCTGATGGGGCGTAAGCCAGAGGCAGAAGTGGAAAAGGCGGTGATGGAGTTTGTCACCCGGTACGGCCTGCTGGGGCTGATGACCGCTCTGCCTACCACACCGACTTTTATGGACTACGAGGCGGTGTACCTGCCGAAAAACCATTTCATCAAGGAAGAATCCATGGCGACAGACCAATATCTGTCCCTCTTTTACCCCTTCGACCAGCTGGATGTGGTGAAGAAGGGCATTGAATCCACATGGAATGTGTCCGGCGACCGGACCATGATTGCCCTGACCATGACCTTCATGGACGAGCCGATGGCGAAGAACATGAGCTTCCAGCGGGAATATGCGGAACCCTACAACTGGGTTGCTCAACAGTTTAAGGACTGGGCCTTTACGCTGACCACCGCCTTTTTCTACTACAATGACTATGATTTCATGGGCGAGGACGAACGGGGGCTGCACCGCAAGGCTATGGCTGCATTTGGCGGAATCGCCCCCAGCTACCACATCGAGCTGCTGGATAAGCCCACCATCTACTGGGATTTTCACTCCCTGCTGCTGGGTATCCAGATGATGTTTAGCTTCATGCTGGTGGATGATGAACAGCCCCTGCGTCTGTGCAAGCATTGCCATAAGGTGTTTTTAGGAAACCGCTCTAATGCTGCATTTTGCAGCCCACGGTGCAAGAACCAGTATAATGTCTACAAGAGCCGTGAGAAATCCAAGGGGGAAAAGGACTAATCAGGATACTTCTTGCCGCACCGGAAACCGGAACCATTGGGGACACTTTTGATACCTTGTTTTTGTTTTTTGGTGTATATACAAACCTTCCCCGTATTGTATATTTTACGACTTCAGAAAACACGAAAAATCCCGCAGATTTCACCCCGGTATAAGGATGAATTCTGCGGGATTTTATATTATTCATGACACCGGAAAGTCACATTGGCACAAAGATTTATGCGTAAATTATGTGACAACGCTTTCGGCGAGGAACTTTATGATGCTTCTGCTTAATCCATCCAACAAAAAGGAAATCACGAAGCTGCCTACTGTTAAAAGTAACAGCCCGCTAACCCAGTAGAGAGGCGTTACACGGTGGTTGACAAGAACGGGGACTATCACCAAGGTAATAGCCAAGTGATGTACAAGGAAGACTCCAAAACAGCGACGGGATAACCAATGCAAAGCCTTTTGAAGAAACGGACCACAAAACAGGAGTAACTGCGCTCCGTTTCCTCCGCCTGCCGGGAGTGACCGATCACTTCCTTGAGAAAATCGTCCTCGTAAAGGCCGGCATACTTCGTCAGACGACGGATTTCGCCGAGAACGACCTGCTCCAGAAAGTCCACTCTGACATAGTGCGTGGAGCCGCAGGTGCCGCGATTGCCCTTGTAGTTGGAGCAGTTGAAATACTTGATCTCCGGGTTTCCCTGATTGAAATGAAAATGAAGGTTGCTCCCGCAGTCGGCGCAGACCAGAAGCCCGGAAAACATGCTCCTTTCCCCGTCCTTCGCTTGACGCTTTCTCATCTTGCCGCGCTTTTGCTGCACCTGTTCAAAGACGGCCCGCTCAATGATCGGCTCATGCACATCCTTGAAAATCGCCCAGTTCTCACGGTCATTCTCCAGTCGTTTCTTGTTCTTGTATGACTTGGAATAGGTCTTGAAGTTGAGAATGTCCCCACAATACTCCTGCACGGAAAGCATCTTTATGACGCTGGAGCTGTTCCAATGGGTGGGCGGCAGATCCTTGACTTTGCCTGGGCGATTGATTCCCTTGGACTGCCAGTAGGCGCGCGGGGTCAGGACGCCGTCCTCTTCAAGCTTCGCGGCAATCTGCTCCGTTCCGACCCCTTCCAGCGTCATGCGGTAAATCCGCCGCACGACCTGCGCCGCTTCCTCGTCCACGATCCAGCGTTTGGGGTTCTCAGGGTCTTTGATGTACCCGTAAGGAGGCTGCCCCATGGGTTCGCCGGCATTGCCCTTGATCTTGTTGCTGATGCGCCGCTTCTTGCTGATGTCGCGCGCATACCATTCGTTAAAAAGATTGCGGATGGGAGCCAGCTCGTTCTCACCTTCGTCGGTGTCGATGTTGTCCGAAACAGCGACCAGCCGAATGTCGTGATTGGGGAAGAACTCCTCGGTCAGTCTGCCGACCTCGATGTAATTACGACCCAGGCGGCTGAGATCTTTTACAAACACGGCTGCTGCTTTTCCCTGCTCCAGCTGCTGAATCATATCGGCAAAGCCGGGGCGATCCATCGTAACGCCGGAGATGCCATCGTCAAAAAAATGAACCAGGTTCGTGTAGCCTTTTTCCTTTGCGACCTTGATGAGCAGTTTTTTCTGATTCCCTATGCTGTAGCTCTCTCCGTCCATGTTATCGTCACGGGAAAGCCTCTCATACAGAAAGGCGGTCACGTCACGGGATTTTTTGTTGTTATTCGACTGTTTCATGCAGTCCTCCTTTCCGGGCAGCCGAACAGCAACGCTTGTATTCCACAACAAGTATATCACTGCCTCGCCCTGTTGTCATGTATGCGGCGGGGGTGCGCCCCACCGCCTGGGACTACGCCCCAGCAGATTCCGATTTCATCAGGCGCAGAAGGACGCAGCCCAATGTGTTCTGCGTCTCCTCCTTGAACACCGGTTCAACAATAAACGACCTGTTGCCGAAGCGATAGGTCGTTTTCTCATTCAGATCATGTTTTGCTTTTTTAGTTATTGAATGAAGTTATATCAACCATCATCAGATTCAAACGCTTGCCGTTTGTGAAGTGCCCGGATTGAAAAAGTACTTTTGTGCCGTCGGGACTGAAACTTGGGTGTGCATGATCCGGTTTCATTTTGGTATCCGAAACCAACCAATGGCGTTGACCGGTCTGTACGTTGATGAGCCAGACATTTCCTCCGAAGGTGTCACCAGCTGCCCAACGATTGTCGCGACTTGCATTGCAATGCCAGAATCCCCGTCCGGTAAGTTGTCCTTCTATGGCTTTGCGGTCTTTATCCAATTCTACCTGACCCACTAATTCCACGTCATCGGTGCGAAGATTGATACGGGCAATACCACTTACTTGTTTACGAAGGCGAGGCTGAAAACCTAGGATGTTGAAATAAACATAGTCTTTGGTTACAAAAGTTTCGTGAGTGACCCAGTCTAATGGAGTTTCTTTATAAAGAGGCTTGAAGACCGAACCGTCTGCTGTGCAGAACCACATGCGCTGATATGCATCGCCACCGGTTTCATTACAGAAAACGATTTCTCCCGGTGTGAAACGGCTGGCCTGTATGTGTCCTGTTTTAAATTCGGTATCGATAACTTTGGTTACTTCGCCGGTAGCAAGGTTCATTTTTCGGATGCCACAAAGAGATGGTTTTATTTTTACCGGCTGATTACTTTCCGGTAAGAATGCATTTTTCGCCATGCGTTCTTTTTCTTCTTCTGTACCTTCACGTTCTACGGTGATATAAGCATAGTCATCGTTGCAATCTATGGCATATCCTCCGGGACGTCCCATGCTTGTGGGAAAAGTACCTAAAAGAGTTTCATAGGCGGTAGGTTTTCCTACCTTTCCTTTTTTTACATCTGCAAAGAACTTATCCAGATCCATTACATACATATTCCAGTCTTCTTTTTCTTTTCGGCTGATGAACATACGATTGCTCTTATTGGCCAGGAATGCACTACCCAGATCAGGACCTTCTGTAGCCTGAATGATTTGGCCTGTTGCCATTTCTATAAAATAAATCTGTGTGGGAGTCCAACTGCGTTTCTCTCCATTTGGGAGGGTACGCTCTATCTTTTTATCGTTTGCGCGACTGGATGACCGGAATAATAGATATTTTCCGTCATGTGTCCACATCGGGTCTGTCTGATAGAGGAAACGGTCATTCTTTAAAGTGTCGGTAAGTATGGTAATGGTGTTTCCGGTTTCACGGTCTGTATAAGTTTGCATTTCGGATGCAGTGCAATTACCAAACTGGGCAAACAGTGCTTTACTGAAGCCGGCTAATACAATAATGGTTAAACAGAACTTTCTCATAGTATGTCATTTTTTTATTTGATGTTACAAAATTAGACGTCGTCCACCTTGATAAAAATAGAATTTCATCCATTTATATGGTGAATTGTACGTTTTATATTTATTTTAGGTATATCCGTATATAAGAAAGGGGGGAAACCGTACATAAGTCTCCCCCCTACAGATCTTATTAATCAATATCCGTAATTCTGGTAAGCTTTTTTAGCTGAGTCGTCCAGAGGATTACCATTCTCATCCGTCAATAAGTCTAGCATAGACTGGGCAAATGGTTTTAGGGTATAATGGGGTTCGAACATTCCCATGCCATCACCTGTCTGTCCGATACCGTTAATTAAGTTGTCTGAAGAATCCCATAATCCTTGTTTTGAAGATGCTAATTGATCATGGTATATGATGCGGTCTGCCTGCCAGCCCGAGTGATGTAAATTCTCGTAATATACCATTTCCTGATTCAGTTCGCGTGCTAATTCATTCAGGATGAAGTTTACAAAACGGTCTTCCGTTGATGTGGCAGTTTCCGGATACATTTCTGCATTTGAATGAACAGAAGCACCATCCCAATAAGATTCGTCTACCAACATTGAAGCTGTCATGTCGATTGCCACTTCATATGGCCATTGCTGTTCTGTCTGAGAGAGCTTTTCATGGCCCGGTTGTATAAGAGCAATCACTTCTGCACGCTTTTCACCTGATTTATAAGCAGCACGTGCGCGTACTTTATTAATGTCAGCAATAGCTGCACTGTAATTACCTTTGCGTCCATAAGCTTCGGCACGAAGCAGATAGGTTTCTGCTAAACGGAACAAAGGTACGTCACGGCCGGATTCGTAGTGCGTATAATTATTGCGGTTTGGTTCATCATATTTTAATGTTGCCGGACATGCGGTAGAACCCATTTTGTCCAGACCGGAATAACTTTTATCATTATAAGCATAACTACTTCCTTCGGCTTTAGTAGGAACACGGTAATAATATTTATCTCCATCTTTTATCCAGCGTGCCATCAGGACAAAGGGTTGTGCCAAAGCTTCATTGATGTCAATGGCAGTCTCTTTGGTGTTTTCCACATAAGCGAAAGCTTGATCACCTTTCCCCATTTTATGTTCACCGGGCACAGCTCTTCTATTACCCCAGGATTCTCTTGTATAATTGGGAAGGATATGTTCATTGAAATAATCTGCCATTGCTTCAGTCCATACATAAGTCTTGTTATTATCACTGTTATAAGCGTGATAGTCAAGATTGGCAGCAGGGGATGAGTTTGAATCTCCTCCCTTCAATGCTGTTATATATTCTACGTGGAATGATTTTTGATAGCGGGAGTCAGCTTGTTTGTTAACGTATAGGTCAAAACCGAAGTCATTGGTATAACCTACACGTGCTGAAGATTTTGTGGGATATTCCCAACAGAAATCAGGTATTCCCCAAGAAGCATTGGCATAGTCACCTCCGAAGAAATAAGGCAGGCGGTTACCATAACGGCCATTGTCGGCTCCACCCATCGGACCATATACGCAAGATAGAATCAATTCACGGCTATTTTCATTTGAATAATCTCCCAATGGATGGTTGAACAATTTTCCAAAGTCAGGTTCCAAATCATAATAACCATGATCTATAACCTTTGATGTATAATATATACAGGAATCCAGGTCGGCAGCACTTTCTCCTTTATATAGCATACCCAAATAAGATTTCTGGTTATTGGTATCTACATGACCGTCGGCTTTTACACCATATTCCGAACTACCATATTTAGCACCTTGTGCACGTTGCAAATAGAGTTTTGCCAAAAAATGTGCGGCTGCCCCTTTCGTTGCTCGACCGAAGTCTGTAGTCAGATTCTGTTCATTGACATCCGGCAGATGATCATAAGCATAACGCAAATCTGTAATTAGCATCCGGTATATATTGGGAACGCTTTCACGGGCATAGTTGTAATTGGAGGGAAGCTCTTCTGTATATCCTTGCGGAACGAATATTTCACCGTACATGGTGCTCATAATGTAAAGTGAGTAGGCACGGTTGAATAAAGCTTCTGACAGAGCCTTGGCTGCATAATTTGCATCGCTGGCAAACTTGCCGAGCGCTTTGCCTTCACGGATAGATATTATAGCCCGGTTACAGTTGTTAATGATGGGGTAGAAGCCTAATAGTGATTTGGCATTCTCACCGCACAAGCCATTGGTAAAACCTGCCAACTTTCCAGTTGCATTCCATTCACTCGCGGAATACATACCCCGTGATGCTGTTTTCTGAGAGAAGTTATCTACTCCTGCCATCAAGCTTGCAGGACCTTGTTCGTATTGTTTTGTTACCCGCAAGGCGTCGTATGTACCTACGATCAGTTGTTCCAGACCTTGTTCGGTCTCAAAATAATCTTGCGTAATGGTAGATACCATTTTTTCTTCCAGAAAGCTGTCTGTACAAGATATGCTTCCCAATGCAATTATCGATAGTAATATATATTTCTTCATATTGTATTTATCTTAATATTCTGTTATTTAAAAGCCAAGTCTCAGACCTATCACATAACTGCGGTTCAACACTGTATTATTGGTCTGGCCTCCAATATAATTAGTCGGATTAGTACTTTCGCTCCATCCTGTAGTATCATCCGGGTTGATTCCTGCCTTTACTAATTCACCCCCGAAAATGAAGGGGTTCAGTACTTGGGCATAAATAGAGCAACTGGACGCACCTATCTTATTTAGAATTTTTTCGGGCAGTGTATATGATAATGCAATGTTACGGATGGCAACCATATTGCCTTTAGTGTAACTCATATAAGCACTATAGTCTGTAAAAGTCTCTCCTCCTGCGCGCGGTTGCGGGAATCGGGCTCCCGTATTTTCAGGACTCCAGGTATCCTTCTCAACGCGACGTCCGTAAGTTTGCATTAATCCGTAATACGTATTGCCGAAGCGGCCATAGACAAATGCATTCAGCTGCCAGTTCTTGTAAATGAATGTAGTAGTAAAACCACCTTCCCATTTTGGGGTAAATGAACCTAAGAAATGATTGTCATCATTATCAAATTTTCCGAAACCGTTATTCATATAAGTGATTTCTTGCTTCTGTCCATTGACATCAATAGTTTTTGTTACTGCTCCTTCTGTACCTTTTGGTACTTCGATGAATGGTTGATCTACCAATTTAGCCATACCTGGGAACATCGTAATACCATTTGCTTTATAAACTGCCAGCAGTTTTTGGTCATCAGTAGTATTCTGCCACAGGCGATCGTATTTGTATGTCCAAACCTCATTGATTGGTTTTCCTATAAACCAGCCATTGGCGGTATCGTCATTTTTACCATCAGCCAATTCTACTATCTTTTCTTTGTTAGTAGAGAAGGTGAAATCGGTTTTCCAGGTAAAGTCTTTGGTTTGGACATTTACAGTAGACAATGTTAATTCAAAACCCTTATTTTGAGTCTTGCCTACATTCGATAAAATTTGGGTATATCCGGTCATGATAGGAATAGAACGGTTTAATAGTAAATCAGAAGTTTTGGCAATGTAGTATTCGGCACTACCGGTGATTCTATTATTCAGGAAGCCGAAGTCGATACCCACATTCGTGGAAGCAGTTTTCTCCCAACCAAGCATTTTGTTGGGCAATACGGAAGCCTTGGCACCGGTGGTGTTTGTGGTTACTGCACCTTGCCCGAAAGGCTTGTTTGCCCATTGTGAAACCATTGCTCCACCTGTTTGATATGGACTGACAGAAGCATTACCGGTCACACCATAACCTACACGTACTTTCAATGTATTGATCCATCCTATAGCTTGCATGAAATTTTCCTCATTCACCTTCCATGCCAGGGCGGCTGAAGGGAAGAAATCCCATTTATTATCTACGGCTAACATTGAAGCACCATCCCAACGACCTGTCAAGGTAATCAGATAACGGTCCATCAACGAATAATTAATGCGGCCCATATAAGAAGCGCGTTGTTGTTCGCTGAATGAGGAACCTATACCGGCCTTTGATGTGTTGGAGTCACCTACACTATACCACAATGCGGTGGGGAATTTACATTCATAAGCGCGTACCTCGATACCTTCTGTACGATAATATTCGGCAGATTGCATTAATGTCAGTCCCAAAGAGTGGATTCTATTGAATGTTTTGTTTACAAAAATCATATTTTCCAATGTCCATGCCAATTTCTGGCTTTGGTTGTTGTAAGCTACATTCGGTTCTGTTGAGGCATACCCTAGCGGATTGGTGAAATCGTTACCATAATAACTACCTTCGCGTGCATTACGGTATTGTGCACCGAAGTTTGTACGCCATCTTATACCTTCCAGCGGAGTCCAGATTTTCCCGAAGTCCAGTTCAGCAAAAGAGCTTAACATAGCTCCGTAATAGCGTGTTTCATTCTGCGCCTGGTCAATGTTCAGTAGTGCATTGTGTTGCGAAGGACCATCAGACGGGCTCAGTAAGGAACCGTTTTCATCGTATGCCGGTGCATATGGCATCAGGTTGGTGGCTAAACCATAAGAGTCTTTGGCAGTAGTGTTTGAGAAGTTACTTACAATACCATAATTTTTAATGGAATGGCTGAGATTAACGCCCATGCCAACTTTCAGGAAATCGGTAGCCTGTATTTCACCATTCAAATTCACTGTATAGCGTTTGTAGTCCTGATCCTTCATCGGTGATTGCTGGTCCAGATATGCCAAAGACATATAAAGTTTTGATTTTTCGGTACCGGCAGACAGGGATAACTGGTGATTGTGAGTAATTGCCGTGCGGGTTACATAGTCTGTCCAGGGAGTTGTGGGTATTTTCGAGGAATCGTATACCGGAACTCTGGCAGCATATCCCAGAACCTTTTGTTCATATTCGGTGGCGTCACGTAATACAGGAGTACCATCGCTATTAAATTGGAAGGCCGAATTGAATACTGGACGCAGATAGGGGTATTTGGTTACACCGCCAAAATACGCATCACCATCAATATCGGGGTCGGGAGCATTGCCATACTTACCTGTATATGCATTTGCATTAATATTAGACTGGCGATTCCAGTCAATCAGTTCTCCTGAGTTCATCCAGTCAGTCATAGAATCAATCGTTGAAAAGGACATTGAACCATCGTAGTTAATGGTCACCTTGCCGGTTTTACCCTTTTTGGTACTGATCAGGACGACGCCGTTGGCTCCACGTGAACCATAAATAGCTGTGGCAGACGCATCCTTTAAAATTTCCATAGATTCTATATCGTTGGGATTGACATCAGCCATAGAACCTGCAGTCATCGGGATTCCATCGATTACATATAGCGGGTCGTTGCTTGCATTAATGGAACGATTACCACGGATGCGTACATCACCCAGTTCCCCCGGGCGGTTGTTGGATGTAATTTGCACGCCGGCAGCTTTACCTTGCATCGCTTGTAAAGCATTCTGTACCGGGCGCTCTTTGATTGTTTTTTCCGTTACTTGAGTTAGTGCTCCGGTTACGTCGCTTTTCTTCTGTACACCATAACCTACTACCACTACTTCATCCAGAATTTCAGCATCTTCTTCTAATGTAATATGAAAAACGGATTTCCCCCCCGCAGGAATATCCTGAGTTTTGTATCCGACAAAACTCACCTGTATAATCCCATTGTCAGGTACATTGGAGATGGTAAATTTACCATCGATATCGGTAATTGTACCATTTGTAGTACCTTTTACTACTACACTGGCTCCAATTACAGTTTCACCCGTTTTGTCGGTGACAGTACCCGAAACGGTTTTGCTTTGTGCGGCGGCTCCTATAGCCAATACCGAGAACAAAGCCACGAGAAACAGCC
>ERZ773148.3535-NODE-3535-length-10650-cov-5.838792_pt1 | contig 10650 bp, 8 predicted proteins | sample MGYA00580846_ERZ773148 | MGnify/ENA primary metagenome ERZ773148 (study PRJEB29015, sample SAMEA2737879) | human gut metagenome | biome: human gut; feature: human-associated habitat; material: faeces | place: China | collected 2012 ...
TCAGTTGGTTAGAGCACCTGACTGTTAATCAGGGGGTCGTTGGTTCAAGCCCATCTTGAAGCGCACAAAGGTCTGCATGACGCAGACCTTTTTTGTTTTCCATCCGTCCTGTCGGGTGCCGGAGTCCGGGACTGGCATACGGATACAGCAAAGGGAGCACCCTCCGCCTCATCGGCAGGAGAATGCTCCCTTCCTTTATATATAGGTATGTACCTTATCTGTCTTCGCGACGCGGACGACGTTCGGGACGCGGACGTGCCGGACGCTCAGCGTATCCTTCAGGCTTCGGCATGAGCACCTTGTGCGAGAGCTTGAATTTGCCCGTCTTCTGGTCGATGTCAAGCAACTTCACGTCGATTTCGTCACCCTCTTTCAAGCCCGTCTCTTCCACGGTGTCCAGGCGACGCCAATCCATCTCGGAGATGTGGAGCAAGCCATCCTTGCCGGGGAGGAACTCGACAAATGCACCATAAGGCATGATGGAGCGTACCTTGCCCTTGTAGACTTCGCCCACCTCGGGGATTGCCACGATGGCCTTGATTTTTGCCAACGCACTGTCGATGCAAGCCTTGTTGGTACCTGCAATCTCGATGCGACCCACACCGTCGACCTCGTCGATGTTGATGGTAGCTCCGGTCTCCTCCTGCATGCCCTGGATAATCTTTCCGCCCGGGCCAATGACAGCACCGATGAACTCTTTCGGGATAATCATGGTCTCGATGCGCGGAGCGTGCGGCTTCAAGTCGGGACGCGGCTCGGCGATGCAGTCGGTCAGTTTGTCAAGGATGTACATGCGACCTTCCTTAGCCTGGTTGAGCGCACGTTCCAGGATGTCGAACGAGAGGCCGTCGACCTTGATATCCATCTGTGTGGCAGTGATACCATCCCGTGTTCCCGTCACCTTGAAGTCCATGTCGCCCAAGTGGTCCTCATCACCGAGGATGTCGGAGAGGACGGCATACTTGTCTTCGCCGGGGTTCTTGATAAGCCCCATGGCAATACCCGACACGGGCTTCTTAATGGGCACACCCGCATCCATCAGCGCCAGTGTTCCGGCACATACCGTTGCCATCGACGACGAACCGTTCGATTCGAGGATGTCGGATACCACACGGATGCAGTAAGGATAGTCTTGGGGAATCATGCTCTTGAGCGCACGCCATGCCAGGTGACCGTGACCGATTTCACGACGGCCGACGCCACGCTGTGCCTTGGCTTCACCGGTAGAGAAGGGAGGAAAATTGTAGTGGAGCAGGAAACGCTCGCGGCCCTGATTGAGCACATCGTCGATGATTTTCTCATCGGACTTGGTACCCAGGGTGACAGTACTCAGTGACTGAGTCTCACCACGGGTAAAGATGGACGAACCGTGAGGACCCGGCAGCGGGCTGACTTCGCACCAGATGGGGCGGATCTCGTTGGTCTTACGTCCGTCGAGACGCTTGCCTTCATCAAGAATGCAGCGGCGCATGGCCTCTTTCTCCACGTCGTGATAGTAGCGGTCGATGAGGGGAGCCTTCTCTTCAAGCTCTTCCTCGGTGTATTGTGCCTTGAACTCTTCGCAGATGGCATCGAAGGCGTCCTGGCGGGCATGTTTGTTGGCATTGCCACTGGCAGCCACGGCATAAGCCTTTTCGTAGCAGGCATCGTGCACAGCCTTGCGGAGGTCTTCGTCGTTCTCTTCGTGGCAATATTCGCGCTTCACAGTCGTGCCGACTTCCTCCATCAGCTCCATCTGTGCCTTACAGTGGCTCTTGATGGCCTCGTGAGCCACGCGCATGGCCTCGAGCAGGTCTGCTTCCGAGACTTCCTTCATCTCACCTTCGACCATCATGATGTTGTCGTAGGTGGCAGCCACCATGATGTCCATGTCGGCATTCTCAAGTTGCTGGAAAGTGGGGTCGATCACAAACTGTCCGTCGATGCGAGCCACGCGGACTTCGGAAATGGGGCCTCCGAACGGTATATCCGAAACGGCAAGCGCTGCAGAGGCAGCCAGACCAGCCAAAGCGTCGGGCATGTCCACACCGTCTGCCGAGAAGAGTATGATGTTCACGTATACCTCAGCGTGGTAGTTGTCGGGGAAGAGGGGGCGCAAGGCGCGGTCCACCAGACGACAGGTGAGAATCTCATAGTCGGAAGCCTTTCCTTCGCGGCGGGTGAAGCCTCCGGGGAAACGGCCGAATGCCGAATACTTCTCTTTGTACTCTACCTGAAGAGGCATGAAATCTGTACCGGGAACTGCATCCTTTGCTGCACAAACAGTCGCCAACAACATCGTATTTCCCATGCGGAGCATTACCGCACCGTCGGCCTGCTTTGCAAGCTTTCCCGTTTCGAGCGTGATGGTTCTTCCATCAGGCAGCTCGATAGTCTTAACAATTGGGTTAATCATATAACGTTTTTAAATCTGTATGTAAGTCGTCTCATGAAGCTCCTCCTCCGGACAGAGTCCGTCACCGACAGGCCTGTACCACAGTAACGGCTTGTCTGTACGAGCGTGGTGACCAGTCCGTACGACGGTGCCGACGCGTCGGCAGCAAAACGTGAGGAAAAGCCTCCGCCCATCGGCGAATGCCCGTCCGCCGACAACCGACGGAAAGAAGGGAGTTTATAAATTGCCGCAAAGATACGCATTATTCTAATTATGTGTTATATATTTGCAGCGGCAAATTACTTAAAGATATGAAAAACAAAAGCATTCTTCCATTGCTCTGTCTGCTGGCCGTTCTGTCTGCCTGCGAACAGGAGCCGCACTTCACCATAACGGGACAAATCACGGGAGCCGACGACAAGACGCTCTACCTGGAGGAGGCGGGCATCTCCGCCATCATGCCTATCGACTCTGTGGAGCTGGGCAAACAGGGGACATTTACCCTCAAGGGACGCCGGCCGCAGTATCCCGAGTTTTACCGCCTGCGCGTGGAAGGGAACATCATCAACCTTGCCGTAGACTCCACCGAGACCATCCGTGTGGAAGCCGACCTGAAGGACATGCCCACGGGATACACCATCGAAGGCGAGACAAACCGGAAAATCAAGGAACTTGCCGTGAAGCAAATCAAGCTCCAGGCAGACATCGACCGTCTCTACAACGGACGTACGCTGGCCCCCTACCAGATACAGGATAGCATCGAGGCAATGGTGACACGGTATAAGAACGACGTGAAAGCCAACTACATCTTCAGCGCTCCCAACACGCTCTATGCCTACTTTGCCCTCTTCCAACGGGTGAACAATACGCTCATCCTTGACCCGCTGGGCAATGCCGACGACGTGCGCTGCTTCGGCGCCATCCCAGACTTCATTTCCAATACCCCAGTATTCTACCTGAAACGGCGCTTCGTGTCCGTTTACCTTCCGCTCTCTGGTAAGTGTTGTGGATTCTCGCCTGTTGCAGTATTCCATCCATTCACGCATCTCTGCCGGAGAACCTGTCATCATGTTGATATTAAACCATGGCTTTGCGCCGATCATTTCACAGAATTCCATCATCTCGTGCGTACCGAACTGATTCGGATCGGTTTCAAATGTACCAAAATTTTCATTATAAGTAACCGGCCTGTTCTCTCTTGGTCCGATACCGTTTCTCCAGTGGTAAACATCAGCATAGCATCCGCCCGGCCAGCGGATCACCGGCGGATGCAGCTTTTGAAACGCATCCACAAGATCTTTGCGGATTCCATGATAATTCGGAATCTCCGAATCCTCACCGACCCAGATGCCATCGTAAATACAAGAACCAAGAAATTCTATAAAGTGTCCCTGCAGCTCCGGGTAAATATAATTCTCTCCGATTAATTTTCGAAACGTAATTTTTTGCATACAGACTTCCTCCCCTGTAAGAAATTCAGCACCGCAAAGCGCGAATTACTGCGTTACAGATTTTTATCATACTCCGGTACGCCTTCCCATCGGCTCCTTGTAATTCACGCTCTGCAATACTGCCTTTTGCGTATTATTTTGGGTCTTTGCTATATATTTCAGTATAGGACATGTCGAAAAAAAATACAACGTGTTGCCGGAAAATCCCAACGTGTGTCTGAAAAGAATTTCCGAAACAAAACCTGCGACGAGAACTGTTCACGCGGGCTATAATAGCCGAAGAAGAACAAGCATTCCGCAAATTCAGTCTTGTAGCCTGGGAAGATGCAATTCTATGCTTGACATCTGATATTATCAGTGATATATCATTAGTATAACCAGATAGTATGCAAAACTTATTGTTTATCCGGATAAAAAACACACAGGAGAACTTCAATGGATCAGAAATTATACAACAGTTATGTAAAGATTTTAAAGAACGAACTTGTTCCGGCCCTCGGATGTACCGAACCGATTGCGATTGCCTATGCGGCTGCGAAAGCACACGAGGTACTCGGACAGATGCCGGAGAAGATTGAACTTTGCTGCAGCGGAAATATTATCAAAAATGTAAAAGGCGTTAAGGTTCCAAATTCCAACGGACTGAAGGGAATTGATGTTGCGGCAACACTCGGTGTTGTCGGCGGACGGGCAGATCGTGAGCTTGAGGTTCTTGAGGACGTAACCGAAGCAGACATCGAAAAGACAAAAGAGCTGGTACAGCAGGGATTCTGCACCTGTACGTTAAAGGAAGGTGTAGAAAATCTCTATATCGTTGCAAAAGTCATTGCCGGGGAACATAGTGCGGAGGTTACCATCGTCAACCGCCATACATTAATTTCACGCATTGTAAAAGACGGTGAAGTACTCTACCAGATTGCCGCACATGAGGACTCTCCGGAATATGTAGATAAAAGCGTGCTGAATGTCAAAGACATTCTCGAATTTGCCGATACAGTAAGAATCGAAGATGTCAAAGACATTCTTGACCGTCAGATCACCATGAACTCTGCGATTTCCGATGAAGGCCTGAATCATCCGTACGGAGCACAGGTAGGCCGCACCCTTCTGAATGATTATGGCAATGACGTTAAAATCCGTGCCCGTGCCCGCGCAGCTGCCGGTTCCGATGCACGTATGAGCGGCTGTTCCCTTCCGGTTGTCATCAATTCCGGCAGCGGAAACCAGGGTATGACCGTTTCTCTTCCTGTTATTGAATTTGCAAAAGAATGGAACGTTTCTCAGGATAAACTGTACCGCGCACTCGTTGTCAGCAACCTGATCGCCGTTCATCAGAAAAAATATATTGGTAGCCTTTCCGCTTACTGCGGTGCCGTCAGCGCAGGCTGCGGCGCAGGAGCTGCCATCACCTATCTTTCCGGCGGATCGTATGAGGATGTCAGCTTGACCATCGTCAACACCATCGGAAACGTCGGCGGTATCGTCTGCGACGGAGCAAAATCCTCCTGTGCAGCAAAAATCGCATCCGCTGTTGATGCCGCAATTCTGGCTCATTACATGGGCCAGCATCACAGAAGCTTCCAGCCGGGAGAAGGTATCGTGCGGGAAGATGTCGAGGATACGATCAAGAGTATGGGATACATCGGAAGAGTCGGCATGAAAGATACCGATACGGAGATCCTGAATATTATGATCGACCGTGTGGATATTGACGAAGTTTGTAAATAACAAAAGTATTACGCTTGACAGCCATCTGGGCAGACTTGCACAGATGGCTTTTTTATATTGCTCTTTCTGTCCACCCTGAAAACCTCTGCGATGCCCTCATCCGGGCAAAATCTCCCGTAAATTGTGACACACATTTTGCGGAAAACCTTTTTTAACAGGCTTTTTCAAACAGGCTCTGATTTTGATTTGAAAAATCGGAGGTTCTGCATTATGATGAATTACAAGGAATCTATGTACTGGCTTTACCGCTTCCAAAAAGCTATGGTATTTTCCTTGTGACTGATTCTGTAAAATAAACAGGAAGCAGAAAGAGAGTATCTATGAAAGTATTAGTCTTCGGTTCTTTAAATATCGATTACGTCTACTCCGTCAATCATTTTGTCCAGCCCGGCGAGACGCTTTTGGCGGATGACCGGCAGATTTTCAGCGGCGGAAAAGGGCTGAACCAGGCGATTGCTTTTGCAAAATATGGTCTGGAAACGTGGCATGCCGGCGCTGTTGGGGCGGAGGATTCTGCTCCGTTGCTGGAAACGCTGAAAGATGCCGGTGTTCACACGGATCTTGTTCTGAAAAAAGAAGGATCATCGGGACACACGATCATTCAGAATACACCGGAAGGTGAAAACTGTATTATCCTCTTCGGCGGTGCAAATCAGGAAATCACAAAGAAAGATATAGATCATGTCTTAACTTTCGTGGAATCTGGCGATTATCTGGTTCTGCAGAATGAAATCAGTGAGATCCCTTATCTGATGGACTGCGCGCACGAAAAAGGCATGCACATTGTGCTGAACCCCTCACCCGTCAATAAAAAGATTTTCCAGATGCCGCTCGAAAAGGCCGAATATCTGATTCTGAACGAAATTGAGGCCGCTGCAATTTTAAAAGAAACGGGTGCTGCCCTTGCTGAAAACGCGGATGGCACTGCTCTGCTAAACGGACTGGTTCACAAATTTCCGGATAGCAAAATCGTGCTCACCCTCGGCAAAGAAGGCTCCATGTACGGCTATCGCACCAATCGCTGCGCACAAGGCATTTTCCCGGTAAAAACCGTTGATACCACAGCGGCAGGCGATACCTTTACCGGATACTTTGTCGGTGAAATCATAAACGGAAAAACACCGGAAGAAGCACTCAAGACTGCCGCCATGGCATCTGCGATTGCGGTAGGGAAAAAGGGCGCCAGCACATCGATTCCGACGCTTGCGGAAGTCAGGGACTCTTTATAAAAGATTCAGAAAATCGGCGTAGCAAACATACTACAAATATGATATAGTATTCGCACGAAACAAGATCAGTATACCAAGATATTCATATCCGTTCGCATCTTTCCGATCCTGAACTGGGCCGCACCTCCATCGCCGAGGAAATCCACATGAACCCGGACTACCTGTCCCACATTTTCAGCACGAAGGCAGGAGCATCGCTCAGCAGCTACATCATGGACGAACGCATGGCTGCCGCCAAACGCCTCCTTGCCACTACCGGCTTCTCCCCCCAGCAAATCTGTGACCAGATCGGAATCGAAAACGTTTCCTACTTTTACCGGCAGTTCAAGAAAAGCAGCGGGGTGACACCGCAGCAGTATCGGGAGAAGCATTTTCATGGATAATCACGAGCACCGGAGCGTGCCTGAAAAAGGCCTCCAGCGCGCAAAAAAACAGAGTGTCTTGGGATTTTTTCGTTCCCATGCACTCTGTTTCATTTCTTACCCACAAAAATCCGCCAGATCCTCTTTCAGATAGTTCTGCGTCTTCTCCAGATCTTTCTCCCGGATGCTCTGCATAATATCGTTATGATGCGCAATGTCCAATGCCGGGTTTACGTTGGACCAGGTCTGCCAGTAAAACTGGGCGTAAGCGCGTTTTAAAACGTTCATGGTGCGTTCAAGCTCCTGATATGCGTAAGCATTGCCGGAGAAGGAAATCAGCTTCAGATGGAATGCTGTATTTGCCTCCCAGTGATCCCAGACGCTGTCGGTGCTCTGCTTGCATCTCTCGTCGATTTCGGCGAGCTCCGCCAGGTTTTCTTCGGTGATGTTTCCGATCGACTGACGAAGGTATCCGCCTTCAAGAACGAGACGGAAATCCAGGATATTCTGTGCCTCCTCGCGGGATACGCTGACGACCTGATAGCCGAAGCGCGGGAAGCTGCGGAGAATTCCCTCGTTGCAGAGCGTCACCAGTGCTTCACGGATTGGCGTCTTGCTGCAACCGAATTTCTGCACAAGCTCCTGCTCATTGATAATCTGGCTCGGTTTATATTCATCGGTAAAAATGCCGTTCAAAATGGCCTGGTATACCATGTTTTTGAGACTTTCCTGCTGTTTCTTCATCCGGAAAAACTCCTCACTTTTCATATTCTCGGCGCCGCAAAAATGTGCTTCCGGCGCTGTTTTTTATCATAACAAAATTTTTTTCACTTGTAAATGTCGGATCCGACGATTTCCCGGCCTTTACTCCCCGCAGCTACAGATCATCGAATCAAAAAAAGATGTACTGCGGTAATTTTTACCCATTACCGCAATACATCCTTCTCTTTTACTCTGAATCTCAGATCACATATTCATTCGCCTTCTGCATCTGCCAGTCCACGAGGTCTGCCAGGGTGATGTTGTCCACGACGCCGTTGATGGCGTCGTTCAGTTTCTTCCAGAGCAGAACGGTGACGCACTGGTCGGCGCGGCCGCAGTCGGTGCCGTCTTCGACGCAGTCGACCGGGGCAAGGCTGCCTTCGGTCAGCCGAAGGATCATGCCCACGGTGTACTCCTCCGGCTTTCGTTTCAGGGAATAGCCGCCTGCCGGGCCGCGGACGCTTTTTACAAAACCTGCCTTATTTAAAATCGAGATGATCTGCTCGAGATACTTCTCGGAAATCTCCTGCCGCTTTGCCACATCTTTCAGGCGCACCGGCTCTCCGGTGTTGTTCATCGCCAGATCCAGCATTAAGCGCAGCGCATATCGTCCTCTTGTTGAAACTCTCATTCACATTTCCTCCGAATCTTTATCCTATGATTTATTGTATCCCACATTCTCTACATAATCAATGGGAAATAGGAAATTTCAACGAAGTTTCCTGTAATTCAAAAAATATGCCTCTGACACGAAACCTTGTGCCAGAGGCGTACGTTTTATTTTACTATAACCTGTTTCTTACTTCTTACTGAACTGCCTTAAATGCCTCGTCCAGATCCTCGATAATATCATCGACATTTTCGGTACCGATGGAAAGACGGATGGTGTTTGGTTTGATTCCCTGATCCAGCAGTTCTTCCTCGGTGCACTGGCTGTGCGTGGTGGTTGCCGGATGAATTACCAGAGATTTTACATCGGCAACGTTAGCCAGCAGGGAGAACAGTTCCAGATTGTCGATGAAATCTTTTGCTTTCTGTGCATCGCCTTTGATTTCGAAGGTGAAGATAGAACCGCCGCCGTTCGGGAAGTATTTTGCGTACAGTGCCTGCTGCTTTGGATCGTCGGATACAGACGGATGATGTACTTTCTCAACCTGTGGCTGGCTCTCCAGATATTTTACAACCTTCAGCGCATTCTCAACATGACGTTCTACGCGGAGAGACAGAGTCTCAAGTCCCTGCAGAAGCAGGAAGGAGTTGAACGGAGAAAGAGTTGCTCCGGTATCCCGAAGAAGGATGGCACGTACTTTTGTAACAAACGCAGCAGGTCCAACTGCTTTTGTGAAGCTGATGCCGTGGTAGCTCGGGTTTGGCTCGGTCAGGGATGCAAATTTGCCGGATCCCTCCCAGTCGAATTTACCGCTGTCTACGATCACACCGCCAAGGGTAGTTCCATGGCCGCCGATGAATTTGGTTGCGGAATGAACAACGATGTCTGCGCCATACTCGATCGGACGAACGAGGTATGGAGTTGCGAAGGTATTATCGACAACCAGCGGAATTTTGTTCTCATGTGCAATTTTTGCAAGTGCTTCGATATCGACAACATCAGAGTTCGGGTTTCCGAGGGTCTCGATATAGATAGCTTTTGTGTTCTCCTGAACGGCTGCGCGAACCTCATCCAGATCGAATACATCAACAAATGTGGTGCTGATGCCATACTGTGGAAGGGTGTGTGCCAGAAGGTTGTAGGAACCGCCGTAGATGTTCTTTGCGGATACGATGTGGTCGCCCTTCTGCGCCAGGTTGATGATGGTGTAGTTGATGGCTGCTGCTCCGGAAGCTACTGCAAGTGCCGCAACGCCGCCCTCCAGTGCTGCCATTCTCTGCTCGAAAACGTCCTCGGTCGGGTTAGTCAGACGGCCGTAGATGTTTCCTGCATCCTGGAGTCCGAATCTTGCTGCTGCGTGATCGGAGTTATTGAATACGAAAGAAGATGTCTGATAAATCGGCACTGCTCTTGCTCCGGTTGCCGGATCCGGATTTTCCTGTCCTACGTGAAGCTGTAAGGTTTCAAATTTAAGATTTCTTTCTGCTCTTGTTTTTTTGCTCATGATTTTATTCTCCTGTTCTGATTGTCTTTTTTATTTTCGTTTTTCTATTATTTGTCGGAACCGGTCGTCATTCTGTCTGTCCCCTGCTGCGAAGCGGCTCCGTTTTGATTCTGGATTTATCTGCTTACGCTGCAACACATGACATCATAGATCACGATTCGATTCTCTGCGAAAACTGCTCTCATTGACTTCGCTTCCTCTCGCTTTTGTGATATTTCCTATCTGTTTACAAGGGATATTATAGCGGCTGTCTTCTGTTTTGTCTAATACAGAAAAATAATGGCTGGTTATAGGTTTTTCCTATATCATATCTTTACTGCCATTGCACTTTCTTTTGAATTTCCTATACCCGGTTTGCAAACGCAAATCAATTTTTATAGTACAAACTCTTTATACTTCCGGATCTCCTCCAGATACTGCAGTCCCATCGCACTGATCGACATTCCTTTTCTGGAAACGTAGCCGATCATCATATTTTCATCCGCGTGAAGCGGCACAGCACGGTAATCGCTGCCGTTCAGCTCCTCGCAGATGATTCCGGAACAGAGTGTATACCCGTTCAGGCCGACCATCAGGTTCAGCATCGTTGCGCGGTCGTTTGCCTTGATAATTCTCTTATATTCATACGTA
>ERZ773148.3539-NODE-3539-length-10633-cov-4.509454_pt1 | contig 10633 bp, 4 predicted proteins | sample MGYA00580846_ERZ773148 | MGnify/ENA primary metagenome ERZ773148 (study PRJEB29015, sample SAMEA2737879) | human gut metagenome | biome: human gut; feature: human-associated habitat; material: faeces | place: China | collected 2012 ...
TATGCTGCTGAAAATATTAAACAATCTAAGACTGTTAATATTCCATATATAGGTTCATCAGTTTTTACTCTAAATTCAAGAGTGTATCCTTTGGAACCGGGAGTAAACGTTTTATTGAAGTCGGAATCATTTCCACCTTTGTAAACGGATGATTTTGAAATGTCTTTTGCGGGAAGTGTAGTGCCATATCCTTTTACTTTCAAATAAGAACGATAATCTCCATTTCGTAGTACTATTTTGCCTTCTGTTAGTATTTTGGAACTGTTTAAAGTTACGGTTACTTTTTGTTTGCCGCTATTGGCAGGTATAACGGATGGAGATACGGTAAATCCGTTTGGTGCAGTAATTTTTATTTCTTTATTTGTGAGTGATTCGGAACTAACGAAAAAGTGTTCAGAGTTGTTTGTTCCATTGATAATCATTAGTGGCAAATGAGCATCTTCTGTTACTTTTGGTGCTTCTTCTTTTTTCTCATCTTCTGGTATTGTAGCGTAAGCAGTTGTTATACTACTAGTCAACAATGTCATTGATAAGAACATGATTTTTACATACTTTCTTTTCATGATACTGAATGTTTTATAGTTTAATATTAATAATTGATTTTATGAGCGTATTATTCTTTTGCAAAGTTGCGGAAACTATTTATAATAAGAGTTCTTGAATTAATCAAATACGTCTAATTTTGAATTATCAGTTTTTAGTTATAATTATAGGGGTTTAAAAATCATTCAGAAGGTTCGAAAATCGTTCATAAACATCATTTCATAACATTTTAGCTCTATTTTATAGTTAAATGGTTTGCTTGAAAATAATATTTGCTTTAATATTGTATTTAAATAATAAAAGTGCTATGGAAATAAAGAAAAGAATTATCATATTTTTGCTATTTATTTTAAATATATGGAGTTTTATTGCTGCGCAACAATTATCTGTTGATGTACTACCTTTGGGGGGGCAGTTGCCTTCAAATTCCGTGCAAAGAATATTTCAGGACCGTGAAGGTTTTATGTGGTTTGGTACTCGTGAAGGATTATCACGTTATGATGGCTATCGAGTGTTAACTTTCCGATCTGGAAAAACAACGCCGAATCTTTTGACTGATAATCAAATTACAAGTATTACTGATTCATGGGAACGTGTCTTGATTGGTACAAAGAAAGGATTGAATATATTAAATAAGAAAACTTATGAAATCTGTCATGTGGATAATGAGGAATTAAAAGATCAGGAAATTCGTTCGATTCTTTTTGATTCTAAAGGATATATATGGGTAGGCACTTATATTGCCCTATACAGATGTTCCAGTGACTTTTCTTCTTGTAAAAGATATGATAATTCTTTGCCAATCACTAGTGTGAACTCTATTTATGAAGATGTTGATAATAATATTTGGGTAACTTTCTGGAGAAAGGGTATATTTCGCTATGATCGGGTAAAAGATACTTTTGTTAAATATCCGTCAGTCGGTAAAGAGAATAATCCGTTTTGTGTTTTTCAAGATGATAAAAAACAGCATTGGATAGGTACTTGGGGAGAGGGGCTTTATAAGTTTTATCCGGAAGAAAAAAATGAGCAGATTTATATACCGGTTAAAAGTATTAAAGAAGGCGAATTGCCGGAAAATGGAACTTTCTTTAGTATTCAGCAGGATGATAGATATGGATATCTTTGGTTAGTTAGTGCTCGGGGGCTTTATGCTATTCGGAAAAGAGTAGATAATTTTGTGGAAACTGTCGATATTAGTGATATTTCCTCAAAATTGAATAATATATTTAGTGAAATATGTAAAGATAAAGCGGGTAATTTGTGGATTGCTTCCTTTAATGAGGGAGTATCTTATATTAATATGGATAAACCTGTTATCCAGAATTATCTGATGCCTTTTATTAAGGAGACGACAGGATTAACAACCAATATTCAAGCTATCTATAAGGATAAGGATGGAGATATTTGGATAAATCAAAATCGTTTAGGATTAGGAATTTATAAAAAAGATAGCGATAAAGTTATTTGGTATAAGGATATACCGGACTTGAATAATTTGCTAGGCATGGAGACTATTAATTTTATTGGATATTCCTCTTCAAATGATGAAATATGGGTCGGCCCATCTTATCAGCCATTTATTTATACAATGAGAAAGGAGAATGGGAAAATACGACTTATTTCTCGTCTAAATTTGCAACAATATACAAAAGGGGTAGGCAATAATCCACAATTCTTTTATGAAGATAAAAAACAGAATGTATGGATTGTAACATCATTGGGATTGTTGGTGAAACCTGCCAATAGTCATAATATATTAAAGGAAACTGGTTTTCTCCAAAGGGAAATAACAGGTCTAGCTGAAGATAATTCAGGACATATATGGATTAGCACAAGACGCAATGGTGTTTTTTGTTTGACTGTATCTGAGGATTTCCAGATTAGAAAGGAAAATATTGTAAAGTTTGATATGGCGTCAGGACGTTTAATCAGTGATAATATCGAAGACCTATGTACAGATAAAGAAGGACGAGTATGGATGGGGAGTCAAGAAGGTTATGTCTTTCTATATGACCAAAAAACAAAAACGGTTGAGGATTATTCTGATATATTTCCTACTTTAACTGAGGGGGTACAGGATATGAAGATGGATGATACAGGTCATCTTTGGATTTCTACTAACAAGAAGATTATAGAATATGACCCTAAGACTGGAGGGCAGATTAGTTATCAGGCTGGACAGGATATTGTTGTAAACTCTTTCCCTAAACATTCTTGCTTTAAAAGTCCGATAGGAGAAATGTTTTATGGAGGTAATAGGGGCATTGCGGTGTTTGTCCCTTATAAAAAGTTGGCTGATAAACCAAAGAAAATTCGGACACACATTGTAGATGTGAAAATGGATGATGAGTCATTATTGACAGGAAAGACTAATGAACGTTTTAATTTGCTTAAGCGGACATTAAAATTACATGCTGAAGACCAGAATATTGAGATTGATTTTTCTTCCTTAAATTATAGTTTCCCAACAAAAATACAATATGCTTATAAAATGGAAGGAGTAGATAAAGACTGGGTGTATATTAAAGATGGACGTCGTTTTGCGTATTATAATCGGCTTCCAAAAGGGAAACGTACTTTTTGTGTAAAGGCAACAGATGTAAACGGATTATGGAGTAGTCTTGTAACGAAGATACAAGTGGATAAAGCTCCGGCATTTTACGAAACTTGGTGGGCTTATACGGCTTATGTTGTGTTTGTTTTATTGGCTGGTTATTCATTTTATTATAGGACAAAACGAAGGATGCAATTGCGTCATGAATTGAGAATAGTTCAGATTGAAAAGGAAAAATCGGAAGAACTAGTTCAGGCTAAATTGCGTTATTTTACGAATATTTCTCATGATCTTCTCACTCCTTTGACTATTGTTACTTGTTTGATTGATGATGCAGAAATCACTTACAAGAATAAGATTCCACAGTTTGAAATGATTCGTGCTAATGTAAACCGCTTGAAAAGATTGTTGCAGCAGATTCTTGACTTCCGTAAAGTTGAGAGTGGAAATATGAAATTGAAAGTAACTTCAGGAGATATTGTATCTTTGATTTACAATGTTTGTAATTCTAATTTTATGCCTTTAATTCAAAAGAAAAAGTTGACAATTTCTTTTGAATCATCAGAGGACACAATACAAGCATATTTTGATGTAGATAAGATAGATAAAGTGGTCTTTAATCTTTTATCTAATGCTTGTAAATATACAGAAGAAGGGGGAGAAATAAAGATTGCACTATCGACCCATTCGCAGAATGGGCATACTTATTTATCTATTATAGTCAGTGATACAGGCAAGGGGATTGCTCCTGAAGATCTAGATAAGATATTTACGCGGTTCTATACTAATCAACATTGGGTATCTAGTGAAACTAATGGCATAGGACTTTCACTTACAAAAGACTTGTTGGAAATACACCACGGAACAATTAGTGTAGAAAGTGAAATAGAAAAAGGAACTTCATTTACAGTAATTATTCCTATTGATAAAGAAAGCTATGCTGAGAGTGAGATAAATATCGAATCATCACAGGAACTGAGAAAGGAAGGTAGGACGGATATTGTAGATGTTGATATGGAAGCTTGGGAGCAGCATGAAGGAGAGAATGTGGAAACTACAGTTAATGATATTCATTTGTTACTAGTAGAAGACAATGAAGAATTATTGTATTTAATGGAGCGTATTTTGTCCAGACGTTATCATGTGATGATGGCTAAAAATGGGGTAGAAGCTTTAGAACTGATGAAAGATAATGAAGTCGATATCATTGTAAGTGATGTTATGATGCCTGAAATGGATGGTTTGGAATTATGTCGCACCATTAAGGGAAATTTAGAGACGAGTCATATACCTATTATTCTATTAACAGCGAAAAATACGGCAGAGGATCGTATTGAATGTTATAATGCCGGAGCTAATGCCTATATATCCAAACCTTTTGAGTTAAAGGTACTTGAAGCGCGTCTTGATAATTTCTTAATGGATAAAAGGACCAAGCAAGAAGAATTTCGTACTGATATAGAGGACATAAACTTTAATTTGTTGGATGCGACCGATATTGATAAAGAATTCTTGGAGAAGGTTATAGAGGTTATACAAGAAAATTTATCTTCTTCTACGTTTGACGTCATTCAGTTGGCAGATGCTTTGGCTATGTCCAAATCTTCTCTTTATCGTAAGACAAAAGCGATAATAGGTTTGTCCCCGGTTGAGTTTATCCGGAATGTCCGTTTAAAGCAAGGCGTAAAGATGTTGAGAAATAAATCAATATCTGTATCAGAAGTTGCGTATACGTGTGGATTCTCCAATCCTAAATATTTTTCGACATGTTTCAAAGAGGAATTTGGGGTGACTCCTAAAGAGTTTCAAAAAGCAGATACTAAAATTAATAAATTATAAATATATTAATCTTAGTATGATTTATCATGAATATCGACTATCTGTTTTATAGTTGATATTCATGATGTTTTTATGGTGTATTTATTCTCATTACTTTTAAAATATTAATTGATTTTTAAACCTTATGAATAATTCTCGAACTAACTGCCATAACATAAATAAGTAATTTTATCATTGCTCCAAATTTAAACCCATTTGATTGATTTCTGTACTTCAACTTTCTCGGAAAGTCTCAATTTTGTCTTTTGATAAATGAGTACTAATTTTAAATTCTACGTAAATGAAAAAACGTTTTTTTATATTGAGCATATCTTTGACTTTTATTTCTATAATACATGCGGCTCAATATATTGAGAATCCATTAATTATTTCTACTGCTGAAGGTTTAAGAGCTTTTTCAGAGTCTGTTAATAATGGGAATTCTTATCAGGGGAGAGTGGTCAAACTATCAGCTGATATTTGGTTAAATGATACAATTGGATGGCAAGAGTGGAATCGACAAACAAAAATAAAGTCATGGATCCCCATTGGAACATCTAAGAACCCTTTTGAAGGGACCTTTGACGGGAATGGACACTATATTGCAGGTCTGTTTACGAGAGCGGGTTCTGAAACCTTTTTTCAGGGGCTATTTGGTTTTTTGAAAAAAGCAACAGTGAAGAATACTCACATTCGCTATTCTCATATAATTGCATACAATTATGTTGGTGCTATTGCTGGTTATATTTCATATAATACACAGATATTGAATTGTTCAAATGGAGGTATTGTGGAAAATGATCGTAATTTTACTGGTGGACTTATAGGTTTTTCTTCTGGACAAAACCGTATTATCGGCTGTAGTAATTATGGTAAGGTTTATGGGCATCGTTGTGTTGGGGGGATTATCGGTTATTTTGAAGGCGGCTCTATTTATAATTCTTTTAATAGAGGAGAGATTATTGGGCGTTATGAACATGTAGGAGGTATTATAGGTGAATTTACGGAACCTTATCAAAAGTCTATAAAAGATTCAGGATTGAAAGAACTTCCGAATGATACTGTGGCTAATTGTTATAATACAGGAATCATCATGGCAAGAGATGTGGCAGGTGGCATTGCCGGGCATATAAACTTACATCCAATACAGATTTCTACATGGAAAGTTTTGTTTGCTAATAATTACAGCTCTGGAAAAATTCGTACTAGATATCCTGTTATTACTGACGGGTTGGTAGGTGTATATGCTTATTTTGCCAATTCTGATAATTTGGTAATACCGACTATTGATCGTATCAACCGTGATGGAGCTGCATGTTATTGGAGTGAAGAATCTTGTAAACTAAGCACTATTAAGAAACCTCGTTTTGAAGGAAGTAAAATTCGCTCTGAAGCTTGGAATGAAATCATGTACGGATCGATGAAAATACCCGACTCTTTTAGATATTTCAGTAATAGTGAGATGAAACAGGATTCATTTGTTGATTTGTTGAACAAATGGGTAGACAAAAAAAATGTATTTAACCAGTGGGGGCTGGATAAAAAAGGCATAAACGATGGATTCCCTATTTTTATAAATTAAATAAATACACATTATGAAGAAAATTTGTATTCTATTGATATTAATCTTGTTTGCGGCAGGAGTAATGAAGGGGTATGGGCAAACTGAAAAGTTTAATAAAGATTCATTAACCAATCGTTTTGTGACTCAATTAAGTGTATTTCCGCAAGAAAAAGTTTATTTGCATATTGATAAAGGTACCTATATGGCAGGTGATACTTTGTGGTTTCGGTCTTATATTGTGGATGCTACATTACATAGTCCCTTACATGACAAATATATATATGTAGAATTAGTAAATCCTCTGGATTCTATTGTTTCCCAAGCATTAGTGCGTCCTGATAATGGTATTTATCATGGTTATCTATCTTTGGGACGTGAACTGGCTGATGGTGATTATACGTTGCGTGCTTATTCTCGTTATATGTTGAAAAATAGAAGCGAATGTATTTTCAGACGTCCTGTTCGAATAGTGACTGTTTCATGGAATAAAATAAAGATGAAGCCTTTTGTAAGGAATAATAGTAAGTTTCCAGACTTGACCTTTAAATTTACTGCCAGTGATACCCTTATGGTCCTTAATCAGGCAACTATGTCAGTAAATAAACAGCCGGGCATGTCGTTGAAACTGTTAGAGATGAAGAATGGATTTATGGTAGAACGGGGCCAAAAGGATTGGAAAGGCAATACATCATGGCTTTTGTCAATGAAGGATAAAGATGATAATGTTTATCGTCGGTATTTGCCGATTTCTACCCAAAATGAAGATTATGATGTGACATTTTATCCTGAAGGCGGATATTTATTGGCTGGACAAGCCTGTCGTATTGCCTTTAAAGTAATTGGTTGTACAGGAAATGCAGCGGATGTGCAATTGGATATTGTGGATGAATTTGGAGAGGTGATTACTTCTACTCGTACGCTTCATGAAGGAATGGGATCATTTATTCTGACTCCGGAAACAGGTAAGTTATATATGGTAAAATGTGTGGATAAGTTTGGACGGAGGAAAGAGTTTAAGTTGCCTTCTATTGATATGAAAGCATTGTATGGATTGAGAGTTGACACACAACGGGAGAATTTCAGAGTTTCTTTATTGTCTGTAGAGGGAGCACCTTTGGAGTCTCTGTATTTAGTGGCTCATGTTCGTGGAATTGTCATTGCGTCGGAAGAGTGGAAAGAGCCTCAAAAAAAATATTTGTTTCCCAAACAATATTTTCCGGCTGGTGTTGTGCAGTTTTTGTTATTAAACAAAGATGGGAAGGTGTTAAGTGAACGCCTTGCGTTTTCAGATTCTTATCTTCCTGTAATTTGTAATCTGACAATTGATGGTATTCTTGAGCAGAAGCGGGAAGCAGTTTCAATAAGTACTAATCTTTTAGATGCTAACCAACGACCTTTAGCAGGAGTTTATTCAGTATCAGTGACTGATAGCAAATTCGCATCGGTTGATTCATGTTACAATATTCTTTCCCATTTGTTATTAACCTCTGAACTAAAAGGGGCTATACGGTCTCCCGGATTTTATTTTAAACAAGGAAGTGCAATAGCTCGGAATAGTTTGGATCTGCTAATGTTGACACAAGGATGGAGGCGATATAAGTTACCAGAAATTATTCAAGGTAAATATGAAACACCAATTTTGGAAAAACATACAGAGATGGCAGTGCAAGGACGTACGCTAAGTGCTGGAGGTATTTTGACGAAATCAAGTAATGAACATTTGGTTTCAATTTCCGGTACTGGTAGTTTGAAAGGTTTCCAGCGAATTATTTCTACTGATAAGAATGGCTACTTCTGTTTCGATAGTATAGCCTATGCCGATGGCAGTGGTTTTCATATTAATGCTGTGCAGATGAAAGCAAAGGAGACTGGAAAAATCGAGCTTTTTGATAGAGAGTATCCTCATAATATTCCCCTCTATCCACAAAGTCCGTTAGAAGAAGATTCTATGCATAATGTACAGAAAGAGGATATGGAGATGATTACTCGTTTGGATAATTTGCATTTTATGTTGCAGGATATCATTGTCAGGGCACCAATGTGGGGAAGTCGTGATTATAGTAAGTTCACGGATAGAGAAATGGTACGTTATAAGGATATGCGTGCATTATTGAAATCTCAAGGCCTGACTATTTCTACATTAGCTGAAGATACAGATGCAATGCAGGCCCGTCTGAAGGCGGACGAAATATTGGCTACTCGTGATACATCGCTTTTTAGCGGGTATGAGTTGGATGCGGTAGAAAGTAATTCTTCTCGATCCATGCAATTGGTCGAGGATATGGTATATTATGGTGATCAGCAGATATTGTTGTTTGTTGATGATAATTTCTGTAAGCCGGATATATTGGTAAATTGGATAACTCCAGGTGACGTAGAGAGCATGGTATTGGTTAAGGATGTTGACCGAAATAGAGCGAATGCTTTGTTGCAGGGAACATTGAAGTGGAGCGAGAAGTTTTATTTGAATACTGGTCGTGATTTATGTCAGGCTTATTGTCGTATTCCTCTTAATCGGAAAAAAATTGCAATTTTAAATGTTACTACAAAAGACAATTTTGATTCACGTTGTCTAGGATGGTGGTCGAAATATTATGATGGCATCCAACAACAAAACATGCGAAATACTACATTCTATCCTTTAGGCTATCAACAACCAATAGAATTTTATTCACCGAAATATGATACGACTATTGGGAAAAATAGTGAAATACCTGATCTGCGTACTACTCTTTATTGGAGTCCGAGATTGATGACAGATGAGCAAGGTAATGCAAGTTTTTCTTTTTATACTTCTGATCAACCAGGTAATTATTTCCTAAATATAGAAGGGATAGCAGAAAATGGGGAATTGGTTCATGTCATAAAAGCATTAATGCCATCGCATTAACGAAATGAATAAATATTTGCAGTTAATGTCTTGAACTATATTTATACCTTTCTGAATGATTTTTGGTAATATATAGTCCTGAAGATGTCTGAACCGCAAAAAGGTCTGAATTTAGACCTTTTTGAACCAAATCTAGGACATAGGTTGATGAGATTTTATCTTCCTTTGTGTCATCAAGCTTTCATTATATAATGTTTGGGTAATTGAATTTATAATATCTTTTAAAATCTAATCAACAGATGAGAAATGCAATAATTCGTTTTTGCGCTATTGTAGCTTTGTTGGGATTTGGAAATGAAATAAGGGCAGTCCGAAGTAGTGGACACCTTTTTCTTCTGAATGATAGTATTTCCCCGGATGAAAATAACGGGAAAGCGATCTCAGGCCATTTGTTTTCAACCAAAGTGCCATCGAAGTCGACAGCAATAATTTTTGCGTTATCCATGATTTCTCCTTTTCATGTCATGCAGCTTTCGGCATCGGCGCAGTAGACCACCCAACAAAGCGACCCTCATTGAAGTTCTTCTTCTCCTTGAGTGCCTTGCTGATCGCCAGATCAATGCCGGAAAAGCTCTTTAGATGGAAGTAATAAAGGTCACTGAATGGTGTCGTCAGACGGTCGATTCGTCCTGAAGCCTGGACCATGACCTTATAGGAATAGTTCTGCGAGTAGAAGATGATCGTATCAGTGGTAATGCAGTTCCAGCCCTCGCAGCCGGCCGTGTACTGCACGAGATAAACCCATTTGTCGCCTGTCGGGATCTCTTGATGCTTGTGACCGTTCCATTCAGCGACTTCAGTCCCATCGGGGTAACCAAGATTTTTGAGAATATCAAGCTCGTAGTCGAAATTGTAGAAGATGATGACTTTAGGGTGATCTTCCATAATCTCCAGCACGGCCACGCTTCGGGACTCGTCCGAATTTACCACGCGGCGCCAGTTCATACAAAGTTCAGAAGCCGTTTCAATAGGACGGTCTTCCCAAGGATTCCAGCGATTTCGAGAAATATCTTTATAGAGCGGAATGTTGTAGGAGACAGGCACATCCTGATGATGCGATGTTGTGTGCCGCTCGAACTCCATCGTCACGAGAATGCGATTGCGCAGACGGATCAGCCGTCCGGTGTTGAGATACCGGTCAACCTTTGGATACTTTGACCGCCAATCATAAACTACATGCTGGTCGATGAAGTCGGTCTTGTTCCGGTAGAACCCATTTGCGATGAAGACTGGGATATAATCCTGCCAGGTATCCCCGGGG
>ERZ773148.3546-NODE-3546-length-10624-cov-8.317627_pt1 | contig 10624 bp, 9 predicted proteins | sample MGYA00580846_ERZ773148 | MGnify/ENA primary metagenome ERZ773148 (study PRJEB29015, sample SAMEA2737879) | human gut metagenome | biome: human gut; feature: human-associated habitat; material: faeces | place: China | collected 2012 ...
AGCCGCCTGTTCGCAGCAGGCGGACAGTTTTTCTCTGTCCAGCCCCAGCACGGCGGTCATACCGCAGTCAAGGCCTTTTGCGGCTTCGGCCATGGCCCTGCCCCGGAAGGCGGTCAGCTCGATGGCCTGCTTTGCGGTGAACACTCCGGCTGCCTGCAGCGCGGAGTATTCGCCCAGCGAAAGCCCTGCCAGATAGGCGGGCTTCACACCCTTTTCGGCCAGCACGGCGGTCACGCCGCAGGCAAAGGCCACCATGCAGGGCTGGGTGTATTCGGTCTGGTTCAAAACGCCGTCCGGGTCCTCAAAGCAGACGCGGTGCAGGTCAAAATCCAGCGCTGCGCTGTCAAAGGCTGCCCGGAAGGCGGGAGATGCTTCGTAAAATTCCTTGCCCATGCCGGGGTGCTGTGCACCCTGACCGGCGTAAAGTACGGCAAGCTTCATAAATTCTGCCTCCATTCGGTCACAAGTTCGTCCATCAGCTCGCGCACGGTGCGCATCCGATCCAGCCTGCCCACGTTTTCGCCGCAGAAGAAGAGCCCTTCCTCCACGTTGCCCTTCACCGCCTCGATGAGGGCGTGGGTGATGCAGTAGGGCACAGCGGCGGGATCGCAGGTCTTGAGACACCGGGCGCAGTGCTTGGGCGGGAAGCGTTTGCCCTCAGCCAGCGCCTGCACCAGCGGGGTGTTCAGCGCACGACCGGGCATTCCCACCGGGCTGTGGATGATGCGCACATCCTCCGGCTTTGCCGCCAGCAGCACGTCCTTGTAGGTCTGGGAGGCGTCGCACTCGTAGGTGGGGATAAAGCGGGTAGCAAGCTGCACACCCGCAGCGCCAAGCTTTGTAAAGTGTGCCATGTCGGCACCGGTGTATACACCGCCCGCCACAAATACCGGGATGGCGTGGCCGTATTGTTCCTCGTAAGGCTTTACCTCGGCCAGCACCCCGGGCAGAATCTCGTCCAAAGTCTGGCAGCGGTCGGCCAGCAGGTCCTCCTCGGCAAAGCCGAGATGCCCGCCCGCCTTGCAGCCCTCGATGACCACAAAATCGGCGGTGCGGTCAAAGCCCTTTGCCCAGCGGCGCAGGATGAGCTTTGCCGCCCGGGCGCTGGATACGATGGGCGCAATGGCTACCTCTTTGGTGCCCACAATGCCCGGCAGCTCCAGCGGCAGACCCGCACCGGAGACCACGGCATCCACCCCCGCCGCCACGGCGGTGCGGATAGCCTCGACATAGTCCCGGGTGGCTACCATGGCGTTGATAGCTACCAGACCCACGCCCCCGGCAATGGCCTTGGCTTTTTGAATTTCTGCGGTCAGGGCACGGTGGTTTGCTGCCGCCGGGTCACGGGCAAAATCCGGCTCGCGGTAGCCTGCATCGGCGGTGGAGATGCACCCCATGCCGCCGCAGGCTGCTACCGCACCGGCCAGCCCGCCCAGCGAGACGCCTACGCCCATGCCGCCCTGCAAAATGGGTACTTGCAGGGGCTTGCCGCCAAGGGTCAGCATTCGGTGTTCAGCGCGGCGATGCGCTGCCTCCCGCCCTGCCACAGGTCGGCAAGGATGTCCGCCACGGGGCGCACCTCGTGCAGCATTCCGGCTACCTGACCGGCCATCAGGCTGCCGCTTACCGTGTCGCCCTCAAAGACGGCACGGCGCAGGCTGCCCAGCGTGTATTTTTCCAGTTCCATCTTATCCGCGCCCGCCTTTTCCTGACGGACATACTCCCGGCTCATGCGGTTTTTCAGCACACGCACCGGTGCACCCACGGTGCGTCCGGTGACGATGGTGTCACTGTCCCCGGCTTTGAGCAGCGCGGCCTTGTAGTTGGGGTGAATGGGGCACTCCTCGCTTGCCAGCAGGCAGGTGCCCACCTGCACACCGCAGGCGCCCAGCGCCAGCGCAGCCGCCAGCTGACGGCCATCGGCAATGCCGCCTGCGGCGATGACCGGCACGCTGACCGCGTCCACCACCTGCGGCACCAGTGCCATGGTGGTCATCTCGCCCACATGGCCGCCGCTCTCGGTGCCCTCGGCAATGACGGCGTCAATGCCCAGCGGCTCCAAATGCCGTGCCAGCACGGCAGCAGCCACCACCGGGATCACCTTGATACCGGCAGCTTTCCACATGGAAACGTATTTTCCCGGGTTGCCTGCGCCGGTGGTGACCACGGCGACTTTTTCCTCCACCACGATCTGGGCAAACTCATCTGCCTGCGGGTGCATGAGCATGATGTTTACACCAAAGGGCTTGTCGGTCAGCTCCCGGCAGCGGCGGATGTTCTGGCGCAGGGTATCGGCATTCATGCCGCCCGCACCGATGATGCCCAGTGCACCGGCGTTGGAGCAGGCGGCGGCAAACTCGCCGGTGGCAATGTTGGCCATGCCGCCCTGAATGATGGGGTATTTCGTCCCCAGGATCTCGTTTAAAAGTTTCATGGTCTTTATCCTTTATATTCCACGATCATGCCGCCCCATGTCAGGCCGCCGCCGAAGCCGATGCAGGCAAGGGTCTGGCCGGGGTGCAGCTGGCCGCTTTCAGCCAGCTCGTTCAGCGCCACCGGGATGCTGGCAGCACTGGTGTTGCCGTGGCGGTCCATGTTTTTGTAGAACTTTGCACCGTCGGCGTGCAGCGCCTTGACGCAGTGGTCGATGATGCGGCTGTTGGCCTGATGACAGACCACCCAGTCCAGATTGTCCAGCGTAAGGCCGGTCTCGTCCAGCACGGTGTGCAGGCATTTGGGCAGGGCATCCACCGCAAAGCGGAACACTGCCCTGCCGTCCATGCTAATGGGTGCCGAGCCTGCGCGGCTGGGGCCGCCGGCATGGATGGCGGCATCGCCCCGGGCACCCAGCGTGATGGCAAAGGGCACGGTGGTGTCGGTCAGTTCAAACACTGCCGCACCGGCACCATCGCCAAACAGCACACAGGTGGAGCGGTCGGCGGGGTCCATCAGACGGGAAAGTGCTTCCGTGCCGATGACCAGCGCGTACCGCCCGCCCAGCGTAGCCAGCAGGCCGCGCGCCACCGCCGTTCCATACAAAAAGCCGGAGCAGGCGGCGTTTACATCCAGTGCGGGGCGGTTTTCCGGCAGTGCCAGCGCCGCCTGCACCTGACAGGCCACGCTTGGGGTGGCGTCCGGTGCGGAAAGGGTGGCGCAAACGCAGCAGGCAATGTCTGCCGGGGCAAGGCCGCTGCGCTGCAGCGCCTGCTTTGCGGCAGCAATGGCCAGTGTAGCGGCGTTTTCGCCCTCGGTGCAGTAGTGCCGGGTGCGGATGCCGGTGCGGGTGGTGATCCACTCGTCGCTGGTATCCACGGTGCGGCTCAGCTCTTCGTTGGTGACCGTGCGGCCGGGCAAAGCCCCGCCGGTGGCGATCAGACGCAAACCCTTCATGCTTTCCTCATTTCTCCGATCTGACGGAATTTCTGGTAGCGCTGCTCGGCCAGCTGACGGCCGTTCATGCGGGCAAGGCTGCGCAGCTGACGCTGCAGTGCCTCGTCCAGATTGCCGAACAGTACCCCGTGGGCGCGCTGTGCGCCGCCCACCGGCTCCGGGATGATCTCCTCCACGATGCCGTCCTTGTACAGATCCTGTGCGGTCAGCTTCATGATCTCGCAGGCTTCGCCGCTGCGGGAGGAATCCTTCCACAGGATGCTGGCAAAGCCTTCGGGGCTCAGCACCGAGTAGACGGCGTTTTCCAGCATGAGGATGCGGTTTGCCACACCCAGCGCCAGCGCGCCGCCGGAAGAGCCTTCGCCGGTGACCACTGCGATCACCGGCACGGTCAGGCCGCTCATCTCCATCAGGTTGCGGGCAATGGCCTCGCCCTGTCCGCGCTCCTCGGCGTCCTTGCCGGGGTATGCGCCCGGCGTGTCGATGAAGGTGATGATGGGACGGTCAAATTTTTCCGCCTGCTTCATCAGGCGCAGGGCCTTGCGGTAGCCCTCCGGCCCAGGCATACCGAAGTTGCAGCGCAGGTTTTCTTCCAGCGTGCTGCCCTTGCGGTGGCCGATGACCGTGACCGGTTGGCCGTGGAACAGCGCCACACCGCCCAGAATGGCGGCATCTTCCTTGCACTGACGGTCGCCGCACTGCTCAAAGAAGTCGGTGAACAGTGCATCCACGATCTCATCGATGTGGGGGCGCTCCGGGTGGCGTGCCAGAAAGACCCTGTCCTCTGCGGTCAGTGCCCCGCAGCCGGACAGCAAAGCGTCCTCCTGCGCGGAAAGCTCTGCCAGTTCGGCAGCGTGGTTGGTGATATCGGTCATGTTCTCGTCCGCCGGGTCGCCGCGCAGGGCGGCGATCTTTTCATCCAGCGGTGCGAGCTGTTGTAAGATGTCCTTGATCATAAGGCGCTTCCTCCTCAGGCGTGCAGCCGCAGCAGCTGCGCCAGTGTTTCGCGCATTTCGGTACGGGGCACTACCTTGTCCACAAAGCCGTGCTCGTACTGGAACTCGCTGCGCTGGAAGCCTGCGGGCAGCTTTTCGCCGATGGTCTGTTCAATGACCCGGGGGCCCGCAAAGCCGATCAGCGCCCCGGGCTCTGCCAGCATAATATCGCCAAGGCTGGCAAAGCTGGCAGTCACGCCGCCGGTGGTGGGGTGGGTCAGCACGCTGATGTACAGCCCGCCCCGGGCGGAGAACCGCTCGATGGCGGCAGAGGTCTTTGCCATCTGCATCAGGCTGAAAATGCCCTCCTGCATCCGGGCGCCGCCGCTGGCCGAGAAGATGATCAGCGGCAGGTGCTTTGCGGTAGCGTGCTCCACGGCGCGGGTGATCTTTTCGCCCACGGTGGTGCTCATGCTGCCCATAAAGAACCGGCTGTCCAGCACCACAGTCACCACCGGGGTGCCCTCAATGCGCCCCGTGGCGGTGATGACAGCCTCCTTCAGGCCGGTCTTGCCGGTCTGTGCTTCCAGCTTTTCCGGGTAGCCGGGAAACTGCAGCACATCCTGCGGTGCAAGGTCGGCATCCAGTTCCCGGAAGCTGCCCTTGTCAAGGACGAGGCTCAGGCGGTAGTACCCGCCGATGGGCAGGTGCACCCCGCAGTTGGGACAGACGTACTGTGCCTTGTTCCAGATCTGGCGGGTGGCGCGGCGTCCGCACTTTTTGCATTCCACGAACTGCGGGTCGTTCCACACGGCACCCGCATCCCGCCGGGCCTTCAGCTGGAAGGTGCGCTCCCGCATGCTGCCCGGCAGCAGGTCTTTGATACTGTTCATCTCGTTTCGCCTCGGTCAGCCTCAGACATGGGCATTGATGTAGTTGAAGATATCGCCCACGGTCTTGAGGTTTGCCAGCTCCTCATCGGGGATGGACACGCCGCAGGCCTCTTCCAGTGCCATGTTCAGCTCCACAGCGTCCAGGCTGTCGGCCTCCAGATCCTCGGTCAGGCTGGCCTCCATGGTCACCTTGTCCTCATCGCAGCTCAGGGTATCGACAACGATCTTCTTCATTTCCTCGAAAGTCATGGTAGTATTCTCCTTTATGTTCACTGTTTGTTTTTAATTATTTACCTAAAATTTATGAGGTATCGAACACGACCATTATAATCAAACCGTTGGATAAGTCAATGGTTTTAGTTAAATATTTTTATCTTTTACATTTCTGTCACAGTTTGCTTCCTCTTTATATAGGGGCTCCCACAGACGCAAAAAAGCCGCTGCACAGTACTTTGTGCAGCGGCCTTTCCCGCAATAATAATATTTCTTATTCCAGTCCGATCTGCTGGGCGTATTCTTCCAGCAGTTCCCGCTCAAGGAAGGGGGTCTTGACGCCCTCGCGGTCGCGGTAGGTCTCGTGTCCCTTGCCGATGACGGCGATCAGGTCGCCCTCCTGTGCGTGATCCACTGCGTAGTGCAGCGCGTCCAGACGGTCGGGGATTTCCACGAACTTTGCGTCCGGGTTGCCCTTGTTCATGCCCTCGCGGATATCCGCAATAATGTCCTCTACCTTTTCAAAGCGGTTGTTGTCCTCGGTGAGGATGGAGAAATCGGCCATCTTGGCGCAGATCTCGCCCATGCCGTAGCGGCGCAGCTTGGAGCGGTTGCCGCCGCAGCCAAACACCACCACCAGACGGTGGGGCTTGTAGGCGCGCAGGGTGGTAAGCAGGCTCTCGGTGGATACCTCGTTGTGGGCATAGTCCAGCAGGATGGTGAACTTTTTGCTGATGGGCACCAGCTCCACACGGCCCTTCACCACGCACTTGCCCAGACCATCGTGGATGGCGGCATCCGGCAGACCCAGCACCTTACCCACGGCCAGCGCTGCCAGCGCGTTGTACACGCTGAACTCGCCGGGCATATTCACCTTGACGTCCATCTCGTCCTTGCCGGTAACGTGGAAGGCAACGCCCAGAAAATCGTGGGTGCGCAGCAGTTTGTAGCCGGTCTCGCGGTAGTCGGCCTTTTCATCGCGGCCATAGGTGACCAGCTTGCAGGTATGGCCTTCCAGCAGGGCGGCGGTGTTCTCGTCGTCAATGTTCACCACGCCCACGTCGCAGCGCTTGAACAGCTGTCCCTTCCAGCTGCGGTACTCCTCAAAGGTCTTGTGCTCGCCGGGGCCGATGTGATCCGGCGAAAGGTTGGTGAACACACCCACATCGTAGTGCACGCCCGCCACGCGGTCCATCATCAGGCCCTGACTGGATACTTCCATCAGCGCGGTGTCGCAGCCGGCATCCAGAAACTCCCGGAAGGTCTTTTGCAGCTCGTAGCTTTCCGGGGTGGTGTTGGCGGTGTCCTTGTGGCGTCCCATATAGTAGATGCCGTTGGTGCCGACCATGCCCACCTTGCGGCCTGCGGCCTCCAGCACGCTTTTGATCATGTGGGTGGTAGTGGTCTTGCCCTTGGTGCCGGTGACGCCAATCATGGTCATCTGGCGGGCAGGGTTGCCGAAGAGGTTGGCGCTCATCAACGCCATGGCATAGCGGCTGCTCTCCACCTTGACCACGGTCACCCCGGGCAGGGTAGAAAGGTCGATGTCGTGCTGGATGACCAGCGCGCTGATTCCCTTGGCGGCGCAGTCAGCGGCAAACGCGTGGCTGTCCCGTTGGGTGCCCACGATACACACGAACAAAAGCCCCGGGGCAGCCTTGCGGCTGTCGTAGATGATATCTGCGATCTCAGTATCCAGACTGCCCTGCACAAGGGTAAAGGGCACGCCTTCCATCAGTTGTTCCAGCTTCATACAGTCTCCTCCAAAGAGCTTCTTTACATGGGGTTTTCTTCTTCGTTGGCCGTCATGCGGTCAGGGTGGGTCAGGGGCAGCTGCTCGGTGTCCGCGTCAGCCGCCGGTTCGGTGGTGTCGGCAGTATCCGTGCTTTCTGCACTGTCGGTGCTGTCGGCGGTGTCCTCTGCCGGGGCGGGTTCCTCAGCCTTGGGCGGCACCACATAGCCGGAGGGCAGGGTGGGCTCGCCCTGTGCAAAATAGATCTTGCGTGTGCTGCTGGCGCTGGTATGGCTGAAATCCAGCCGCCCGGTGTCGGTGGGGCCGCAGCCCTTGCCGTCGGCGTTGGTCAGTACATAGCGGGCGCGGTCCAGCTTATAATCCAGATCGTTCAGCGTGCCCAGCAGCACGCTGATGCGATCCTGATACAAAAATGCGAGCTGCTCGGTGTCTGCCACTTCCAGCCGTGTCACGTCCTGCGACAGGCCGTATTCCTCCAGCTTGCTGCGCAGTGTGCGCAGCGCTTCCATACGGTCGTTCTCGGTGCTCACCGTGCTTTCACTTTCGGCGGTTTCCGAGCCGGAGGCGTCTGCGGCGTCCGCGTCCTCCACGAACCAGAAGCCCTGTCCCGGAGTGGTGTCCTGCAGCTTGCCGCCGTACAGGGTGCAAAGCCCCTCGGGCTGGGTGCTTTCCTCGGACAAAATCTTCCATTTGTCCGAGATCACAAGCCACTTGCTGCCGTTTTGCACCGCGTAGGCGGGCACAGCCTCGGTCACCTGCACCACCACGGTGTTGGGGTAGTCCCGGATCACCTTGATGGAGCCCAGCAGCGGGAAGTTCTGCTCCAGCACCGCGGCCTTTTCGCCGGGCTCAAAGCTGAAGATGTTTTCCTCCAGCTGCACGCCCATCTGCTGCAAAATGCTGTCTGCGGAGTAGCCAGCGATTTCGGTCACCTGCTTGCCGTCCGGGGTCTGCACCTGAATGGAGTTGATGCGGAACAGCATGGTCATGGTCAGGTAGATGCCCGCGCCAATGACGCACAGCAGCATGGCAAAGGCGGTCAGGCGGCGCAGTATCCGGCGGCGCCGCAATGTGGCGCGGGTCACCTTGCGCTTTTTGCGCATTTCCCGCCGGGCAGGGCTTTGCTGCGGGGCGCTTTGCGCCGGGCGCAGACGCTGACCGTTGCCCGCCGGGTGCTGCCGGTTTGCATTCTGGTAATTCTGGTTTTTCCGGCTGCTCTGCCCGCTGCGGGCATTGTTTGCCGGGCGACGCTGCTTGCCACCGGACTTCGCGTTTTTTTGTCTGCTGCCCGCCGGGCGGTTACCGGCGGGGTACTGGGTGGTATTGCTCTCCTGCCCCTGCGCCGGGCGGCGGGTCTGGGACTGGGTGGGGAACTGGATGCTGTTATCTGCCCGGGAGGAGCGCACACTGCCGTTGGCGCTGCGGGAGGGCGGACGGCTGAGCGGCTCGCCGTTGTAGCCGTAGCGGCTGCTGCCGGTGCTCCGGGGCGTATGATCCTGCGAAGGCGCAGAGGTGCGCGCCACATCCCGGTCCAGGTCATAGGGTCTCGGGTTCCGGGGTCTGCCGTTGCGGTCACGGTTCTGCTGCATCATTCGCACCTTCTTTCCTGTTTATTCCGGAGCTGCATCACGGGGTCTTTACCAGCTTGAGCAGCGCCGCAGTGATGCGGTCCAGACTGTCGTCCACAGACAGGCTGCGGGCGTTTTTGCCCATCTCGGCCAGCTTGCCGGGCTGTGCCAGCATGGCAGAAACAGTCTGCACCAGCTTTTCACCGGTCAGGTCTTTTTCTTCAATGACCACAGCCGCCCCGGCCTTCTGCAGTTCCATGGCGTTGTAATACTGGTGGTTCTCTGCCACGTTGGGGCTGGGGATCAGCACAGCGGCGCGTCCCACAGCCTCCAGTTCGGCCAGCGTCAGCGCACCGGCGCGGCTGATAACGAGGTCTGCCGCAGCCAGCAGCTCCGGCATATTGTTGATGTATTCCTTTACCACAAGGCTGTCGCCGGGGGCAAAATCCTTCTGCTTTTGCAGCTGCTCAAACAGCTGCACGCCGTACTGGCCGGTGGCGTGCAGGTGCAGCACCGGCTTGTGCTCGTGCTGTTCCCAGGCGCACAGGTCTGCCACCACCTCGTTGACCCGGCGTGCGCCCAGGCTGCCGCCGAAGGACAGGATGACCGTGCGGTCGCCCGCACCCAGCTGTGCGCGGATGGCCTCGCGGTTGGCGGCCTGTACAAACACTTCCGGCCGCACGGGGTTGCCTACCACAAGGGTCTTGTCCGGTGCACCCAGCTTTTCCACGGCGGCGGGCACGGCGGCAAACACGATATCCACATCCGGGGCCAGCAGCTTGTTGGTCACACCGGGGAAGGCGTTCTGCTCGTGCAGGGCGGTGTGGATGCCCATTTTGGCGGCGCAGCGCACCACCGGGCCGGACACATAGCCGCCGCAGCCGATGACAAGATCCGGCTTTACTTCCTTCATCATGGCCTTGGCCTTAGGGCCGGAGAGGGCCAAATTCCACAGGGTGATGATGTTGCGCTTGATGTTGTGCAGGCTGAGCTTGCGCTGGAAGCCGGTGATCTCGATGTGGTGGAAGGGGTAGCCCGCCTGTGTGACCAAACGGTACTCCATGCCCTCCTTACGGCCTGCAAAGTGGATCTCGGGTCTCCAGCATCCGATACCTGAGAGACTTCCAAGTCGGCAGGTTGCCAAGAGAGGGTATTCGTCTGAGTAAACTGATGGTTTTGGAAGGTGTATACCCCATAAGAAGTAATTTGATTTCCTGAAAAACTCGACAATATCTGTTTGTTCTCAGTAGATATGCAGGGGTTCTGAATTTTCTGAAAGGACGGCATCTCAGCAAATTGCTTTGTCTGCGTATCCCACTGATAAGCATTAAACGTAACATATGAGGAAAAATTTGTTAAAGGGATCAGCAGTGCTAAATTTCCTTGAAAAGTCACATCATAAAAATAAACGGCAGATTTGGTAAACACTTCATTCTCCGGAGGAATAATGGTCTGGATCGCTTCCCCGGTCTCCGCGTTCGTGATATCAATCCGGATAATCCGTTCTACATCATCGTTGGAAATCGTTGCAACGCATTGATAAAGCGGCGTATCGGCGTTAACTTGAAAAGTAAATGTCTGCATACTGTTTGTGGAAGAATGAGACGTTTCCATGTTTTGAAAAGACGTTTTGGTTGCCTCGTCCCCTCTAGATGTTGTTTCAGGACTGGCGGTAATTTCTGAACAGCCTCCCAGTAATACGGTCAAAGTCAGTAATGTCCCTGCGAATCCAGCTGTCCAGCGTTTCATCTCATTTTCCCCTTTCTATATTTTGGCCTTCTGTTAATGTAATTGCAGTATATACCAGAACCTCCCATTTTTCAATATTTGTTACAATATTGAGATCATTTTCTTCTCTTATTCTATGCGCAT
>ERZ773148.3552-NODE-3552-length-10613-cov-3.794848_pt1 | contig 10613 bp, 10 predicted proteins | sample MGYA00580846_ERZ773148 | MGnify/ENA primary metagenome ERZ773148 (study PRJEB29015, sample SAMEA2737879) | human gut metagenome | biome: human gut; feature: human-associated habitat; material: faeces | place: China | collected 2012 ...
CAATATCCCCATGCGCATTCTGCGTATAATACTGATAATCCGTCTTGACATTACCGCTCTGCTTGCTGAACTTCGCCAGCAGATTTGTTCCACGAACATAGACCTCGGCATTGTACCAGTCACTTTCGTCCATGTCTGCCACAATCTGCTTGTTTGCATCCCAAATGTGGTTGGTCGTTTTGCCGTTTACTTAATGTAAATAGTTAATCATGGCTCAAAAGTTAAAACTCAAACACTTTTCAAATCAAGAAATCATCAAATTCAAAGATTTTACAAATCACTTTTAATTTATCTCCAGAATTGAGCCAAATTTCCACTCCTATAAATTCCAATAAATTCATTGGACTCCTGTCGATGCTGTTTGATTTTGCATATTCAACTTGTTCAAGTCTTAAAAGTTTATCATAAATATTTGTCGTATCCATTAAATTACAACAAATTATATGATGACCACTTCCCCTGAAACGTTTGGCTGTGAAACTATCTAAAATTTGTAACGACCTGCGTTTATTATCCAGTGGCCCTCGTTGCGGCTTGAATGAAATCAACCTGCCGCCGATGCAGCCGGGTTCTTCTATCATGCCGGGTAAAGTGAATCCGGTAATTCCCGAGGTGGTAAACCAGATTTGCTATCGGATTATCGGTAACGACCTGACCGTAACCTTTGCTGCCGAAGCCGGACAGTTGCAGTTGAACGTGATGGAACCGGTTATGGTTCATGCCATCTTCAGTTCGATCAAGATGTTGCAGAAGGGTATGGATCGTTTGCGGATCCTTTGTGTTGAAGGCATTACTGCCAACACTCAGCATTGCCGTGAAATGGTATTGAACAGTATCGGTATCGTCACTGCCCTGAATCCGACTTTGGGATATGAGAATTCTTCCCGTATCGCTAAACGTGCTCTGAAAGAAAACCGTAGTGTTTACGATCTGGTACTCGAAGAAGGACTGTTAACCAAAGATGAACTGGATCAGTTGCTGAAACCCGAAAGTATGATCAAACCGCATAAATTCTATAAAAAGAAATAAGGCGTAAAATAAAGATAAAAAGAGCACTTTCACAGAGGTGCTCTTTTTTTATTTCCATATTTTGCCGGATCAGTTTATAAATCTTGGCAATGATATACATATTTATAAGTGTAAATATGATAAAGTACAGGGGAGATATTGGGGGAGTAAAAGTTACAAAAGGTATGGGACTGATGAGGAATATTGGGATGAAAACCTTTGGATCGGATTTCATCCCCCTTGTGTAATTTATCTGGCTGACATCACCTGTGTTTCGACTTCTTCCATGTTGCTTTCGTCGAAGACGAGGGTTTTGGCATTCGGAAGGTAAGTATATACTTGTTTACCTTTCATTTCAACCACTTTTACTTTGTTTTCTCCATTCATCTGATACCAGGATTTTTCTTCCGGAAAATACCTGAAATCGACTTTCTGGTCGCTGTTTACAAGGGCTATGGTCATTTGGTCCTTGGTTTTTGTCACCTTGTACTCCTGGCCTTCATAGGCGAACTTCACTTCTTCCTGTTGCCCGTCTTTCATGCTGATCGGATTCCGGCCTCCCCACCATTCGATGGAGTTGAAGATCAAACCGTCTCCCAAAATACAGATTTCGTAAGCGGGAATGATACACATGCCTAAAAATACCAACTCATTGACAAATTTCTTTTGAGAGACTTGTCCATTCCAATGGTGTAATTTGCTTGTTAAACGGAAAGGACCGTAACATCCGCCGATAGCTACCGACATTCCTCCGATCAGAATAACTACTGCCGCCCGTGTGATAAATTTTTTCATTGCATTTCTTTTTATGGTTATTTGTCGGTATTTACGATATCGGGTGGGAAAGGTTTTCACTCTAGGAAATATACCTCCAGGTAATGTGGGTTTTGAACAGGCGTTTGATTTGGATGGCGAAGAGTTGGTTTTCTTCCTTGATCAAATCGGCATCTTCGGACAGGATGCCGTTGGCGATTCGGGTTGCTTCGTTGAGGATCAAGGTGTCTTTACCCAGATTAGCCACCTTTAGACTGCAGGTGAGGCCACTTTGTTGGGTTCCTTCGATATCTCCGGGACCACGCAATTTCAGGTCGGCTTCGGCGATTTCAAAACCGTCGTTGGTAGCGGTCATGGTATCGATGCGTTTCCGGGAGTCGTTGGAAATCTTATAGGAAGTCATTAGAATACAATACGATTGGTTAGCGCCGCGGCCTACCCGTCCCCGTAACTGATGGAGCTGTGACAATCCGAAACGTTCGGCACTTTCAATGACCATAATAGAAGCATTGGGAACGTTTACCCCCACTTCGATGACTGTCGTCGATACCAGTATTTTGGTTTCTGCGGTGACAAAACGGCGCATTTCCGAATCTTTTTCAGCCGGTTTGAGTTTACCGTGAACCATGCCTACTTTATATCCTTTGGGAAGGAAGTAATTGTTGATTTGTTCGTAGCCTTCTTCCAAATTCCGGAAATCCATTTTTTCCGACTCATAGATCAAGGGATATACCACATAAGCCTGCCGTCCTTTGAGCAGTTCTTTTTCAATAAACTGAAATACTTCCAATCGTTTTTTATCGAAAGCATGAAAAGTAGTAATGGGTTTACGTCCCGGAGGAAGTTCGTCGATTACCGACACATCGAGGTCACCATATAAAGTCATAGCTAATGTACGGGGAATAGGGGTGGCTGTCATCACCAGTACGTGGGGAGGAATGGTATTTTTTTGCCAGAGTTTGGCACGTTGGGCTACACCGAAACGGTGTTGCTCGTCGATGATCACCAGGCCGATATTCTGAAAAGACACCACATCTTCGAGCAAAGCATGGGTACCGATCAGAATTTGCAGGCTACCGTCCTGTAAGCCCCGGTGAATTTCTTCCCGCTCGCGTTTTTTTGTCGACCCTGTGAGTAAAGCTACGGTGATCCCCATTTCTCCCAGCATGCCCTGGATCGTTTCATAATGTTGGGTGGCCAGAATCTCGGTGGGAGCCATCAGACAGGTCTGGCAACAATTGTCCAGCGCCATCAGCATACACATCACAGCCACCAGGGTTTTACCGCTGCCTACATCTCCCTGCAACAGCCGGTTCATCTGTTTCCCACTGCCGCAATCCTGACGGATTTCTTTAATCACCCGTTTTTGTGCATCGGTCAGTTCGAAAGGTAGGTATCGATGATAGAATGTGTTGAAATATTCACCGATCGTTTTGAACTCATGACCTTTAAAATAAGTTTTGCGTTTGTATTTGAGTTTCAGGATATTCAGCTGGATGTAAAATAGTTCCTCAAATTTCAGTCGGAATAAAGCTTTACGCAGCATGTCCGGATTTTCCGGGAAATGGATATTATAGAGAGCCTCATGCAGATACATGAGTTTGTGTTGCTGAATAAACCAGGCTGGCAGGGTCTCTGAGATTTTCCCTTTGATGGTTTTAAAAATGGAATCCTGAATTTTGCTGATCGCTTTGGAGTTTAGGAAAGCCTTTTTCATCTTTTCGGTGGTCGGATAGACGGCTTGAAAACCGACCAACAGTTGGGAAGCTTTTTCAAAGCTGTCGATTTCAGGATGTACAATATTCAGCTTGTGGTTGAATTCGGAAGGTTGTCCGAAAATCAGGTATTCTTTGTCGGGTTCGATTTGGTTGGTCAGGAATTTAAATCCTTTGAACCAGACTAATTCCAGGGTTCCTGTCTCGTCATAAGCCGTTGCAGTCATACGCAAGGCTTTGCCTTCACCGATGGTTTTCAGATTACGGATTTTAGCCTTGATCTGAATATAAGGCAGACGTCCGTTCAATTCTGCGATGGAATAGATTTTACTCCGGTCGATGTATTTGAAAGGGACATGGTAGAGCATATCCTCATAACTCTGCACCTGAAGTTCCTCATAGAGCACGGCAGCTTTCTTTTCACCGACACCGGGTAGAAATTTGATATTCAATCCTGCAAGTTCCATGAATCGTGTTACAAAGTTTTAAATTAATCGGTCGGAAACGGCACATGTAAATTGTGGTGTTTTCTTTACCGTTTCAAAGTTACAACGTTTTTCATGAGCCTAAAAATGAAATTGGAAAAAATGCACTACTTTTGTCTGATCAGATTTTATTCAAATCTTTGAAACGACTGTAATTCATAGAAAAATGGGCTATCTGAAAGAGCGGATAAAACATGCTGTCCGGTTTAGACATAAACGGGGATATGGAGTGCATTCCCCTTTTATGTTTAATTTAATTTTAAATGTTATCCGGGATCGGGAGAAACAATTTCAATATCCCGAGAGGTTGGAGAGAGAAAATTGTTTGAATCATCGGGAGAGAAAAATTTTCCGCTTATTATCCCGTTTGGTACGTTCGCTTCGGGTACATCGGATGATTTGCCTGGGAAAAAATGCCGATATCCTTTGTCGGTATTTGCAGGAAGTTTGTGATGTCGAGATTAGTGTTAATCAATTGGATACATTGCAATCTGCCGATTTCATTTATATCGGTCGGCAGTTTCCACTGGATGAAACGACTTTTGCCGGAATGTTGCAAAATCACCCGCAGAAATGTATCGTTATTGCCGATATTCACAAGAAGGGAATACATGCCCGTCTGTGGCACCAATGGCTTGAAAAAGCAACTGTATCGGTAGATATGATGTGGTATGGGATTTTATTTTTTGACGATAAGATCCAGGAGGGGAGGTATTGTTTGATGATATAGAGGGATAACGGATAAAACAGTGACGGCGGATAAGACGTAAAAAGAAGAGGGGGATGGATAATGGTTTGATTTAAAGTTAGATATTATGAGGCACTACTAAATTTTGAAGAACTGAGAATTTGGCAGGTAACCAGAGAGAGATAACTAAAGAAAATTGTCATGAAAATTTATACAAAAACCGGTGATAAAGGAATGACTTCCCTGATTGGAGGAAAGAGAGTACCGAAGAATAGTGCACGTTTGGAATCTTATGGTACGATCGATGAATTGAATAGTTTTTTAGGCATGATCCGTTCTTTTCCTTTGGAGCAGGTGATTGCAGAAGAATTGGTGGAGATTCAGTCCCGCTTGTTCGATGTGGGAGGGAATTTGGCCACTGATCCTGAGGCGTCGGCCAATCTGAAGGTGCCTATTGGTGTGACGGAAGAAGATATTGCATTACTGGAAAACGGCATCGACCGGATGGATGCCGAAGTTCCTCCGATGAAATACTTCGTGTTGCCGGGTGGTAATCAGTGTGTTTCGTTTTGTCACATGGCGCGGACGATCTGCCGGCGTGCAGAACGGCGGATACTGGATCTGGCCGCAGAGACTGAGGTAGACGTGTCGGTGATGAAGTATGTGAACCGATTATCGGACTATTTATTTATCCTGGCACGTAAAATAGCATACGATTCGGGATGTGAAGAGATGAAATGGGTGCCGCGGAAATAAGCTGTTACTGATTTTCCGTAACGATTTCCAGCTTCCCGACATTTAGCCGGGTAGTAAGCCAGGCGTGTAATTGCTGCTTTTCTTCTGGCGTCAGCCTTTGTGTGTAGGATAGAATCGCTACTGTCAGGGTGTCGGATTGTGAAGTTGCAATCCGATTCCTGATCATTTTCGATAAGCCGATCGTTTCCACCTTGGGAAATAGAATTTTGATCTCGGGGGTAATTTTCAGGCCCAGGGAATCGTAATTGGAATAACTGTTCAATTGAGCCCGCAGGCGGATGATTTCGTTCTCTTGCCGTAATACTTTATTTTGATTGTGCTTGTAAAAATCCTGTAGGATCATGTTATCCAGCTCATCTTTTTGTCCTTTATCTTTTTCCTGTGTCAGTCCCTGGAGAACCGATAGACGAGTACCCTCCAGTTTGTATTGGGATAGTTTTTGACGTAATATCGCCAGGTAGTCTTCGGGCACTTCCTTACCGATCAAGGTGACGGAAATACTGTCTTGCAGGATGTGCTTATTGACTACGAAAGTATTCGGAAAATTGATTTCATTGGTGATAAAACGGTTGGCGTTTGTTTCGAAGATATTGGTTTTGATCATGTTGTAAGTGATGTAGATACTGGGTACCATAGTCACAAAAATGATGGTGTAAACGATCTGCTGTACTTTCTTGCCCCGTACGGGATCTACAAAAGTCTTTTTAGAAAAATGCATGAGTTTGACTCCCAGCGTGGTGGCGAAGGCGATAAAGACAGAGTTGATCATATAGAGGTAAAAAGCTCCGAAAAAATAAGTCAGGTTACCACTGGCGATACCGAATCCCGCAGTACAGAGGGGAGGCATCAAAGCGGTAGCGATGGCTACACCGGGGATCACATTTCCTTTCAGACGCGTGCTTGAAGCGACGATGCCGGCCAGTCCGCCGAAGAAAGCAATAAGCACATCGTAGATGGTAGGAGTGGTCCGGGCTAATAGCTCGGAACGGGCTTCGTTGAGTGGAGAGATCAGGAAATAAAGGGTGGAAGTCAGGATACCGAAAATAGTGGCGATAGCCAGATTCCGGAAAGAGGTTTTGATCAATTCAAAGTCGTTGATTCCGACCCCTAAGCCGATACCCATGATCGGTCCCATTAAAGGGGAGATCAACATGGCACCGATGATCACTGCCGTGGAATTTACATTGAGTCCCAGGGAAGCGATAAAGATGGCAAAAATCAATACCCAAAGGTTACTGCCTTTGAAATTGATTCCTTTACGGATATTGTCGATGGTCTCCGCCTCATTTTCCCTTTCGTTCGAAGAGTCCAGAATGCCTTTCAGATAATTCCGGAATTGTTCCAATACATCAATAAAAGCCATTATAAATGAAAAATAGAAGTGATTACTTTTGTTTTTTAGAAATCAGTTTGTTGAGATAGGGAATCTGATTCAACGGCAGGTCGTGCCTGATCAGATAAATCAGATAGATAAATAACAGGATGGTCCGGAACCCCAAACGCAGCAACATGTTTTCGATAGGGACACTGACGGCAATGCCATATAGCACCAAAGCCAAAAACAAATATTTTCCGATGGATTTCAGATCGTAATGGATGGGATAATATTTTTGCCCCACCAGCCAGGAAAGAAACATCATCACAAAATAACAGGCAAAAGCAGCCCAGGCACATGCGATATAACCGAATTTCGGTACGAACAGAACGTTGAGGACCACGATAATGACCAGACCGATCAAAGAAAAATATACCCCCCACTGGGTACGGTCCGTGAGTTTGTACCACAGCGAAAGATTGAAAAATATACCTGAAAACAATTCTGCCAACATAATAATCGGTACTACTCTTAAACCGACAAAATAACGGGGATCGATGAAATACCGGATAATGTCCAGGTAGAACATAACTCCTAGAAAAATGAGTAAATCTACGATGACAAAGTATTTCATCGCCATGGCATAAGTTGTGCGTTTATCTTCTCCTTTGGTTTTGGCAAAAATAAAAGGTTCGTATGCATAACGGAAGGCTTGGGTGAACATGATCATGACTACTGCGATTTTGACGTTGGCTCCGTATATTCCCAATTGATCGGCAGCAACCTGGGGGTCGGACAATAGATAAGGATATAGGATTTTATCCAGATTTTGGTTCATGATACCTGCTAATCCCAGAATCAATAGCGGGAAAGAGTAATGCAGGATTTCTTTTAACAACCGCCAGTCGAAATGCCAGCGTATCCTGAATATTTCAGGAGTCAGCAACAACAACAATACGAAGGAAGCGATCACATTGGAAACCAAAATATACCCCGCTCCATAATCAGGCCGGTAAAACCAGGAGATCAAGTCGGGATGATTTTTATAAATGACCGGACAAACTACCAGAAAAAATAAATTGAAAATGATAGTGAGTGCGATATTCAATAATTTCAGGAAAGCAAAACGGAGGGGACGTAAGCGGTAACGCAAATAGGCAAAGGGAAGGGCACTGAAAACATCCAGGGCGATGATTATGGCGATCATCCCGATGTAATCTTGGTGCTGCTCGTATTGTAATGCTCCCGATATGGGGGATAAGAAGCTGAAAACCAAGATCAGAAACAGACAGGTCGTGATCCCGAGCGAAGTCATACAAGTGGAGTATACGGTTTGGGGATCTCCTTTAGAAGAGTCGTTGGCATACCGGAAAAAACCGGTTTCCAGACCGTAAGTCAGAAGTACGAGCATGGTACCGATCCAGGCATACAAGTAAACGACAATCCCGTATTCGGCCGGGACAAGCAAGTAGGTATACAAAGGAGTCAGACACCAGTTTAAAAATTTCCCGATGATGCTGCTCATACCATAAATGGCCGTGTCCTTGGCTAAACTTTTTATTCCTGCCATGATAAGTTGGTTAAGATAAACGAACAAAGATAGGGTTAAAAAGGTAAAAGGTGAAAGGTAAAAGGTAAAAAAAAGCGGGAAGGCTGAAAAAGCCAAAGGTGGGAAGCTATAAGCTAAAGGGTATAAGTAAGAGGCTATAAGCTAAAGGTAGGAGGTAAAGGGGAAGGTTAAGAGCGAGAGGCTAATAGATAAAGGTAAAAAAATAATGGGACAGAAGTAAAACGGTGAAATTAGGCGATAAAAAAAGCTAAAAGCAGGGGATGAGCCTAGCCTTTAGCTTCTTGTTTTAACCTTATAGCTTTTAGCCTTTAGCTTTCCAAAAAATTCGGATACATGTAGTTGGTTGCGGGGATGAAGGTTTCTTTGATACATTGTGGAGATACCCATCTCAGCAGGTTGAACACGGATCCGGCTTTATCGTTGGTTCCGGAAGCCCGGCCGCCGCCGAAAGGTTGCTGGTCGACGACAGCTCCGGTAGGTTTGTCGTTGATGTAGAAATTGCCGGCTGTATGTGTCAGGCGCTCGGTCAATTTTTCGATGTTAGCTCTGTCGTTGGAGAAAATAGCTCCGGTCAAGGCATAAGCTGAACCGGCATCCAGCAGGTCGAGCGTTTCCTCTATTTGATCGGGTTCGTATACGTAGATCGTCAATACCGGACCGAACAATTCTTCGCGCATCGTAATATAGTCCGGTTTCTTGGCCTGGATAACAGTCGGGTAAATAAAGTAGCCTTTGGATTTATCGTATTTGCCTCCCAGGATCACTTCGACATCGGGCGAAGCTTGCGCATCATCGATTGCTTTGGCCAGTTTGTCGAAAGAAGCTTCATCTATCACAGCATTGACGAAGTTACTGAAATCTTCGACTCCTCCGGTTTTGATTTTATTCAAATCTGCCTGCATCAAAGCTTTTACTTCCGGCCAGATGTTGGAAGGAATGTAAGCGCGTGAAGCGGCAGAACATTTTTGTCCCTGATATTCAAAGGCTCCCCGGATTAAAGCTGTCGCTACCGGTAGTGCTTTAGCTGTCGGGTCGGCAAAAACATAATCTTTACCTCCGGTTTCACCGACGATACGTGGATAAGAACGATATTTACCGATGTTTTTAACGATAGTAGCCCAGATGTCATTGAATACTCCGGTAGAACCGGTGAAATGAATACCGGCAAAGTCCTTATTGCTGAATATTACGTCTGAAGCTGTCGGGCCTGAACAGTATACCAAGTTGATCACACCGTCGGGCAGACCGGCTTCCTGTAATATTTTCATGACGATATAAGCTGAATAGACTGCAGTTTTCGAAGGTTTCCATACACAAACATTTCCCATTAAAGCAGGAGCTCCCGGCAAATTACCGGCAATAGAAGTGAAATTGAACGGAGTCAGGGCAAATACGAAACCTTCTAACGGGCGCCATACCGTACGATCCCAGATGCCTGCCGACGAGTTGGGTTGCATATGATAAAGATCGTACATATTTTTAACATTGAAACGATAGAAATCAGCCAATTCACAAACACAGTCGATCTCTGCCTGAAAAGCATTCTTGGATTGTCCCAACATCGTCACGGCATTTAAAATCTGACGGTAAGGACCGGCAATCAGCTCTGCCGCTTTCAGAAAAATAGCAGCCCGGCTTTCCCAGTTCATCTTTTCCCAAGCCGGTTTTGCTTTCATTGCAGCGTCGATAGCTAATTGTACATGGGAGGCATCTCCTTGGTGATAATGCCCTAATAAATGCTGGTGATCATGAGGCGGACGAATGTCGGCCAGTTTATCGGTCCGGATTTCTTTGCCACCGATGATCATCGGGATGTCGACTACCTGATTATGGATCTCGTTTAATTTTTCTTTTAATGCTGCGCGTTCGGGAGATCCCGGAGCATAACTTTTTATCGGTTCATTGGTAATGTTTGGTAATTTGTAAACTCCTTTAGGCATAGTGAATTAGTTTTATTGGTTGTAAGAAAAATCTTTTAAGTTGGTCAAAAATAAGAAAGTTTTTGTGTAAAAAACATGACAAAAAACAGGTTTGGGGATTTTTTTCACCCTATCTTTGCGGTGGACTTAGTTTATGATTTTATGATTTCAGTTAATAATGTAAGTGTTGTATTCGGAGGATTCTATTTATTGGATTCTGTTTCATTTCTGATCAATAAGAAAGACCGGATCGGTTTGACGGGAAGGAATGGAGCAGGGAAATCGACGACACTGAAGATGTTAGCAGGTTTACAAATACCGTCTGAAGGGAATATTTCGATGGCTTCGGATATAAAGATCGGATATTTACCCCAGACCAAAGT
>ERZ773148.3556-NODE-3556-length-10604-cov-3.370746_pt1 | contig 10604 bp, 9 predicted proteins | sample MGYA00580846_ERZ773148 | MGnify/ENA primary metagenome ERZ773148 (study PRJEB29015, sample SAMEA2737879) | human gut metagenome | biome: human gut; feature: human-associated habitat; material: faeces | place: China | collected 2012 ...
ATTTGTGACCGGTTACGGTATTACTCCGCCCGTTGTGGGGGTCGATGCTTCAGGTTCTATTCTGGTGGATGATATTCAATACACCAATTCTCAAAAGGAGATTGCCCGCCCTGAGGCATTCGACAGGACCGAAAACGGTGTGCGCTTCGAATCCACTGCAGGCCAGTTCCCGGTGCTATCCACTCTGAAAATTCAAAAACAGGTGCTAGATACGGACGCCGAGGAGCTTTGGCTGGAAGCAATGGGTAAGCCGGACGCTTCCATCTATACGATGTTGGAAGTAATCGTGGAGAACATGAATGGCAAATCCGTAGATCCTGAGGGTCAGGTAAAGCTGACGTTTGATTTGCCAAACGGTGCTACCGCAGAAAATGTCAGTCTATATATGTGCTACATGGACGGCTCCTCAGAGAAGCAGGAGATAACGGTCTCCGACGGCAAGGCGATACTGAACACCTATTTCTTGGGTACCTTTGCACTGGTTGTAGAGGAATCGCCTGGAGGCTCTACTACCCCCAATACCGGTGTAGCATTGCCCATGGTAGGGCTGGTTCTGCTTCTGGTTTCTGCTGGCACGGTGGTGGCTGTGCGCCGTAAGAAGAATTAAGTTTATATCCCCCGTAGTGGGAGAGGCAATCTCCCACTACGGGGGCAATGAGGAGTACAAGGTTGAAACACAGTAATTTAAGCACTATTCCGAAAAAAGGGCGTACAAAACCAAGCCCCCTAAAAGCGGGCGAAAAAAGAAGATGTTCTAAAAAACTAAGTGGTAGAAGGGGCAGCCACAAGGTAGCCTTGTCTCTGGAGGATGAAGATAGCTTCTTCCACGGAAACTTCCCGGTGTGCAGGTGGCCGGTCGCCCTTGCGGTAGAGTTCAGAGTTGTACGGTTCGTTCTTTTTGAGCATATTGTAGATAGCTGTAAGGAGCATCCTGGCAACGGCGATGATGGCTTTCTTGTGACCTCGGCGCTTTTTGAGAGCGAGATAGCGATTTCGGACTTCTGGGAATTGTTTGGCACGAATCGCACTGAGGGCGCACTGAACGAGCAGCGGCTTGATGTAAGCACCTGCCCGGCTGATTCTGGTGGTTTTCTTCTTCCCGGCACTCTCGTTGTTCTGCGGCGTAAGCCCAGCCCAGGAGCAGAGATGCTTCGAGGTGGGGAACACGGACATATCCACTCCGATTTCAGAAATGATGCCGATTGCGGCAAAGGATTGGATACCCGGCGCCGTCATAACAAGTTCGAGTTGAGGAAGATATTTCTCAGCAGTGGACAGAATCAGGGATTCCAGATTGAGCTTGCACAGTTCAAGGCTGTCCATGTGGGAACGGATGATGCGGAGCTTTTCAGCCTGTTCAGCACACATCTCTCCGTCCACGGCGGCAAGGATTTCTTCGTCAGTCGCTTTCATGCGTTTCGTGCGAAAACCGGAAACATCCGTGATTTTCTCCGATGGATTTTTCAGAATACGAGCAGTGATTGCGGAGGCTGCTTTGCCGAACACATCTGAGAACACATCGTCCAGCTTGAAGTTGGAGACTGTCAGGCAGTTTTGCGCCCGATTTTTCTCGCCAGTGGCAAAGTTGGTGAGCTTCCAGCGGTAACGGAATAAATCCCGAAGCTGGCGAATGTCTGCCGGAGGGATAAAGCTTCCGGCAACCAGGTCGTGCTTGAAGATGTCGGCAATCCATTTAGCGTCCCGTTTGTCAGTCTTCTTGCCCCGAATGGCTTTGACATATTTTGGGTGAGCAAGAACGATATTGCAGGTGCGTTCCAGAATATTGTAAATGGGAATCCAATACTTCCCTGTAGATTCCATGCACACATCCTTGCAGTTGTTCTCAGAAAGCCAAGCTGCACACCGCCGCAAATCTCCGGTAAAGGTGGAAAACCGCTTGCTCTTGTAGGCTGTCACGCCCTGCTCATTAGTAGAAGCGATACAGGCAACGACAAAGGACTTGTGGACATCCATCCCGCAGCAGACACGGTATACGATTTTAAGCATAACACATCCCCTCGAAACAGTATTTGAGGGAACAGGCAGGGACTGGATGCTCGCTGAAAGATTGAAGTAGTCCGTCTCTCCAAAGATAAGGTTACAGGGTGCAATGCCCTATTCATTGGTGCTTGAAAGAGCGTCCGGCACACATATATATTCAGTCCAGCAAGAGCTGAGCCTACTCACCTCCACGTGCTCTGTAGTGTGCCTGCTTCCTCAAGTACATTCTAACAAATTACGACTTGCTGCGTTAGAGGCACTTTGTTTCATTCTCTTTGGTGCCTTGCTGCGCAGCGGAAAGGAATGGTCATATATATGAAGAAGAGCAATACTATGCAGTGTGTTATTGCGTTACTTGTTGCTATGTGCATATGTCTGTCCCTGGGTGCCTGCAGGGGAGACATTGAACCCGGCTCAATTCAAGACGAAAGCACTACGACGGGACAAAACACCACTGCTCCCGATACGACAGATAGCCCATCAAACACGACTGCCACAACAAGCGTTGGCAACACTTCCGGTGACACCGTGGGCACTACTGGTAAGGTTACTACAACCGAGCCGACGACTGATAAAACGACCTTACCGCCAGAACCGACGGATAATTCAGTAGAGAATGTATTTGATGGCAATCCCAACACTGTTTGGTTTGCTGAAAGTAGAAATAAAACGGTGTTGGAACACAGTTTTGGAGAAATGGCCGATTTTAATGTAATTCGATTTAACGAGTCTGGAAAGAAAGTTGATAATTTTGTTGTAGAAATTAAGGGTACAGACGGTAAATATATCACGATTTATCAACAGGATGAGATGGGTGAACGCACCGGCATCCTGGATGAAACTGTCTCCACTACGGACGTGCGCATAACATTGGAATATGGTCAGGAGCCGGTAATTCGAGATATTACCTTTGAAAACATTACTGCAAAGCGCGCCGAACCCTTCCGGGTGGTAGGGTATTACACGAACAATGACGAGGGAAATCGGAATAATTTTGACAAGCTAGATGTGATGACCGATTTAATTATTCACGGCTATACATCGTTCAATGCGGCAGGGGACCTACTGTGGAATACCAAAGCGAAAATGGAAAGCGTTCTGCAGGAACTGAAAGCCGCCATCGGCAGCCGGGACATTGACCTGTGGTTTTGTATCGGCAACTACTCTACCGGCACTGACACATCTCAGTTGTTTGTGGATGCGGCAGCTCGAAAGAAGCTCATTGATACCTGTGTAAAACTTACCAAAGATTATGGCTTTGTAGGGATTGATGTAGACTATGAGTATCCCTACGAACAGGCAAATTGGGATAACTACAGCATCTTTCTGGTGGAACTGAAAGCCGCCCTGAAAAAAGAGGGCAAGCTGTTGTCCACTGCTCAAGCCCCTTGGGGTGTGGGGCTGTCAGCCGAGGCCATCGAGGCAATCGATTATGTAAATATTATGGCTTACGATTTGGACGATGCCAAGGGGCGCCACTCCGGATATGAGTTGATTCAGTCTTCTACGGAGTATTTTGTTAAGCTGGGATTTCCTGAATCCAAACTGGTGATGGGACTGGCTTTCTACGGCCATAGTACCACCGACAAAAGCGACCCCATGTCCGGTCACCCCTATTCTTATTATGTTCAACGTTTTCGTAATGCCTTGAAAACCTATACTAACGAGTTGGGAGGCTATTATTTTACCGGTCGGGATATGAACCGGGATAAGACCTTCTTTTGTATTGAAGAGGGATTGTCTGGTGTATTTGCCTGGCATTTTGCCTGTGACATTGCGTATACGGACGAGCGTTCTCTGTGGCGCGGCGTTGGCGATACCGTTGATCGATTTGTAAAGTAATCTGAGGGGGATAAATGATGATAACACGACCGATATTAGCGGCGTATTGCGGTCATTATGGGATAGATACGATTACCGTATCGGATGTTCAGCGGCTGGATATTCTCTTTTATGCTTTTGGCATCGTACAGAACGGCACAGTGACACTGGAGCACCCTGAAGATTTCGCCATGTTCCAGAAATATCGTCAATTAAATCCTCAACTGAAGATTTTGCTAAGTTTGAGCGGAGGCGGAGAGAATGGCTTTTCGACTGCTGCTCGGACTCCAGCTGAACGGGAACGTTTGGTGGTAGATACACTGAGGATTGTAAAGAAATACGACTTCGACGGGGTGGATGTGGACTGGGAGTTTCCCACCGTCAATGGGGTGGCGGAAGAGCGGGATTGGCATACGCAACTGCTTTGCCTCTTTCACCAAGAACTGGATAAACTGAGCGATGAACGAAAATACCTGTTAAGTATTGCCGCCCCCTGTGGAGAGTGGTGCTTTCAGGTGCTAGATTTGGAAAGATCGGTGAAATATCTTGATCTTGTTAATCTCATGACCTATGATATGGCAGCCGGACTCCATATGACCTGTCACCACACCGCTGCCTACGCTCAAGCAAAGAGACCGTTGGCCCAGGCCAGCATTGTCGAGAACGTGCAAATTTTTGCCGCCCATGGTATTCCCCGGGAGAAAATGATTGTTGGTGCGGCTTTTTATTCCCGGCTTTGGCACGGGGTAGAGGCGATTGGGCAGGGCTTATTTGTGCCGACAAAAGATGGTAGTGAATACGGTCCCGGCTACACCGAGTTAATATACCACTATGAGAATCGCAACGGCTACACCCGTTACTGGGATGATACTGCCAAGGCCCCCTATCTGTTTAACGGGGATACCTTTATCACCTACGACGACAAGGAATCACTGGCGATAAAGTGCCGTCAGGTACATGAACTGGCGGTGGCAGGCATTATGGTGTGGGAGTATGCTTATGACAAGGAACATGTCCTCATTAGACATATGCGCGAAAGCCTAGATAATAAAATACAGTAAAAAGGAATAAAACGATGTTTGATTTTCTGACAGTAGGTAAGGCGGAAAGCTTCGGCTTTTCTGCAGAAAATCCCACCGGTGTGCGGGGTGGAGGTACCGGTAAAGACTGTGACAAGCCCTCAGCGTGGCTGAAGGTGGCCTATGGCGAGACAATAACCTTGGTAGAGGTAGACGGGCCAGGACGCATTGAGCATATTTGGATGACCGGGGATCTAACCCATCACTTTATTCTGCGTATTTACTGGGACGGGCAAGACCATCCCTCGGTAGAGACACCTGTTAGCGCCTTTTTTGGATGGGCCTATGACCAGAATTTCAAAACCGCCGACGGCCAGTATCCGACCTTAAATTCCGTCATGATGCTACTGTCCCCTGGTATGAGCGGCAACTGTTATTGGCCCATGCCTTTCCACAAGCACTGCCGCATCACACTGGAAAACCGCGGTCTGGAGCCCCAGGGCGTGTATTATATGATTGTCGGCCATCGGGGGGCTCAGCCGGCAGATGCGGGATACTTTCATGCCTCTTATCGGCAACAGCATCCGGTGACTGCCGGCAAGGCATACACCGTGATTGACGGCATCCAGGGTGCTGGTCAGTTCGTGGGCGTCACACTGGCTGCGGGGTTGAATGGTCCCAATACCTGTTGGGTTGAGGGGGAAGCCCGGATGTATTTGGATGGCGAGAAAACCCCTTCTCTTCACTACACCGGCACAGAGGACTATTTCTGCGGCTCCTTTGCTTTTGGAAATGATAACTGTCTGCATCACTATCAGACCTATTCCGGAGCGTATGTGGGGATGTTTGCGGTGTGTGGCGACACCCGGGAGATGTATAAGGGACAGCAACGTTTTTTGCTGTATCGCTGGCATGTAGCGGATCCCATTCGATTTAGCACCGGTTTTCGTATGACGTTGGATAATTTGGGATGGAGCGGTCCACGGTACGACGACTACACATCCGTCGCCTATTGGTATCAAACTCTACCGTCGATACCGCTAGTTCCACTTCCCAGCGATCAACAACTGGATATGACATAAGAACTGGTGAGGAGAAAGGACATTCGTATGGAAACCTGTTTGAAGCTACAATTTACCATGCCTTCTGCCGGAGCGGCAGGAAGCGAAGCCGTGGGCTTGACCATTCGCCCCGTCGAAGAGAATATTACTGTGGCGGTGACCTACGATTTTCGGGACACACCTTTGGTGCTTATTGGTGACGCTAACGAGGGGGATGAAGTGACGGTGACGCTACTGCCTTATCGTATAGAATTGGCAGTGGCAGGAAAAAAGGTAGACGAGGAATGGCCGGCTGGTCGCTGCCTTTATACGCCGAGCAGCCCTTTTTTGGGAGATATTTCTGTAACGGTGGGAGAGGAGCAGTATATTCGGGAAATACCGCCTACTGTGGTGAACAGCTTTATCGGTGCTGAAGGCTGGCGTCCTGACGAATCGGTGTATGTGGGGGATTGTATGCCCTATACGGATGAGGGCGTATATCATGTTCTCTATCTCAAAGACCGACATCATCATCAAAGCAAGTGGGGGTTGGGTGCTCACCAGTGGGAACACATTTCTACCGAAGATTTTGTCACTTGGCATATTCATCCCATGGCAGTGGAAATTACTGACTGGCAGGAAGGCTCCATTTGTACCGGTTCGTGGATTAAAAAGGGGACAACCCATTATTTGTATTATACTGTCCGTATGACAGACGGCACAGCAGCACCTATTCGCCGCAGTTTGTTTGACGATGGATATCATTACACGAAAGACGAGAATTTTTCCTTCACCCTGTCAGAAAAATATCATACTCCCTCCGCACGGGATCCCAAGGTCATTTTGGATGAAAACGGACTCTACCATATTCTGTTGACCACCTCGCTACTAGCGGAAAATAAGGGGTGTCTTGCTCATTTGACTTCCCCTGATTTGGAAAACTGGACGGAGCAGGAGCCGATTTACATACACACCGATAATACTCAACCGGAGTGCCCCGATTACATATTCCATGACGGTACCTATTACTTGATTTTTAGTATCGACGGTGTAGCGCAATATCGAATTTCTCAAAATCCCTTTACCGGTTGGCGAATTCCAGCCAACCCGGTGATTCCTTGTGAATCGGTACCTAAGGGAGCTACGTGGCAGGGAAAAATCGTATTTACCGGCTTTTCCCGCATCGATGGCTATGCCGGTACGTTGGCCTTCACCGAAGCCCATAAAGACGCACAGCAGGAACTGGTGTTCCAAAAATCCAACAAAGTTTTTTGAAACTCATATGCCGGATGAAATCCGGCATAAAGCTGCGTAATCTCTTGTAGTTTTGCGATCGGGTTTGTTTTTTTGTGTCTGTTAACCTAGAGCAACTCAAAAGTTCATCTGGACCCCAAAAGCGGGAAGATCCCGTCATTATGAATGACAAGGAAAACGAATTCGCAAACCGGAGGTTCTATTCACTTTGATCAAATTAGTTTCAATGAGTATATTGACCCATTTGCGGGTAGCCAGAATACATAGGCATAAGAACAGACCGCTTTAGCGGCGGCCTGTAAAAGTAATGCGGTTGGTGGGCTTATTGAGTGCGTCTTGAGACGCTTGCCAGTAATATGCCCTTTCAGAGCTTGTGCAAACCACGCGTTTAACGCGTGGTTTTGATTTTCGTTGTCTAAAACAGAAAGAAGCGGAAGAGGGTGGAGAACCGCATCTTACGATTCCGGCTGCCCCGCTTTGTCCGGCAGGTTTCGATGCGAAAGCGGTTAGCCAGCCTCTGCCTGGTCAAATTGCGCGTTATACAGGCTGGCGTAAAATCCACCGGCCGCCAACAGTTGCTCATGCGTCCCCTGTTCGACGATATCCCCGTCCCGCATCACTAGGATGATATCTGCATCCCGAATGGTGGAAAGCCGATGGGCAATGATAAAGCTGGTACGTCCCTGCATAAGATTGTCCATTGCCTTCTGGATGAGAAGTTCCGTTCGGGTGTCGACCGAACTGGTTGCTTCGTCGAGAATCAGAATTTTCGGATCCGCCAAAATAGCCCGTGCAATGGTCAGCAGCTGCTTTTGTCCCTGAGATACGTTGCTGGCTTCTTCGTTGAGAACCATCTGATAACCGTCTGGCAGGGACTGGATAAAGTGGTGTACGTGAGCCGCTTTGGCCGCTTCAATGACCTCCTCGTCGGTTGCGTCAAGACGTCCATAGCGGATATTTTCCATAACCGTCCCATTGAACAGCCACGTATCCTGTAGCACCATACCGAACATTTCCCTTAGTTCGCTTCGGTTGAAATCACGGACATCATGACCATCCACATAAATAGCTCCGCCACTGACATCGTAAAATCGCAGTAGAAGCTTAACCATTGTGGTTTTTCCGGCACCGGTGGGTCCAACAATGGCCACCTTCTGGCCGGGCTGAACCAGCGCATTGAAGTCTTTTATAATCTGCTTGTCGGGCGTATAGCCGAAAGAGACATGGTCGAATTTTACGCGACCCTCCAGACCGTCGATAGAGTGAACTGCCCCAGAATGTGCAGACAGCATAAAAAAGGCCCCTGTGGAAAGGTCAAGAAAAAACGGACAGAAAGAAAAGAGCGATTAAAGAGATTGAGATTCAAATTGAGTTGGGCTTAACCAGCCAAGCGCAGAATGGATGCGTTTAGTATTGTAGTAGAGTTCAATGTATTTGAAGATATCCATGCGGGCTTGTTCGGGATTGTCGTAGTGGGCGTCCTGAACAAGCTCTCTTTTTAGGGTACGGTAAAAGGATTCCATAATGGCGTTGTCATATGGATTGCCCTTTCGGCTCATACTTAAGCGAAAGCCATATCGGATACACATAGCCTGAAAACGTTGGGCTGTATATTGGCAGCCACGGTCTGTATGAATGATCAGTCCCTCGGGCGGATGTTCCCGTCCAATGGCTTGATTGAGAGCCGACAGGACAAGGGTATCGCGGATTCTGGTATCCATTGCCCAGCCGGTAACCTTTCGGGAAAAGATGTCGATGAACACAGCTAGATATAGCCAGCCACGCTTTGTCGGTATGTAGGTAATGTCTCCAACCCATATCTGGTTCTTTGCCGATGTCTTAAACACTTGATTCAGGATGTTTTCTTTCTCATCATAAGCCGTTTTGTTTGCTTGATACCGATAGAATCTCCGAGTTCCTTTCGCAATCAAACCATGTTCGCTCATTAGCTTAGAAACACGTTTGGGGTTCACATGGACATTTTGTTGTTCCAATACCTTTTGGATGCGTCTGGCTCCATACCGGCCCTGATGCTCGTGAAAGATATCCTCGATCATTTCTGTCAGCGCCTCGTTTTCAATGGCGCGGTTGCTTTTTCTGCGCTTGAGATAATCATAGAATCCAGAACGTGAGATTCGCAAGATTTTACAGGCCTTCTGAATGTTGTATTCTTTCTGATGTTCTTTCAGAAACTGGAATCTCACACATTCTTTTGCTTCAAGAAGGCCTGGAGCTTTTTTAATAGATCGTTCTCCATTTCCAATTCTTTGACCCGTTTTTGCAGCTTTTTTACTTCATATGTAGAATTGAAAAGTGCGTTTCCATGCCCTGGGAACGCACTTTCTCCATATTCGTCATACTCGTTGATCCAGCGACGCAGACTGCAACCACTGATCCCTAATTCAGTAGCTGTTTGCGTGACGGATTTGTCTGATTCTTGCGCCAGTTTTACCGCTGCCATCTTGAATTGCTTGTCGTATACCGCTCGTTTCATAATCTGGACCGCCTTTCTTTTGCTCTTTTCTTTCTGTCCAGTTTATTATACACCCTCCATCAGGGGGTACTTTGTCACTGTCCGTTTTTACTGGTTCAGTTCAGAGACAGGATGGGTTACCACTTGATCTTCTTCCGCCTCTTCCAGAAAAGCAAAAACACGTTCGGCGGCGGCTGCCGTGGACTGCAGCATGTTCATTACCTGCGCTGCCTGTGAGATCGGTTGAGTAAAGTTACGAACATACTGGGTAAAAGACAGAATATCGCCCACCTCGATAGCCTTACGGATCACGAGCCAGCCCCCAAGTATCGAAACGACAACATACCCGAGATTGCCAATAAAGTTCATAATCGGCATCATTGTACCGGACAGGAACTGAGATTTCCAGGCGGAGCCGTACAGAGTGTTATTGGTTTTGTCAAACTGATCAATCACGTTTTTTTCGTTATTGAACACTTTGACTACATTATGCCCACCAAAGACTTCTTCCACCTGCCCGTTTACATGCCCCAGATACTCCTGCTGAGCCTTAAAATACTTCTGTGAATGCTTGACAATAAAGGATATACACAGCAGGGAGATCGGCAGGATGACCAGTGCCGCCAGCGTCATCAAGGGGCTGATCGACAGCATCATAATCAGCACGCCGATTATCGTGGTAACCGAGGTAACGATCTGTGTCATGCTTTGGTTAAGACTCTGGCTGACCGTATCCACGTCGTTGGTTACGCGGGACAGCACTTCGCCATGGGTCATACCGTCAAAGTACTTCATAGGCAGACGATTGATTTTCTGGGAAATCTCTTTGCGAAGCCGATAGGAAATCCTTTGCGTGATACCGGTCATAATGATCCCCTGCAAAAACGAAAGCAGAGCACTCAGGATATAAAGAAACAGCAGAAACAGCAGGATATTCCCAAGCTTTTCGAAATCAATACCGCCGCCCTCTACACCGCTGATCTTGGCCACAAGCCC
>ERZ773148.3559-NODE-3559-length-10593-cov-4.132947_pt1 | contig 10593 bp, 7 predicted proteins | sample MGYA00580846_ERZ773148 | MGnify/ENA primary metagenome ERZ773148 (study PRJEB29015, sample SAMEA2737879) | human gut metagenome | biome: human gut; feature: human-associated habitat; material: faeces | place: China | collected 2012 ...
GGCTTCAGATACTTTGAGAGAGCATAGGGAGTCAGATCAGGAAACACATTGCTGTCAGCATTCCTTTCAATGTCCGGCAACCATTTCAGTGCCTGTCCGGGCAGAGGAATATAAACGACATTTTCAGTTTTTTTCATTCTGGTAGCCACTTTCCATGTACCATTGTCACTGTAGATGTCTTTCCATTTGAGGGCTCTGACATCGCTCAGGCGCAGTCCACAATTACAGGAAAACAGGAATGCACGTTTTACAGTTTCATTTCCGCACCTTGCTCTGATAAGCTGCTTTACTTCATTGATTGTAAGATATTCCCTGATAACTTCGACTGGCTGTATCTTTTCAGACGACGATAAAAGGGAAAAGGGATTTGTAACAAGTATTCCTTCACGGACGGCTGTGTTTAGGGCTGTATTCAGTTCACAGAGTATATTGAATCCAGATTTGGGGCTCAGACATCTCCCATCCGACATTTTGTATTCAGTCTTAAGATAATTGGAAAAACCGATGCAGAAAGACTTGTCAATCTGACATAACTCTAAATCTTCACTGTATGTTAAAAGGAATTTTTTGGTTCTTGTGATTTTCGATAGTTCTCTTACACCTCTGCTCTTTTGGATTGTATAGTATTGATCCATCCATGAAGATAACATGATGGAGGATTGTCCCGTATCTTTGATGGAAATATATTTATCCGGTACCGGGTTCTTTTGGAGTTCTTTAGTACGTTGCTTCCTGAGTTTTTCAACCTTGTTTAAGGTTGCACGGTTTTTTCTGATGGAATTGTCATCCGTCTCCACAAGCAGGAACAAATCAGGAAGACGTTCATACGTGCGCTTTCCATTCTGGTAAATCTCAAAAGATATGGATTTACGCCCGTCTGCCTTGGTAGTAAACCGGACTTTTACGGGATCTTTTGTATATTTGCCTCTGTCTCCTTCCATCACTTCTAATTTTGTTACAGCTACAAAGGTAACACAATTCCCCGTATTTATCGCAAAAACGAGTAACAAAATTACAGCAAAAATAAGCTATTTAATAAAACGAAAGGAATCAAAGGCGATTTTATAAGTATCTATAAATTAGCATTATGAGTTGCTTTTATTTCTGTTTCTTTCTTTTGATTTTCGTATTTAAGGTATTAGGCTACCCCGAAAGAAATTTCGTGGCAGACGGGCAAGCCCGTTGGAGAATGGTTGTGGCAAGAACATAACACAATTATTGAAGCGAATTATCGCTAAACTTCCACTTGATTATTCAGGATTTCAACTACCCTTTATCCAAAAAATACAAAAAAATATAGCCGAATAGCGCTGTATTTTTTAGCCAAAAAAGGTAATTTAATTTAGCCACATATGGAAATTCTAAAATATAGTATTATCTTTGCCTTATAATCAGTATATAGATATGAAGACATATAAACCGAGAATCGCGGATAAGGAGTTACAACGAAAGCTAGCAGGTATCGGTGCCGTTTTGATTGAAGGACCTAAATGGTGCGGTAAAACTACAACTGCGGAGCAGCAGGCGTCCACAATCATCTACATGGACGATCCTTTGTACAAAGAGCAGAATCTCCGTATGGCTGATATAAATCCGAAAGCGTTGTTGGTCGGAGAATGTCCCATATTGGTAGATGAATGGCAACTTGCTCCCAAATTATGGGATACAATCCGCTTTGAAGTCGATCACAGAGAAGGCGAAGGTCTTTTTATTTTAACTGGTTCGGCTGTTCCTGCAAAAACAGAAGAAATTCATCATTCAGGAGCAGGTAGATTTGCATGGCTAACTATGCGTCCCATGAGTTTATACGAGTCGGGGGAATCTTCTGGAGAAGTGAGTTTGGAGGGGATGTTTGAAACTCCAGATAATATAATGGGAATCAACAAATTGTCGCTTGATGATATTGCTTTTTTAATTTGTCGAGGTGGGTGGCCTCGTGCATCATTGCAAACAGGAGATATTGCGCTGGATCAAGTGAAATACTATTATGACGCTGTGACGCGTTCGGATATTTCTCGAGTAGATGGCGTTCGACGCAATCAAGAACGGGCAAAACGATTGATGCGTTCATATGCTCGACATCAAGGTTCTCAGGCTCCAATCAGTACTATTGTAGAAGATATGCGGGTGAATGATGAAGAATCAACGGACGTAAAAACGGTTGCTTCATATATCGATGCTCTGAAAAAGATTTTTGTCATAGAAGATTCTGTTGCGTGGAATCCCAATTTGCGTTCAAAAACAGCTATTCGGACATCTGATACAAGATATTTCGTCGACCCGTCAATAGCTGTCGCGGCTTTGGGTCTTGGCCCCAAGGACCTGATTAATGATCTGAATACAATGGGGTTGTTGTTTGAGACGCTTTGCATCCGGGATTTACGCGTATTTGCGAGCGCTTTAGATGGACAAGTTTATCATTTTCGAGACAAGTACGGCCTCGAATGTGACGCAGTTGTTCATCTGCGCAATGGTAAATTTGGCCTTATTGAAATAAAACTTGGCGGAGACCAACTTATAGAGCAAGGCGCAACTACCTTAAAAACATTGGCTGCAAAGATAGATACGGATAAAATGAAAGCCCCGTCTTTCTTAATGGTATTGACGGCTACAGGAAAATTTGCCTATCGACGTGCAGACGGAGTTTATGTGGTTCCTATTGGATGCTTAAAAGACTAATAAACGATATGACACAGATACAACATAACCAACTGGTCTCATTTATATGGAATATTGCTAACGATGTTCTTGTAAACGTATATAACAAGGGGGATTACCGTAAAGTGATTCTCCCGATGATTGTATTGAGACGCTTCGATGCCGTTTTAGAGGATACGAAAAAAGAGGTTTTAGCGATGAAAGAACGCTTAACCGCAGCCAATATCATTCAACAAGACGAAGCATTGTGTGCTGTTGCTGGACAAGCATTCTGCAACAGTTCTCCATTTACGCTCAAAGATTTGAAATCAAGGACCAATTCCCAACAATTAAAATTGGATTTCATTGCTTATTTGGATGGCTTTAGTGCCAATGTTCAGGACATTATTACAAAATTCAAATTTCGCAATGAGATAGATACACTGGTCGAAGGCGGCGTATTGGGGTTGCTCATCGAAAAATTTGTCGACAATAGAATCAATTTAAGTAATCGTCCCGTCTTATTTGATGATGGCTCTGTGCGTTTGCCAGCTCTTGACAATCATTCTATCGGTACCGTCTTTGAGGAGTTGTTACGTCGATTCAACGAAGAAAACAATGTAACCGAAGCAGGAGAGCACTTTACGCCTCGTGATATTGTCACATTGATGGCCGAAATTGCATTTGTTCCCATCATGGATAAAATTACCGACAGCTCTTATTTGATTTATGACGGAGCTTGTGGTACAGGAGGTATTCTATCCGTAAGCGAAGAGCGCCTTCAGCAACTTGCCGAAGCTCGCGGCAAACGCATCAATACGCATATTTTTGGTCAGGAATTACAACCGGAGACTTATGCGACATGCAAATCGGACCTTCTTATCAAAGGAGACGGAGAAGAAGCAAATAATATCTCGTTTGGTTCGACCATTTCCGAAGACGGTAAAGCGGGTATGAAGTTCGATTTCTGCATTTCCAATCCACCATTCGGGACTCCTTGGAAACGAGATTTGGAGAATTGGGGATTGAAAGATAAAAAGGATATTACCGATGGCCGATTCCTGATAACATACGATGGAAATCCGGCCTATTCGTTGGTTCCTAATATTGGTGATCCCCAAATGTTATTCTTGGCAAACAATATTAGTCGAATGAAGGATACCACCGAGTTGGGAACCCGTATTGTCGAGGTCCATAATGGCTCGTCGCTTTTTACCGGTAATGCAGGAGGCGGTGAGAGCAATTTACGGCGGTACATTATCGAAAATGACCTTTTGGAGGCTATTATTGCTGTCCCTGAGAAAATGTTCTACAATACAGGCATCGGGACTTTCATTTGGATTGTCACGAACCGTAAGGAATCCCGAAGGAAAGGGAAAATTCAATTGATTGATGCTACCGGTCTGAAATCACCTCTCCGTAAGAACCTCGGTGAGAAAAATTGCGAATTTACGCATGGAATCAATGAACAAATACTTCGGGCTTATATGGATTTTGAGGAGACGCCTATCAGCAAGATTTTCGACAATTCCGAATTCGGGTACTGGGAAATCACGGTTGACCGTCCCAAACGCGACGAACAAGGCGTTATAGTCAAGAACAAACGAGGTAAAATCGAAATCGACAAGACGTTACGTGATAAAGAACAAGTTCCCCTAATATATGAAGGAGGTATCGAAGCTTTTGTTCGGAACGAGATTCTTCCATATACGCCCGATGCCATTGTTAATACGGACGATTATGTAATTGGTTATGAATTGAGTTTCACCAAATATTTCTATAAGCCCAAGCAGTTGCGAACGCTCAATGAGATCCGTGCAGACATTCGGGCCATAGAGGAATCGACAAAAGGATTGTTAAATGAAATACTGAATTAAAATGGAACTTTTTTCACAGCGACAAGGTATTGATATCATAGATAAAGAAATTACAGTTCGCAACGATGCGCCAGAAGGATTAAGAGGTTTTATTCCTATCTTATATTATGAATTTGATAAAAGGCCATCTGATGCTCGAGCAGTTATTTGTCGTGTATTACACAAGGTACCCGATCAATCTAACTGGTCTGAACATCCCAATATTGAATATGAGGTTCAGGATCTGATGCAAGAATGCCCGTGGTATAGAGTATATGATATCATTGAAGTATTAGCGACAAAATTGTCGCCACAAAACTATGAAAGATTTGAGACAGAGATAAATGTTTATTTCCGTGAAAATGGGATTGGATGGAAATTAAGCGAGGGAAAAATAGAATCGCGAGGGGATAAATTGTTTGAGGAAGCCGTCTCAGATGTTGCCGTTGTACTGAAGGACAGAGATTTACATGTTGCTAAAGGTGAAATATCGGAAGCTATAAAAGATATTTCCCGTAGACCAGAACCTGATATAACAGGAGCCATTCAACATTCTAACGCAGCGTTAGAATGTGTATGCAGAGAGATTACTGGAGATAAGACTGCCACTTTGGGTACAATCATAAGTAATCATCCGGATATTATTCCCGCTCCACTTAATGAAGCTATAAAAAAAATGTGGGGATATGCATCTCAAATGGGAAGGCATTTGCAGGAAGGTCGTATGCCTAATTACGAGGAGGCAGAACTTATGGTTCATTTATCGGCTTCTATGTGTTCGTATTTGGGGAAGAAGCATATTGAAATTTCTCCCAAAGATACTTCTTGGTTTTAGTGATTATGAATTCATATCCAACATATAAGGACAGCGGTATCGAATGGCTTGGTCAAATTCCAACTCATTGGGAATTGACAAGGATTTCATCAGTATTAACAGAGGTTAAGGATTTGAACATTTCATTGTGTTTTTTACATCCATCTCAATTCAAATTTGGAGACATAATTCTAAAGCCAGATGTTAATATTGAAGATGTAAGCAGTCTATCAAAATGTATAATATTTAGAAAAGATGACATCCTAATTAATGGGCTAAATCTCAACTATGACTTTGTTACCCAACGCATAGCAAGAGCTGATTATACAGGAATTATTACTTCGGCTTATTTTGCTGTTAGAGTTAGGAATAATCTATCATCAAAGTATGTAACGTATTTATTCAAAGCACTTGATAGTAGAAAAGTTTTTAACGGTTTAGGAACAGGAATTCGTTTGACATTAACCTATAAAGAATTAAAAAAATATTATATTTTATTACCTCCTCAAGAGGAACAACGGCAAATTGTTGCCTATCTGGATTATAAGTCAAACAAGATAAATGAACGTATATGTCAGAGAGAGAGAGAGTTACAAACTCTATCTGAATTAAAGCAGGCGGAAATTGCCACCGTTGTTATCCGTGGCCTCGATCCCAATGTCCCGATGAAAGAGAGCGGAATCGAATGGCTGGGTAAAATTCCGGCTCATTGGGAAGTTCGTAAAATAAAGAATTGTTTACAAGAAAGAAGTGAAAAGGGGTATCCTAATGAACCAATTTTATGTGCTACACAGTCAAGAGGGGTAATACCTCAAGATATGTACGATAACAGAGTTGTAGTCGTAAACAAAGATTTTGATAAACTCAAATTGGTGAAGTGTGGTGATTTTGTGATTAGCCTTCGTTCGTTTCAAGGAGGTATAGAGTACGCATACTATCAAGGAATAATTAGTGCCGCATATACAATATTGACCCCAAAGGATAAACGTAATAGTGAATATTTCAAGCATTTATTTAAATCGCATGATTTTATTCAGTTGTTACAAACGTGTGTTACAGGTATTCGAGAAGGACAGAATATCAATTATGCAATGTTAGCAAAGCATTTTATTCCTATTCCTCCTATTGAAGAACAGCAAAAGATTGTCCTGTATATTAAAAATCGACTATATGTTATAGACGAATATATCTCAAAGCTTAAGGCCGAAATCAATTACCTGCAAGAGTATAAGCAACGCCTAATTTCTGATGTCGTAACAGGGAAAGTCGATGTCAGAGGAGTAGAAATACCAAACGAAGAATAAAAAGGAGAAACGCCATGGCAACAGATATCAGCGAAGCCGGTTTGGAGAAGATAATTTCCGACTATCTGGTCGAAGTGAATGGTTACGAGCTCGGCAAGGCTGCCGAGTTCAGTAAGGAGTATGCGCTCGATGAAGGGCGGGTATTACGGTTCCTGCAAGCCACACAGCCCGAAAAGGTGAAAGCCGCACATATTCTGGATAGTGAATATGAGCGGAACAAATTTTTTGTCAGTCTGCGCAAGAAATTGGGCGAGGCTGGGATTATCGACCTTCTTCGCAACGGTTTCAGATATCTGGCTTATAAATTCGACCTTTACTATTCTACACCCTCGGAACAGAATCCGATGGCAAAAGCGTTGTATGCCCGAAACATTTTCAGTGTCACGAGGCAGGTGACCTATTCCAAGGAATTTCCCCGATTGGCTTTGGATTTGGCAATTTTTATAAACGGCTTGCCAATCGCCACATTCGAACTGAAAAACAGACTGACCAAACAAAATGTCGATGATGCGGTCAATCAATACATGAACGACCGCGACCCGAAGGAGTTGATCTTTAACTTCAAGCGATGTGCAGTACATTTTGCGGTCGATGACAACGAGGTGAAAATGTGTACACGGTTGTGCGGTAAGGCGTCCTGGTTTCTGCCGTTCAACAAGGGGAACAATGACGGTGCAGGCAATCCGCCCAATCCGGATGGCATCAAGACCGATTATCTCTGGAAAGAGATTCTGACCAAGGAATCGTTGTCGAATATTTTGGAGAATTATTCGCAGGTGGTCGAGAAAATCGATAGGAAGACGAACAAGGTTGTCGGCGAAACCATGATTTTCCCACGTTATCATCAATTGACGGTGGTTCGCAAACTGTTGGCCGATACCCTTCGGAATGAAGTGGGGAAACGCTATTTGATTCAACACAGCGCAGGGAGCGGCAAATCGAATTCGATTGCATGGCTGGCATATCAGTTGGTCAAACTGGAGAAAAGCGGAAAAAACTTTTTCGATTCAATTATCGTGGTTACAGACCGTGTGAATCTTGACCGGCAGATTCGGGACACAATAAGACAATTCATGCAGGAGCGGAGCGTTGTTGGCTGGGCCGACGACTCTTCCACACTCGGTTCGCTGCTTAATGCGGGGAAGAAGATAATTATTACAACCATTCACAAATTCCCGTTCATTTTGTCGAGTATAGGCACGGAAAATAAGGACAAACAGTTTGCCATCATTATCGACGAGGCTCATTCGAGCCAGACGGGAAGCCTGTTTGCCAAGATGAATATGGCCGTTTCGGGAAATGTATGCGATGACGAGGAAGATATCGAAGATAAAATCAACAAACTCATAGAAGGGCATCGGATGGTCCGAAATGCCAATTATTACGCATTCACCGCAACACCCAAAAACAAGACTTTGGAGATGTTTGGAGATGCGATACCGCAGCCTGACGGGCAAGTACGACATGTGGCTTTTCATACCTATTCAATGCGTCAAGCGATTCAGGAACGATTTATTCTGGATGTGCTGGAACATTATACCCCGGTATCAAGTTTCTATAAACTTGTGAAAAAATCGGAAGATGACCCATTATTCGACAATGAAAAGGCACAAGCCAAACTCCGTGCCTATGTTGAAGGCGATCGAACTACAATCCACCACAAAGCGGCTATTATGGTTGAGCACTTCCATACGAATGTCATCAGCAAAGGGAAAATAGGAGGACAAGCTCGTGCAATGGTCGTGACCAGCAGTATCGAACGAGCTATAGATTACTATTTTGAATTTTGCCGATTGCTGGAAGAACGAGGAAGCCAGTATAAAGCCATAATCGCATTCTCCGGAGAAAAGGAGTTGCCAAACAAATACAGGGAGTACGGAAAGATGACCGAAGCCTCGTTGAATGGATTTCCGAGTGCAGAGATTGAAGATCGCTTCAAGAAAGACCCCTATCGTTTTCTTATTGTTGCCAATAAGTTCCAGACGGGCTATGATGAGCCGCTGCTTCATACGATGTATGTAGATAAGATTCTGACGGATATCAAAGCCGTACAAACTTTGTCTCGACTCAATCGGGCCCATCCCAAAAAACGAGACACATTTGTTCTTGATTTTGCTAATGATCCGGAAGACATTAAAAAATCGTTCCAGCGCTATTACAAAACGACTGAATTAGCCTCGGAAACCGATCCAAATAAGCTCAATGACCTTATTACTGAGTTGGAAAAACATCAAGTATATACGGCCGAAGATGTTGAACGTTTAGTGGGATTATTTCTTGGCGCATCGGATCGTGAAATGATTGATTCGATTTTGGACACATGTGCCGAGAATTACAAGACTCTGAATACCGATTCACAGGTAAAGTTCAAGAGCAGTGCCAAAAGTTTTATCAGAACCTATGCTTTTTTGGCTGCCATATTGCCTTTTGGGAGTGCAGAGTGGGAAAAGTTGAGTATTTTTCTCAATTTGCTTATTCACAAGTTGCCGACTCCGGAAGGAGATGATTATACAGAAGGGTTACTTGATGCTGTGGATTTCAATAGCTACAAAAATACGATTCAGGAAGAGCAACGTATTATTTTGGACAATGAAAAGGCAGAGGTCCAAGCCATTCCCGTAGGACGGAGCGGAGGTATTACGTCCCCGAATCTTCAGTCGCTGACAACGATTTTAGAAGAGTTCAACACTCGATTCGGGAATATTCCATGGACGGATTCAGATCGTATCCGGCAACAAATCGCTGCTATTCCTGAAGAAGTTGCTAAAAATGAAGCTTATCAGAATGCAATTCGCAATTCTGATAGAGAGGTTGCGAGAATTGAAAGTGACAAAGCATTGATGTCGATTATCCTTAGGTCCATGACGTCTGGATTGGAGCTCTACAAAGAATACCAAGATAATCCATCATTTCAACGGTGGCTACAGGAGTTTGTTTTTGAAAGGACATATAATCAGAATCGTTAATATTGAGTAGAGACTATGTAAGTATAATACAGCGAAAAGAGAAAAAGACGAGCTTTACTTTATTCCCATCTTATATATATTCATTAAAGTAAAGTCAAACAAAGGGAAAAAGATGGCTGCGCCAAAACTGATTGGTTACAGCCATTTTTCTTTTGGCTGCATTGTTTAACAAGCTGAAAAAATTCAGTTTACTTTAGTCTATTAGCTCTATATATAAGCTAAACCAAAGTAAACTATATTTAGATAGGCATATTTGCTTGTCAGTATGCCTATGGCTATTACGGTAAAAGCGGTTTTGGTTGCCAATAAAAGGGAAGCACAGGCTGAAGAGAGATCGGGAGTTTTTCTTTTTTGGCTGCAAGTATGTTTATCAATAAATATCCCTTGGAGCAGAGAGAATAACTGCTCACAGTAAAGCTCGGACTCCTTGTGCAAACAAGTGAAAGGAATGAAACCTAATGAAAATAGAAAAGGTTTGAATTTGCTTTAATTGATTATTTTGTTTCTGTATTGTTTCTTAATCAAAGGGGTGGAAAATATTAAAATATTGATTATGTGTAAATTATACATTAAAAATCTCCATTAATTTCAGATTTACCAGATTCCGACAAGCAGGAGTAAAGATAACGCTTTTTATGTCATGTCGCGCAGGGCGGAGACTATCCGACCCTCGCCACAGCCGCATCTTCTCTGTTTTCCATCATGTGGAAATCCTTCATCTCCACCGTATCCATCGTATGGCATATAAATACACCTCGTTTAATATTCCTTCTCTATCTCTCCATCTATTCCATACATTTTCTTGAATGCATCAAGGTCTGCCCGGTTCTTAATCAGCATAACTTCTTCTATCTTACCTGTATGAATGTTCTTAAAGCCAGCAACCTGCTCACCATTACATATGCTCGCTTTGATTACCGGTTTCTTATTTTCTTTATCATATGCCTTTGTAACTGTCTTTTTCTTAAATAGTCCCACTCTGAGCACCTTCTTTTGACTTTGCCATAAGTATTAGT
>ERZ773148.3560-NODE-3560-length-10592-cov-7.702667_pt1 | contig 10592 bp, 7 predicted proteins | sample MGYA00580846_ERZ773148 | MGnify/ENA primary metagenome ERZ773148 (study PRJEB29015, sample SAMEA2737879) | human gut metagenome | biome: human gut; feature: human-associated habitat; material: faeces | place: China | collected 2012 ...
CCAGGGTAATGAACGTATGTGGAACAACAGTTTGAACGATGTGAATACGGTTGTTTCTAATTTTGGAAATTTATATGAGGTGATTAATCAGGCTAATCTGATGATAAACAAGGTGGAAGGTATGTCGATGAATGAAAGTACCAAGAAATATTATCTGGGCGAAGTTTATGGTATCCGTGCTTTCCTTTACTTTCAGTTGTTACGATCTTATGGAGATGTAGTGATATGGACCGATTTCTCGGAAGGGTCGAGCTTGGATCTTGGAAATTTAGCAAGACCAGCTTCTTCTGCTGCTGACGTAATGAAATTGATTGTTGATGATTTACAGGCTTCAGAAACTGCTTTTGGGGATAATTATGGGTTTAGAAATGATTCTCAGCGTTATTTTTGGTCTAAAGCAGCTACCATGATGTTGAAGGGTGAAGTATATATGTGGAGAGGAAAACACATGGGAGGTGGTAACGAAGATTATACAACAGCGAAAAATGCATTGCAGGAAGTGAGAAATCAAACCGATAAATTTGGTTTGTTGGAGGATTTCTCTGAAGTATTTTCTTATGATAACAAGAATAATAAAGAGATAATATTTGCGATTCGCAATGCACGCGATGAATATAATATGTGGGGGGATGTAACATATAATAATAATATGTTTCCACAGCAAAATATATTATTCGGATATATGGATGAGAATGGTAATCCCATTAGTTCATTGGGTGATAAAGTGAAAGTGAATGGTACGATCCGTTACCCGGTTAATAAGGATGTGTATACTAAATGCTTTAATGATAACGATACCCGTAAGCGAAGCACACTTCAGGCTGCTTATGAAAAAAAGGAAGATGGAACTTTATCTCTTTATGGGTTGTATCCGGCCAAGTTTTTGGGTACATTGCTTGATGGGGCTGATACGCGTAGTCCATTGGATGATTATCCTGTTTATCGGTATGCAGATTGCTTGTTGTTGTTAGCTCAAGCTAAGGCTTTTTTAGGAGAGGACCCTGTGGAAGAAATTAATGCAGTACGTAAACGTGCCTATGGTGAAGATTATTTTAATGCACATCCGGAAGTACAATATCCCAATGATAATGATGCCGCACTTTATGCGGATAATAAGTCTGTAAAACCGGATAATGCCGGTGCAATGGAAGCTGTTCTAAAAGAACGTATGCGTGAGTTTATGGTTGAAGGAAAACGTTGGTATGATCTGCGCTTAGCAGGTGATGAATATGTATTGGAACATACTACAGCAGAAGCAACCCGTTTGCTTTGGCCTATTGATAAGAATACATTGACTAATAATTCGGCATTGAAGCAGACACCAGGATATGAATCTAGTGGAGGAAAATAAAGTATTAGTTATATAATAAAAGAAGGTGTCTGAAATGGACAGCCTCCAAAAGTTAGACATAAAACTTTTAGAGGGCACTTCACTTTTCGGACACCTTCTTTTATTGAAACCGTTTCAAGACTTTTAGTATATCTTTGGGGTTTTCTATCTTAATCTTTTCTGTTTCAATGAACTCTTTGATAAGTTGTTGCTTATCTTTTGAATACAATTTCAGAAGTGAATGGATATTTCGAAAGCTTCTCAACTTGCCTTTAATCTGAGTGTAATAAACATTTTCCGTTACCATTTTATAGACCGAAAGGTCTAAATTCTGTTCACCGTTAACACGTTGGAAGCGTGTATTGACATCAATTGCTTGAACACTGCCATGGGTAACTGTTCCCATAGCTCCTTTCTTCCCGATATCTTTTGGCTTTACTTTCCAGTCTATAAAAAGAGTGGTATGCTGATCAGTCATCACTTCCATAAAATGTCCCTCAAACGGAATAAAGCGGTGTATATCAATGACTACTGTATCAATATCTTCCAAATTCTCTATAACCATGTCTGTCGATTCATTCAAAAAATGCATTTCCTTGTTTATACAGTCATAGTTAAATTTCCCTTTGGCAAACTGTTTGTTTTTCAATAAAACTTTTCCTGGAGTAAATTCCTTGAAGAAATAGCCGGCAGGTTGTTGGGCATTTATCAACGTTATGCTTCCCAATGCCAGAATTGCAATAAGAATTCCTTTTGTATTCATAGTTCATAGTGATGGAGATTTCAATTATTCATACTAGTCCTTTGAGCCAAATTGCAAAAAAACGATCGTATACTATATATCCTTGCTGCTCTTTTAAGACAGACTCCTTATTAATTGAAGACTTTAATGCTACATTTATGCTGCTGGCTCCTTTTAAATCATATTTCTTTATGAATGTGGCCCTGTTAATCTCACTTACAATTTCCTCTTTGGCTATAGCTTTCAGCAACTGAATCTGATTGGAAGTTAAAAACTGGAAATAGGTTTGATAAGTATATTCTTCCTCCTGTATGATTTCCTGCATGAGTGTATGCAACAGTTCTATCGTCGGAGTCTGCTGTGGCAATGAATACAATCTGTTTAAAAGATATTGCATATACCACGTATGCCCTTTTACCGATTGATAAATTTCATGGAAGATATCTTCCTGCAAAGTTTTCTTTCTTCCATCAAACAGTTTCTTGGCAAACTCCCGGTAAGGGGTATAGGGAATAGGGGCCGGGAAAAGTTTCTGCGTAGATTGGTAAAAAGGCCTTTTGATGGAAAAGAAGATAGACTCCATCAAATGCTTTTTGCTGCCCGAAAAGATGAAATGCACATTCGGGGTGAACTGGATATACGATCTCAACAGGCCTTCCACTCCTTTCTCCGGATATTCCATTATTTGCTGGAATTTATCAATGGCTATGTAACATTCTACTCCCGATTGGTTTAGGTAGGTGAAAATCTCTTTCAAGGTTTCTTCTGAACGTTCCGGAATAAAGTCGAGTGTTACAGATGGCATCCCCGTAATTTCATCGGCACTGATGACCGGACGGCAACTCTTAAAGAATGAGAATAGCGATTTTAAGGTACTCTGTGATAAGGTATCTGATTTTCCCAACACACTTCGTCCCAGTAGAGATACAAACTCCTGAAGATTCTGGGTTGAAAATATATCCAGATAAAAACAGGCGGCAGATTTATTTTCTTTTTGAATATAGTAAAATACATTCTTTATTAGTCCTGTCTTTCCCATACGGCGTGGACTGATTAATGTAATATTTCTGCCATTCTTTAATGCTGACATTAAAGAAGCTGTTTCTTTTTCGCGGTCACAGAAATAGTCGGGGCCTTGGTAACCGGTTATTAAAAATGGATTAGTAGGAATATTCTTCATTGCAGTTTTTATGTTACATAAAACATGTAACGCAATAAAGTTTGGATTGAGCAGATATGAGAGTTGTATTTTTGTGTTGCCCATTGTACCATGCTCTGACTTGACATGGTTCATGGCAATAATTTAATGTGGCAGTTACAAGATATCTAAAGCAGAAGTTATGCAGATAATGATCATGTTTCATGGATAAGGACATGATACCTGGAGCATTATGATCCTTTGGAAAGCATCAGGAGCAGAAAACAGGAAGAGGGTATATAGCCGGAGCCGGCTGTTATACCCTCTTCCTGTAATGAGGTAGATTCCTTATTTCATCTTATACACCAAAGTCCCACCCTTCAAAATATCTTCATGCGAGATATAATTCTTTGTATAGGGTTCACCGTTCAGTGTGATGCTGTCAATGTACTTGTGTTCCTTTGACAATCCTTCGGCAATGATCGTGAAAGTCTTTCCGTCGGCCAGATTCAAAACGATTTCAGGCAGCTGCGGAGCGCCGAAGACATAATTGCCACTTACCGGATCTACCGGATAGAACCCCATAGCCGAGAACATATACCATGCTGACATCTGTCCACAGTCGTCATTGCCACAGAGTCCATCGGGTTCGGGACGATATTGCGTATCAAAGATTTCACGGATCAGTTCCTGGGTACGTTCGGGGCGGCCTGCCAACGTATATAAATAAGTAATGTGATGGCTGGGTTCGTTGCCGTGTGCATATTGACCGATCAAGCCGGTAACATCTGCCTGGGTGGTTTCCAGTTTCAAGGTGAACAAAGAATCCAATTTGTTTAAGAATGCCTGTTCTCCGCCGAATAGCTCAATAAGCCCCGGCACATCATGTTGCACATGCCAGGTGTACTGCCATGCATTACCTTCGGTATAGTCTCCACCGGTACTTTCCATGTGGGCAACCTGACTAGGGTTGAAGGGAGATTTCCAACTTCCGTCAGCATTACGGGGACGCATGAACTGCGTTTCTTTATCAAACAGGTTCTTATAAAAATCGGCACGTTTGGCAAAATAAGCGGCATCTTCCTCTTTGCCCATACGTTGGGCCATATCGGCTGCGGCATAATCGTCATATACCGATTCCAGTGTGGAGGATACTGATTCTGTCTTAATCAAGTCTGTAGGGAAATAACCGTATTTCATATAAGTTTCCCAATCGGATTTCAGTTTATGAGATACGGTCTGGGTATTTTTGATAGCATTAAAGGCACGTTCGGCGTCAAAACCCCGGAACCCTTTGCGGTACGCTTCGGCGATAACTGAAACACCGTGGTTGCCAATCATGGTATATGTCTCTTTTCCCCAAAGTCCCCAGATAGGCAGGAAGCCCTGTACTTCAGCCTGTTCTACCAATGAATTGACGAATCCGTCTACTTTTTCAGGAACTATTAAGGTGTAAAACGGGTGGGCGGCGCGATAAGTGTCCCATAAAGAGAAAGTGGAATAAAAAGCTCCGTTACCGGCTTTAACGATGGAATCGGCTGCATTACGGTACCATCCGTCTACGTCCGAGATTTGGTTGGGCTGTATCAGGGCATGGTAGAAGCTGGTATAGAAGTTGGTCTTCTCGTCATCCGTACCCGTTACTTCAATGCGGCTCAGATAATTGTTCCATTCGTTGTGGGCTGCTTGCTTCACTCCTTCAAAATTCCAGTCGGCTATTTCCGCTTCCATATTCTTCTTGGCTCCATCCACGCCGGTGGTGGACATGGCTACTTTCATCAGCAGTTCCTCTCCCGGCTTCATGTCAAAAGTAGCGATGATGCGTTTCCCTTTTTCAGTTTCGGCCATGGGCAGATACAGGGTATCTATGACGGGACGATTGAACTTCATAACAAAAAAGTAATCCTGGTTCACCCATACGCTGTTGCGTACATGTCCGGTCAAGGTTTGTGCATCTTCCCAATTGGTTTCGCAACTTTGTACTTGCGAATGGTATTGGTTTTCGTTCCACGCAGGTCCGTGCTGAAGGTCAATCAATACAGATGCCGAGTCGGCGTTATGATAGGTATAACGGTGCAGGGCGGCATGGGGAGAGGCGGTCAGTTCGGCCTTCACGCCGGGGTCGGCCAGCTCTACGGTGTAGTATCCGGGAGTCGCTGCTTCCTTGTCTTTGGGGAAGTGGCTGCGATAAGCGTCCCAGGCACGGGCGCGTGTTCCGGTAACCGGCATCACCAGGATGTCTCCCAGGTCCATACACCCTGTTCCATTAAGGTGTGTCTGGGTAAATCCCCATATCAGGGAGTCGGTGTACACATATTCCGAACAATATCTCCAGCCGACAGCTCCGGTTACGGGGCTTGTCTGGATCATGCCGAAAGGACGGCAGGCACCGGGAAAGGTATGTCCGTTGTCTGCTGCTCCGATGAACGTGTTAACATACTGCGTGTAGTCAGTTTCGCCTGTCTTCTGCTGTGTTGTGGAACAGCCGAAGAGCGAGCCTGCCAATACAAATGCGCAAAGGATAGAATTGGTTTTCTTCATAGATTCGCAATTAATAAATATTTTGCGTAAAGATAAAGAGTTTTCTGGAAAAATGGGTCAAGAAATCAAAACAAGAAACGAATTAATAAGAAGTAAATGAATATCTTTGCATCTCTTAAATTAATAAACGACATGAAAAACCTTAGTTTGGGATCTCTCATGAGGATACTCTCTGCATTCATTTTCCTTTTATCGAACCTTCTTTAGATTAATCCGAAATGTTTCAACGCATTGGCTATTCCGTCTTCATCTACGGAGGTGGTCACATAGTCGGCCACAGCTTTTACATGAGGTTCGGCGTTTCCCATAGCTATCCCTGTGGCTACGTGTTTCAGCATGGGGATATCATTGCCGCCGTCACCGAAAGCCATGGTGTCTTTCAGGTTGATGCCGAAATATTCCAGTACCTTGTCTATTCCCGTACTTTTACTGTTGCCCCGTGCAATGATGTCGGCAAACAATGGATACCAGCGCATCGGTTCGCAATGGGTCAGCACTTTGCCGAATATATCTGTTTCTTTTTCCTCTTCGGCCGTAAAGTACCCCATTATTTGCAGGATGTCTTTTCCACGGGCTTCTTCTATGGAGGCGACAGGGGGAACAGGAATTTCAATCAGATCGGAAACAGCCTGTACTCTGTCATTCACTTCAGTGACGAACATTTCATTGCCGTATGCAAAAACGAAAGGTACCGGATATTTCTGTTGAAAAGTGATAAGCCGTTCAATGTCTTCTTGCGGGATGCAACCTTTATAAATGGGCTGGTGGCCGGCGGTAAAACAATAGCTTCCGTTTACGGTGATATACCCGTCAAACTCTAAGTCACCCAGGTTGTTTATTAAACATTGTGGGCGTCCGGTAGCAATAAATATTTTAATGCCTTTATCACGAAGTGTCTTTAATGCTTCTTGGGTCGAAGCAGGAATCTTATGTGTTTCAAAAGAAACCAGTGTACCGTCAATATCGAAAAAAATAGCTTTAACCATACGTTTGCCTATTGAATATTATCGTTATATATTTTCATTTTGCAAAGATGAGAATTAAAATACATGCACACAAATACGATAAAGGTTAATTTTTGGCTTATTTGACTTTACAGATTGATTTTAATATCTATATTTGTGTTTCTAAAATAACAAGAGAAATGGCAGTTCAGTTTACAAGAATAGCAGTAAAGATCGGTAGTAATGTGTTGGCGCGTAAAGACGGTACGCTGGATGTGACGCGTATGTCGGCATTGGTAGACCAGGTGGCGGAATTGCGCAAAGCCGGGGTGGAAGTCATTCTGATTTCATCCGGGGCGGTAGCTTCGGGACGCAGCGAGATCAAGCCTTCCAAGAAATTGGATAGCGTGGAGCAAAGGCAGCTTTTCTCGGCGGTGGGCCAGGCAAAACTGATCAACCGGTACTATGAGCTGTTTCGCGAACACGGTATTCCCGTCGGGCAGGTGCTGACTACGAAAGAAAGTTTCGGCACGCGCCGTCATTACCTGAACCAGCGCAACTGTATGATGGTGATGCTGGAGAACGGTGTCATACCTATCGTAAATGAGAATGATACCATTTCGGTCACCGAACTGATGTTTACAGACAATGACGAGCTTTCGGGAATGATCGCTTCCATGATGGATATGCAGGCGTTAATCATACTGAGCAATATTGACGGCATATACAATGGTTCTCCTTCTACCCCCGGTACGCAGGTGATACGGGAGGTGGAGCAGGGAAAGGATCTTTCGGACTATATACAGACGGAGAAATCGGGATTCGGCCGGGGCGGTATGCTGACCAAGACTACCATTGCCCGTAAAGTGGCCGATGAGGGCATTACCGTCATTATAGCCAACGGCAAGAAAGACCATATTCTGGTCGATTTGCTGCAACATCCGGCAGAGACGGTTTGTACGCGCTTTATTCCGGCAGAAGGCGGAGTATCCAGCGTGAAAAAGTGGATTGCCCATAGCGAAGGCTTTGCCAAAGGCGAGTTGCATTTGAACGAACAGGCCGTGAAAGTGTTGAAAGGACAGAAGGCGGTAAGCCTGCTTCCTGTGGGAGTGGTCCGCATAGAAGGGGAATTTGAAAAAGATGATATAGTGAAAATCATAGACCACCGGGGCAGGCAGATAGGAGTGGGACGCATCGGATTTGATTCGGCAGAAGCGCGTGCATTGCAGGGGAAACATGGACAGAAACCTATGGTACACTATGATTATTTGTATTTGGACTGATGCGGTGTGGTAATGATTTAGATAAAATGAAGTGACTATGGAACAGATAAAAGATATTTTTAAACAGGTGCGGCAGGCAAAAGGATCTCTTGCTTTCTGCAAGGAGGAGATCATCAATGACACCTTGTATGCATTGGCCGACAGGGTGGAGGCTGCTACGGACCGGATTCTGGAAGAGAACGCCAAGGATCTGGCAGCGATGGATCCGTCGAATCCCAAATATGACCGTCTCAAACTGACGGCGGAACGTATTCACGCCATAGCCCAAGGCATACGACAGGTAGCCACGCTGCCTTCTCCATCGGGAAGGATACTGAGCCAGGCCGTGCGTCCCAATGGCATGAAGCTGACCAAGGTAAGTGTGCCTTTCGGGGTGATAGGCATTATTTATGAAGCTCGTCCTAATGTGACTTTGGATGTGTTTGCACTTTGTTTCAAATCCGGCAACGCCTGTATATTAAAGGGGGGGAGCGATGCCGATTTCTCCAACCGTATCCTGGTGGAGATTATCCGGAATACCTTGCTGGATGTAGCCCACTTGTCTCCTTATCTGGTGGCATTGTTGCCGGCAGGACATGATTCGGCCGACGCGCTGCTCCATGCCCGCGGCTATGTGGATCTGATTATCCCCCGCGGCGGTAAGGGGCTGATAGACTATGTGCGGCAGAACGCCACGATTCCCGTTATCGAGACAGGAGCCGGTGTGTGTCACGTTTATTTTGACAAGGAGGGTGATGTGGCGAAAGGAGCCGCCATTATCTGCAACGCCAAGACACGCCGTGTCAGCGTGTGCAATGCCTTGGACTGTCTGATTATAGATGTGAACCGGCTGACCGACCTTTCCACTCTTTGTAGCGGCTTGCAGCAGGACAACGTGGAAATCTATGCCGATGACTTGTGTTATAATTATCTGAAGACTTCTTACCCTTCCCACTTGCTGAAACATGCTTCTACGGATACTTTCGGAACAGAGTTTCTGGACTACAAAATGGCAGTGACGGCGACTATGACCATACAGGCGGCTGTGGCCCACATTTCTATTTATGGTTCGGGACATAGTGAATGTATTGTGACGGAGAATGACCGGGCGGCCGATTATTTTATGAAGATGGTGGATGCGGCTTGTGTCTATGTGAATGTGCCTACTTCGTTCACCGATGGAGGTGAGTTCGGACTGGGAGCGGAAATAGGTATCAGCACGCAGAAGCTTCACGCCCGTGGTCCGATGGGACTGGAGGAACTGAACACATACAAGTGGATTATTCAGGGGGATGGACAAATAAGACAATAATACTATAAATGAAAAAATTATGAGATACTTTACAAACGTACACGATTTGGGCGACTTGAAGAGTGCCCTTGCCGAAGCTTTCGAAATCAAGAAAGACCGCTACAAATATGAAACCCTGGGAAAGCATAAGACTTGCCTGCTGATTTTCTTCAACAACAGTCTGCGTACCCGTTTGAGCACCCAGAAGGCAGCCCGTAACTTGGGCATGGATGTGATTGTGCTCGATGTGAACCAAGGTGCATGGAAGCTGGAGACCGAGCGCGGTGTCATTATGGATGGCGACAAGAGTGAACATTTACTGGAGGCTATTCCGGTGATGGCTTCTTATTGTGATATCATCGGTGTGCGTTCGTTCGCTCATTTTGAGAACCGCGAGGATGATTATACCGAAAAGATTCTGAATCAGTTCATCAAGTATTCCGGCAAGCCTGTATTCTCCATGGAAGCCGCTACCGGTCATCCGTTGCAGGCTTTCGCCGACCTGATTACCATCGAGGAGTATAAGAAGAAAGACCGTCCCAAGGTGGTCTTGACTTGGGCGCCGCATCCGCGTGCATTGCCTCAGGCCGTTCCCAACTCGTTTGCCGACTGGATGAACGAGGCCGATGTGGATTTTGTCATCACTCATCCCGAAGGCTATGAGCTGGACCCGAAGTTTGTCCGTGGTGCGAAGGTGGAATACAACCAGATGAAAGCCTTTGAAGGGGCTGACTTTATCTATGCCAAGAACTGGGCATGTCCCGGTGTCACCCGTCCTGCCGACTATGGAAAGATCCTGAGCAAGGATATGAACTGGACGGTAGATGCGGCGCACATGGCAGTGACAAACGATGCTTTCTTTATGCATTGTCTGCCGGTGAGAAGAAACATGATTGTGACCGATGAGGTGATTGAAGCGCCTACTTCGTTGGTTATTCCTGAAGCGGCTAACCGGGAAATTTCTGCTACAGTTGTTTTAAAAAGAATGCTGGAAGGGTTGGAATAACCGGCAGTCGGAATGACGTATTCTTCCTTTTCAATTTATCGTTTCACCCGTGTGATGAAACCGTATCACCCATGTGATGAAAATTGATCACCTTAGTGATAAAACTTCATCACTAAGGTGAAACGATAAACAGGAAAGGGCAGCGCAACGATTTCTATCGGACGAAAAACTGTGTGTATCCTTGGCTTGACTATATAAGATAGCGCGTGGCAAGATTGCCATTCAAGAGGAAAAGGTCTCGCCTCGGAAATAGAAGACCGGGCGGGGGGAGTCTGGGACAAACGTAAGCGTCTCCGCGATTCTATCTTGTCGCCCATTTTTCATTCTTATATTTTTGC
>ERZ773148.3562-NODE-3562-length-10590-cov-3.860940_pt1 | contig 10590 bp, 6 predicted proteins | sample MGYA00580846_ERZ773148 | MGnify/ENA primary metagenome ERZ773148 (study PRJEB29015, sample SAMEA2737879) | human gut metagenome | biome: human gut; feature: human-associated habitat; material: faeces | place: China | collected 2012 ...
GACAACACGCCGCCATTGGCCGTACCCGTGATGTTCGGCAGTCCGGCATTCACGGTGGTGCCCGCTTTGTGGCTGCTGCTGGCACCCATCAGCACACGCTCAGACGCGATCTGCTCCCATGTGCCGCCGAACAGCGCAGCCGGGTGTCCGCGTCACCGTGACGCGGGGCAGTTTGCTGATAGCATTGATCGAAAAGGAGTAAACAAGCATGAAAAAGAACGGACTGAATAAGCTGCTGGCCCTGCTGCTGGGCAGCCTGCCGCCGCTCTACGGCGACGCCCTGGACACCGGCGGACGGCCCCTGCGCTGGCTGACGGGGCCCGGCACGCTGGCGGGCTACAGCCCCTGGCAGCCCCCTGCGCCGCAAGCGGTTGCCCCGCCTTTCACGGGCGAAGACGCAAGCCCCGCCGCCCTGCACGCCCGCGCGGCCCGCTACCGTCGGCTGGTAGAGAATTTTGCCCGCCGCTACGACCTGGATACAGACCTGGTCTACGCCATCATTCACAGCGAAAGTGATTTTTCGCCCACTCTGGTCAGCAACAAGTCGGCCATGGGGCTCATGCAGATTCTGCCAGACACAGCCAGCGACGAAGTGCACCGCTACCTGTACGGCCATCGCGGGGAAATCGGCTTTGACGAACTGCGCGTGCCGGAGGTAAACATCCGCTACGGCACCACCTACCTGCACATTCTGCTGACCCGTTATTTTGCCGGAGTGGAAGACGAACTGGCGCGGGAATACTGCGTTGTGGCGGCCTACAACATGGGCCCCAACCGTTTTCTACGGCTTTACGGAGCTACGGACGCGGCCGCCGTGGCCCGCATCAACACCATGAGCGCGACGGAGCTCTATGCCGACCTGACCTCCCGCCTGCCCGCGCGCGAAACGCGGTTCTATGTGGCCAAGGTGCGGCGCATGAAGGACCACTATGCGGCCCTGCGCTGAATGCCCCTGGAAAAAGGTTGTGGCGGACGGCAAAACAACGTACATCTGAACGGCCGACGGCGGTCCGGACCTTCGCGTCGCCGGCTACTTTTGATCCCCACGCCGCAGCGGGCCCGTCCGACCGCCCGGAGAACCGTCGGGATATCCCACAAGGAGTGCTCACTACCATGCGAATTTCTCTCTTTGCGCCCCTGGCCCTGGGGCTTTGCCTGCTGCTTCCCGCCTGCCAACAGGCTGATACCGCCAAACCCCAGCTGGCCGTGGTGGACATGGCCCGCATCATGCGCGACAGCGAACCGGGCAAAGCCGGCGTCAAATTCCTGGAAGGCATCCAGGCCGAAATGCAGTCTTCGCTTAACGACATCCAGTCCCGACTGCAGAAGAACCCCAACGACGCCCAGGCCCAAAAAGAACTGCAGACCATCTACATGGCCGCCCAGCAGCGCATGCAGACGGAGCAGCAGAACGTGATCAACGTGCTCTACGATATGGTTCAGCGCGTCATCAACGGCTACCGCACCGAAAAGGGCTACGCCGTTATCCTCAACAGCGAGGCTGCGGCCGCCTATGACGCCAAGGCCGACGTCACCGCCGACATCGTGGCTGCCGTGAAGAGCGGTAAGCTCTCTGTGAAGGACCTCGACACCTGCGTGCGCCGCGTCTTAGAGCTCGTCGTCAAGACAAAGCGCTTCGCCGGTGTGGCCTACGACAACAAGCCCGACCTCACCGCTCACGCCCAGGTCACACGTCAGGGTGCTGCTGAGGGTGCCGTGCTGCTGAAGAACAACGGCGGTCTGCCTTTTACTCATGTGAAGAATGTCGCCCTCTACGGCTGTGGCAGCTACGACCTCGTGGCCGGTGGCACCGGTTCTGGCAATGTGAACCGCGCCTACACCATCTCCCTTGTCGAGGGCATGCGCAACGCAGGATACAACGTCGATGTAGACCTTATCAACGAGTACACACCGTATATCGAAGACTATTATAAGAAGAACCCGAAGCCGGGGGCCTTAGATTTGAAAGTCCCCACGCTGCCCAGTGAGAAGGATGTCAAGGTCACTGACGAGGAAGTCAGCCGCAACGACATCGCCGTCATCACCCTGCACCGCATCTCCGGCGAGGGCGCTGACCGCACCATCGCACAGTATAACCTCGAGGACAACGAGAAAGCCCTTATAAAGAATGTGTGCGACGCCTATCATAAGGCTGGCAAGAAGGTTGTCGTGGTGCTGAACATCGGTGGCGCCATCGAGACCGCTTCCTGGAAGAACGAGCCCGACGCCATCCTCGTACCCTGGCAGTGTGGTCAGGAGATTGGTAACTCCATCGCTGACCTGCTCAGTGGTAAGGCCACTCCTTCCGGCAAGCTCTCTATGACCTGGCCTGTGAAGGTGGAGGACGATCCCTCTACCGCCAACTTCCCGGCCAACACCTCCGGCTACAGCATTGGCAACTTCAATGCCGATGCCTCCAAGCAGGCTGATGTCAAGAACATTGGCTATACCGACTATGACGAGGACATCTACGTCGGCTACCGCTATTATGACACCTTCAAGAAGAATGTCTCCTATCCCTTCGGCTATGGTCTGAGCTATACCACCTTCGACTACAGCGATGTCAAGGCCGCCGACAATGGCAACGACGTCACCGTGACCGTTACCATCACCAACACCGGCAAGCAGGCAGGTAAGGAAGTCGCTGAGGTCTATGTCACAGCACCTAAGGGCAAGGTTGAAAAGCCCGCCCAGGAGCTCAAAGCCTTTGCCAAGACGCGCACCCTGCAGCCCGGTGAGAGCCAGACGCTGACGATGACCATCAGCAAGGCCGACCTCGCCTCCTTCGTGACCGCGCAGAGCGCATGGGTTGCCGACGCCGGCACCTACACCTTCAAGGTGGGTGCCTCCAGCCGCGACATCAAGGGCACAGCAACCCTGAACCTCAAAGGCCTGAAGAAAAAGGTCAGCAACGCACTCGCTCCAAAGGTAAAACTCAATCTGCTCACACAGAAATAAATCTCATGTTCCGGGCGGAAAGCCCGTCCGGAACCTTATATAAAAATTTTGGCTGCTATTTGATAACAACCTTATATATAAATAGGTAATCCTAAAAACAAGCTTCTTATGAAAACCAATCAGTTATTTGCACTCTTGCTGGCCAGCAGCATCGTGCCTACCACCGCTCTGGCACAGGAAGTCGCCAAGAAAGACACTGTGCAGAACACCAAAGAGGTGAAGAACCGTAACGTCCTGCTTAACGCTTCCAGCGCCGACCAGGCCCGTCAGATCAACATTGGTCTGCCCTCCAGCCTCTCCGCTCCTATCTTTGAGGACGGTCTGCCCGTTTCTTATGGCACATGGCCCGATATGCCTTATTTCTCCTGGCTCCCCGGCAACTCCTACGGCAGAATCGGCGTGCTGAGCATCTCTGAGTCGGCCTTGCAGACCGGACAGGTGGGCTATACCGTCGACACTTATCATAAGCATTCCACACCGACGTTTGGCGGCACCGCCAACTATCAGCTCAACCAGTTTGGCCGTCAGGTCCTCGATGTCACTATCAACGGTCCGCTCGGTGGTGGCTTCGGCTATATCCTCAACTCCCACCAGATTTGGGATCCGGGATCGTATAAGCTCACCGCTGCCAACCTGCAGACGCGCTTCCAGATCTATAAGGCCGGCGTGGACTATAAGTTTGCGGAAGGCCGTGGTTACATGAGTTTGATCGCCCAGTACAGCCGCTACACCAGCACGGGCTCCAGCTATGCTCCGTTCATCTTCGTCGGTGACGGTTCCGTGAAGAAATACAACGGCTTCAACTATGGCCGCGACAGCTACTACGGTCAGGAGGCCAGCACCTTCGCCTACATGGATGTGATGACCGGTGAGGTGAAGCGCAAGAGTTGGAAGGATGCCGGTACTACCGACAACAAGCAGCTGGCGTTCAACCTCAGCTATGATTTCAAGAACGGCAACCACCTCGATGTGAACAGTAAGTTTAAGTGGGGTAAGGTCAGCATGGCTATGAATGCTGTCTCCGGTATCTCGCCCTACGACTATACCACTGCTGCTTCAAAATATTTCTATGCTGATGGCACAGCGTATACCGGCACAGAAGTTCAGAACCGCTGGATGATGTACGTCCCTGGTTTCGAGCATGACTGGCTCACCACTGCCAAACTGTCGGGTAAGACGAAGAACGGTCTCCACAGCTGGCGTGTCGGTGCCAATGTCTGGTACAACCGCGCCGGTGTGCAGCAGATGAACACCGTCATGGCCCACGAGGTCTGCGACAATCCTCACTCCCTCTATGTGAAGGATGCCAACGGCAATCTCCTCGACTACAGTGCTTTGAACCCAGGCAGCGGAGAGTATTACGACGGTCACGAGTTCAAGGGCGCTCTCTATGCCAGCGATGACTGGACAGCCACCAACTGGTTGTGGATGAGCCTCGGCGCACGTCTCGAGTACCTCGGCTACGGTGGTAACGCTGCCCTGAACAAGCCGGAAGGTTCTACTTACAACACCCGTACCTTTGGTTGGTCACTGAAGTCGGACGGTGCCACCATCAACCGCTTCCACGGCGATTGGCTGAACCCCGCCTTCACCTATAACGTCCGCGCCAAGCTGCTCCCTGGCTTCGGTCTCGAAGGAGAGTATGTCTATGTGCGTCAGCGTCCTAACCTCCAGGACTATGCCGGCTCTGAGCTGCCTACCACAGCGCCTGTGAACATCAACATGGCACGCGCTGGTATCTACTGGAACAACTCCTGGATACAGCTCGTCTCGCAGTTCAGCTTTATCACACAGACCAACTACAAGTCACGTACCACTTTCTACAACCAGCTTGCTTCAGGAGCTGAGGAGAGCGAGACCATTCCAATCACTTACAACATCCAGACCATGGGCTGGACGACCGACGTTGTCCTCACTCCGTTCAAGGGTGTTTCTCTCCATGCCCTGCTGACCTTGCAGGACCCTGTCTATAAGAAGTTCCATATCCAGGGACAGTTCCCAAGTGGTGCACCGATTGACGTCGATGTCTCTGACAACACCGTGACCGCTATGTCGAAGACCCTCATCGAGCTCGACCCGTCCTATACGTTCAACAAGTTCCGCTTCTGGCTCAGCTTCCGCTACTTCTCAAAGCAGTATATCAACAAGACCAACACCCTGTACTTCAACGGTCACTGGGAGAGCTTTGGCGGTATCAACTATATGATGAACAAGAAGGTCAACTTCGCCCTCAATGTTGTCAACATCTTCAACCAGAGTGGTGCTACCGGTTCCATCAGCGCTGCCGACCTTGTCACCGACACTTCCAAGTATAAGAACTACCTGATGTCAGGTTCTTACATCCGTCCGTTCGAGGTCTCGCTGTCTACGACCATCAACTTCTAAATCAATATTAGGCCTAATATGCCTACTATGCCTGATGGGCATAATGGGCCTATGAGGCCTAATAGGCATAATGGGCCTAATAGGCCTACTAAAAAATATCAGAACTATGAAAAAGCTTTTATTGTCTGTTTTCTCCCTGTTTATGGCCGTCATGGCCTTTGCGCAGGGCCCTCAGGTGAAAGTGGAGGGAGGAATGATTGAAGGTATCGACTCTGCCGGTGTGAAGATCTTCCGCGGCATACCTTTCGCTGCTCCTCCCGTTGGCAACCTGCGGTGGAAGGCGCCGCAGCCCGTTGTAGCCTGGCAGGGTGTGCGCTCGGCCAAAGCCTTTGGCAACGACCCCATACAATATAATGCCTTCGGCGACATGGTCTTCGAGGGTCCCAAGCAGAGTGAGGACTGCCTCTATCTGAACGTGTGGACACCGACACAGAAATATGACGAGAAGCTTCCCGTCCTTATCTATTTCAATGGTGGCGGCCTCGTCTCGGGCAGTGGCTCCGAGGCCCGCTATCAGGGCCTGCGCCTGGCACGCCGTGGCATCATCGTCGTCACGGCCAACTACCGCGAGGGCATCTTTGGCTTCTTCTCTCATCCCCAGCTCACCAAAGAGGGTGGCTGCAACGGCAACCAGGGCTGGCTCGACCAGGCTGCTGCCATCAAATGGGTGAAGAACAATATCGCTGCCTTCGGTGGCGACCCCAACAGAATCACCATCAATGGTGAGTCGGCAGGCTCACAGTCTTCCTGCGCCCAGACCGTCTCTCCGCTGTCGAAGAACCTCATTGCCGGTTATATGTGCTCGAGCGGTTCCATCGTCTCCAATGCCAAGCCCATTTCTCTGAAAGAGTCGGAGAAGATTGGTGAGGACTGGGCGAAGAAGAACGGCTTTAAGAAGCTCTCTGATTTACGGAAGTTGTCTACCGAGCAGTTGCTGAAGATGGAGACCCCCGCCTTTGGTGAGGGCTCGAAGTGCATCGACGGCATCTTCCTCACCGAGGATCCCGACAAGGTCATCGCCGAGGGTCGTCAGGCGCAGGTTCCCTGCCTCTTGGGAAACAACAACGCTGAGCTCCCCGTGGCTTTCATGGCCGGTGGCAAGGCACCCACGATGGAGAACCTTGCTCCCGCTGTTGCCAACTACTTCGGCACCGACGCCAAGACCATCTACGACCTCTATAACATCCACTCCGATGCTGATATCACAGGTTTCCCCGGCTACCAGCTCGGTGGCGATATCTTCATCGGCTATGCCACCTGGAAGTGGGCCGACATGGTGCGTCAGAGCAGCACAAAGCCTGTCTACCGCTATGTCTACTGCCATCCGCGTCCTGCCATGCAACTCAAGGGTAAGGCTCCCGGTCTGGCTGGTGGCACCGTCGACGTCGATGAGAATGCTCCGAAGGCTCCTGCCGCTCCCGGCGCTATGCACGCCAACGACATCGAGTACGCAATGGGCAACCTGTCCACCAACACAGCCTTCCCCTGGACTACCGACGACTACGCTGTCTCTGAGATTTTCCAGCAGATGTATGTCAACTTCGTGAAGTACGGCAACCCCAACGGTCTCGGTCTGCCGAGGTGGGACACCTTTAACAATAATGGCGACGTACCGCCGGTGATGCTCATCGACTTGAATGCTCATCAGGTCAAGGACGCCGCCGTCACCGCCCGCTACCACAAGATTGACGCCCTCATCCAGGCGAAGATGAAGAAATAGGTGATAGGTGTTAGGTGATAGGTGATAGGTGTTAGGTGATAGGTGTTAGGTGATAGGTGTTAATGGTTTGAATGGTGACACCGTAGGGGCAGTCCTTGCGGCCGTCCTAACCCCAAGAGACATATCATTAACACCTACCACCCAACACCTACCACCTCCCACCTACCACCTAACACCCAACACCTATCCCCTCCCACCTCCCCACCCACTACCTTTTTAGCTCTTAACTTCTATGTCTTTCCGCAATATATTTCTATCTTTTGTCGCACTTGCCGCTTCTCCGTCTGTCGCCACCGCGGCACCGGCGGCCTCTTCGGTCTCTGCCAAGCCAGCCATCATCGTCACTTGCGACCCCGAGCTCGACGACAACAACTCTATGATACGGTTCCTGCTCTATAGTAGCGACTTCGACGTTCGCGGTCTCGTCTATGCCAGCAGCCAGTTCCATTGGAAGGGCGACGGCAAGGGTACGACATGGTGGATGCCAGGCCGCGAATACTCTAAGCTGCCGGACACAAAGCCCATGACAAGCTACCGCTATGCCCCTGACGAGCGCTTCATCGACGACAACGTTGACGTCTACGAGAAGGTCTATCCCAACCTCGTCAAGCACCATGCCGGTTATCCTACCCCCGCCTATCTCCGCTCGAAGATTCGGGAAGGCAATGTTGCCTTTGACAGTGACATGTCGAAAGACACGCCCGGCTCAGAGCTTATCAAGCAGGAGCTCCTCTCTCCCGACACGACGACGCTCTTCCTCCAGGTGTGGGGAGGAGCCAGCACCATCGCCCGCGCCCTGAAGTCCATTGAGGACATCTATTCGGGACAAGCCAACTGGCCCGCCATCAAAGCCCATGTGTCGAAGAAAGCCGTGCTCTGCATGTCCGGCGACCAGGACGACACCTATACCCATTACATCCATCCCTTCTGGCCCGACATCAGAACTTGGGATATGGGTGGCATGCAGGTCAACCTCACGTTCTTCGGTCCCATCACGGCGGCCCCAGCCGACAAAGTCTACTATTCTCCGGAATGGACCGAGAAATACATTCGCTCCAAGGGACCCTTCGGTGCACGCTACCGTGTCTGGGGCGACGGCAAGCAGATGGTGAAAGGCGACCGCTTCGACTTCTTCGGTGTCTGCGAGCTCGGTAAGGAAGAATTGCAGCGCCGGGGATATATTCTCTGGATGCCGTTGCAGCCCAAGGGCACCTTCATCTCCGAGGGCGACACCTTCTGCTATCTCAATATGATTGACAACGGCCTCGGCGCCTGGCGCGACGCCACCTGGGGTGGATGGACCGGTGCGAAGGTTGACATCCCCAAGGATGTGGACAGCCGGAAGGTATCGGCTTATGTCCAGGCGCTGATGGGCTTCCCCGACTTCACCCCTGCCGTGCAGAATGGCTTTGCCGCACGCATGGCTTGGAGCGTGACACCGAACTTCAAGGATGCCAACCACGAGCCTGCCATCAGCGGACCCACAGCGGTGACAGCGGCGCCGGGACAGACCGTTACGCTGAAGTGCAAGGTCAGTGACCCCGACAACGACAAAGTCAATGTAGAGTGGATGCAGTTCAAAGTCGGCGGCACCAAGGACCTGCTCACCTTCGGCAATGCCTCCTCCGCCACGACGACGGTCACCATCCCCGCCTCGGCGAAACATGGCGAGCAGCTTCATGCCATCCTTCAGGCCACCGACAACGGTGAGCCGGCTCTGACACACTATAAGAGAGTTGTCATCACCGTCAAGTGAACACCTTCGCCGACAAAATCAGGAAATCCCGTTCATACAGAGGGTTCATATTATGGCTCTCTTGTTCCATTTCTCAACTCGCTCTTATCAACTAAAACTAATAATAAATATGAGAAATCACAAGATATTTGCCTGTCTGTTCTTTGGGCTCCTTGGTGGCTTCTCCGCCTCCGCCCAAAACTATATTCCAGGCTATTCCATCTGTTCGTCGACAGAAAAAACGACGGCTCAGACCTTTTACGGCAAGGTCTCGGGCTACATCGAGAATGGTATCTACACCTATAAGGGCATTCCTTACGCCAAAGCCGCCCGCTTCGAGGAACCGCAGGCTCCTGATGCCTGGCAGGGTGTGCGCTCCTCCCGTAGCTACGGTTATGTGGCACCCCATCCGCCGCGTAGTGGTTGGCGCGATGATATGAGTGCCTTCGTCTTCCGTTGGAACGACGGTTTTATGGGCGAAGACTGTCAGCGTCTGAACATCTGGACCCCTGGCATCGGTGACGGCAAGAAACGCCCCGTCATGGTGTGGCTTCATGGTGGCGGTTTCGCTGAGGGTAGCGGACAGGAGCACCCGGGCTATGACGGGCGTAACCTCGCTGAGAAAGGTGATGTCGTCGTGGTAACGCTGAACCATCGTCTCAATGCGCTCGGTTATCTCGACCTCTCCGCTTTCGGTGAGAAATACAAGCACTCCGGCAACCTCGGTATGCTCGACATCGTGGCAGCGCTGCGCTGGATTCATGACAACATCGCGGCTTTTGGTGGCGATCCTGGCAATGTCACTATCTTCGGACAGTCGGGTGGTGGCGGCAAGGTCTGCACGCTGATGAGTATGCCCTGTGCCAAGGGTCTCTTCCATAAAGCCATCATCCAGAGCGGCGTCATGACCGAGATGATGACACAGGAGTGGGCTCGCCGGATAGGTCAGAAAACGGTGGAACTCCTCGGCCTCGATGCCGCTACGGTGGACAAGATTAAGACGCTGCCTTACGAGCAGGTCCTCGCCGCCAACAAGAAAGCCATCGACCTCTGCCGTGAGGAAGCCCACCAGCAGGGTCTGCACCCCTTCATCTTTGGTCAGGCCCCCGTCGTTGACGGTGATGTGCTTCCCGCCAATGCCCTTGAGCCGTCGAGCTTGCAGCTCTCCGCCGACATTCCCGTCATGGTGGGCACCACCGTCAATGAGTTTGCAGGTTTCAACCATGACCCGAAACTCAAGACCATGACATGGGACGATGCCCGCACAGCCCTTGCCAAGACCTACGGTAAGGACACTGATACCTTCCTCAAGCTCTTCCGTCAGGCTTATCCCAAGGCCCAGGCTGGTGACGCCCTCCTCCTCGACGTCGTCTTCCGTCCTACCACTGTGGAGGGTATCGACGCCCGTGTGCGCAGCGTCAAAGCTCCCGTCTACAACTATATCTTCGGCTATCAGTCACCGGTCTTCGATGGTGCCTTCCATGCCGCCCACTGCTTTGAGATACCCTTCGCCTTCAACAATGTCATGCTCAGTGCTTCTATGACGGGTGGCCAGCCTGACGCTATGAAACTCGGCGACGCCATGAGCCAGGCCTGGATCAACTTCGCACGCACCGGCAACCCCAACAACAGCCTGCTGCCCAAATGGGATGCCTACACGCTGAAGAACGGCGCCGTGATGTACTTCGACGCACCCAAGAGCGAGGTCCTCTACAAGCACGACCGCAAGCTCATGGAGTTTGTCAACAAGGTGAACCGCTTCAAGGGACTTTAATATCTACGACCATCTAAA
>ERZ773148.3569-NODE-3569-length-10579-cov-3.537153_pt1 | contig 10579 bp, 3 predicted proteins | sample MGYA00580846_ERZ773148 | MGnify/ENA primary metagenome ERZ773148 (study PRJEB29015, sample SAMEA2737879) | human gut metagenome | biome: human gut; feature: human-associated habitat; material: faeces | place: China | collected 2012 ...
AGCTCGGGTATTCCCGTGCTTCAGGAGCTTGCCAAGATGTACGGCAAGACTACCGAGGAGATCAACGCAATGGTTTCGGCCGGAAAGATCGGATTCGAGGACGTTAAGAAGGTTATAGAGGGCATGACCAACGAGGGCGGTCAGTTCTACAACCTCATGCAGGAGCAGTCCAAGACGATTTCGGGCCTTATCTCCAATCTCGGCGATGCCATCGACTCCATGTTCAACGAAATGGGTAAGTCGAGCGAAGGCGTTATATCCGGAGTATTGCAGGGCACCATATCGCTTGTCGAAAACTATCAGAAAGTGCTGGACGTTCTTATCCCGCTTATTGCGGCTTATGGGGCATACAAGGCGGCTTTGATAGCCACGGCTGCGATTCAGAAGGTGCAAACTACGGTCGCTGCGACGAAAGCTATTTTGGAGCAGACAAAGATGCTCACGCGGGCAACACAGGCGCAGATACTGTTCAATCAAGCCGTAAAAGCGAATCCTTATGCATTGGCCGCAAGTGCGTTGATAGGTCTTGTTACGCTTATATCTCGGTTCTCCGATGAGGGGTATGACGCAGCCAAAGCACAAAAGGATTTAAATAAATCAATATCAGAGGCGCAGGCCGGAGCTATTACTGAACAAAGGGAATTGGCGAGATTAAAGGGAGAACTTGAAGGCTGCAAAGAAGGAACAGAGCAATACGAAGCTGTAAAGAAAAAGATAGTAGATCAGTTTGGACAATATGATTCGGCTCTCAAGCAAGAGACGTTGACTGTTCAATATTTGGCCGAAAAGTACGATAGCTTAAGCGCCGCCATCCTCAAATCATACAATTCCCGTAAATATGAGGAATTTGTATCACAACAAAGCAAAACTCTTGAGGATACCATAACCACCAATCTGGATAAAATATATTCTCGGCTTCTTAAAGAGTTAGGAGATGAAACCGGATCTAAAATATTCGCTCAAATCCGTGATTCTATCATATCCGGTACGGCCATTCCTGCTGACATTCAGTCCATATTGGATAAGGTGCAGGACAAAGGCACCATAATGGCCGATTCTCGCATTGATTCTCAGATAAAAGCTATTCAGTCGGCTATAAAACTGAATGATGAACTTGACAAGCAGGCAAGAACAAAATTTGGGATAGATGATTCAAAACCAGAACAAACAGTTCAAGATGGAGACAATGCCAAATCTATCGTTTCTGCCGTATCTAACTTGCAATCTGCCCAAAAAGCCTATGATGATGCTGTTAAAGCATGGAAATCGGCTGTCAGCGGCGGAGAAGATGTGGGAATCGTCAAGGAGAAGCAGAGCGCGGTTGAAAACGCGAAAAAAGCCCTCAATGAAGCCAAGAAGTTGGCAGGTGTAGACGACAATACCGTCAAATCCGTAACTAAGTCGCAGGAAAAACTGTCGGATTTGATTCTTGCCAACGACCGCTCATTGATGCAATCTCGCATTGACATTATGCAGCAGGGCAAGAAGAAAGAGCTTGCCGAGATCGACATGCGCACCAAAGAGGAGCTGCAGAAAATCGCAGAGGACAAACAGAAGCTGCAGGCTGCGCAAGGAGGCACGCTTACCGCGGATCAGACAAAAGGTTTTCAGGAGCGGGAATCTAATATCCAGCAAAAGGGCGTTGAAGACCGCGCCGCCGTAGAATTGAAATACGCCCAAGACCTCGACCGAATATATAAGCAGATCACAGACGACACGCTATCGGAGGAGGATCGTCGTATCAATGGCATAAAGGATAAATACGAAGAGTTCCGTAGGTGGGTAGAAGATGCCCTAAAAGTAGGGAATATTTCCCAAGAGCAAGCGACCGATTTGGGGATCAAGATCGATCACGCAGAAATTGCCGCAAACTTGAATGCCGTCGTCGAGGAGTACAGTTCGGCCGAAGATAGGATCGCCAAGATTCGCCAAAAGGCAGAGAACGCGCGCAAAGCTGCAACGGCAGGCGGACGCGAAGATTTGATCCCGCAGATCAACAAGTCCGAGACAAAGCAGATAGGTGAGATTCGTGCCGAGGAGCTTATGAAAACGGACGACTGGGTCGATCTGTTCCAGAATCTCGACGCCCTGTCGAGCCGAGAGATATTGCGCATTATCGAGCATATCAACAGCTTGCTGAAAGATGCCGATCTCGACCCGATCAACCTGAAAGCCGTCACCGATAAGCTGGACGAGGCGGCAGAGACGGCTACGCGCAAGAACCCATTTGCAAGCATAACGGCCAACTTTAAGGCTTACAAAGCAGCACTTGCGGCAGGTGACGACCTCGAAGCGGTAAAACTTCGGCAACTGGCATGGTTGGGCGTATCCGAAGCCTTGAACGTAGTGGCGTCTACCATGAGCGGAATTTCATCCATTGCGTCTGTATTTGGTGCCGACGACGATACAACGGCATCTATTAATGAGATTGCCGGAGCAGTTGGTGGTGCGGCTCAAGCGGCTGCCGGATTTGCATCAGGAAACATCGCACAAGGCATTCAAGGCGTTGTATCGGTAATATCCAATCTGGGTAGTTTGTTGAGTGGAGATCGCCGAAAAGAGCGAACTATCGAGGCCCTTCAGGATCAGGTGGATGCGCTGGAAAAATCATACGACGCCCTTGGAGATGCAATAGATAAAGCGTATTCGACCGACGCCTCCGAGCTTATAGGGCAACAGAATGATATGCTGAAACAGCAGAATGTTCTGTTGCAGAAACAAATTGCTGAAGAGCAAAGCAAGAAAAAATCCGATGACGATCGAATAAAAGCATGGCAAGACCAAATTGAGGAGAATAATAAACTTATTGAGGAAAATGAGGCGAAGGCCAAAGACGCCATTTTCGGAGCCGACATACAATCAGCAATAGAGGATTTTGCCGATGCGTATGCCAATATGTGGAACAACGGGAATGATAAGGCCAAGACTTCGCGCGATTTGGTTAAAAACATGATCAAACAAATGATCACGGAGGCCATCAAAATGGATCTTTCTGATCCCATGCAGAAAATACGCGACAAGTTACATGAGTTTTGGGCCGATGAAATAATATCATCATCGGAGGAGGATTATATCAACCAAATGGTTGAAAACGAATTAAGTGCCATCGAGGATAAATACGGGTGGGGAGATAAGTACCTGCAAGATTCTCAATCCTCCCAGTCCGGCACCTCTCGTGGATTTACCACAATGTCGCAGGACACGGCCAGCGAGCTGAACGGACGCTTCACGGACATTCAGGGCAAGATCAACATTCTGGTCGAGCAGGCGCAGTTTGGCCGCAGTCTCTCCATCGAGCAACTCAACATGACGACAGATGTGCGGGACATTATGATTCAAATGAACGGCAACGTGGCCGACATTCGGACATTTACGAAGGTGTTGCCGGAGATGCGGGATTCCCTTGCGTCCATGAACCGTAAACTGGATAATCTGTAATGATATGGGGACAGACATAAAGATAAACGGTGTACTGCTCTCCTCGATGGGGGTAACTATTGAGAACGGAGCTTATGCGGCGTTGCTCACTCCGGCGCCCATCAAGTCCGTGATACAAAACGACGATCCGCTGAAAGACGGCGTGCAGGTACTGCCTACAAGTCCGCTTATTCAGAACGAGCGGGACGTAACGCTGACATTCCTTGTTCGGGGCAGTTCGCAAAGCGATTTTCTCGCAAAATACGCGGCTTTCATGGACGTTTTGCGCTCGGGGGTAGTAACACTATACGTCCCCGATTTGAGCAGTTACTATCGCCTGCTATACAGCAATGCGACGCAATTTGAGAACTGGAGGCTGAACGCCTGCAAGTTGTCCGTGAAGTTTCGCGAGCCCGACCCGACAAACAGAGATGCGCAGTAAAAACAAGCCTCGGCATTTGGATAATGTGCCGAGGCTTTTGATCTTTGTGATGACCCTGTGATGACATAGGGTAAACTAACGACGGAATGACGATATACAATCCTTCCGGAGGCATTATTATAGATGCTCCTATAACCAAAGAAGCAGTCGAGAAATTCGTACTCATGGGCGACTGGTATGTCCTGCTGCCCTTCATGTCGTTGTCGGCTCTCGATATTCCCGAGGGTTCATACATCAATTATAAAGGAAAGAAATGGGAGATAATGTCCCCCGTGTATCCCAACAGTTCGGGTTCCGGATACAGTTATTCCCTGCAATTTGACGATCAGCAAAACAAACTCAAGAAAAGTATCTGCTTTTGGCTTGGCGGCCCAAACCCCGAGGCGGTTTTCAGTGACACGACCGACCTCACATCCTTTGGCAACCTAATCGTCGCCAACATGAATCGCGAACTGGGCACAACCATTTGGGAGTTCGGCGGTCTCGTAAATGTCGACAATCCAGACATTGTGAAGGTTGTATCATTCAGCGGTGACACCTGCTGGAATGCCGTGAATAACATTGCTAACACTTTCGACTGCGAATGGTGGACGGAACAGAATGGCGGCGAGGTATATCTTTTCTTTGGCAAGCTCGAACGCGGTTCGAATGAGATATTCAAAGAGGGAGATGTTGTAAGCCAAATGCCTGCGCGCAAGAGTAACAACGATGACGGCTATGGCACTCGATTCTACGTCTTTGGATCAACTCGCAACCTCACCAGCGACTACGGGCAAGCAGATCAAGGCGGCGCCACAAACCATGTCTCGGAGATACGCCTTCGTCTGCCAAATAGCCAGCAGTATATCGACGCACGGTCCGGTCTCACGCCGAGCGAAGTTACACCGGTCGTTGTGTTCTTCGATTACGTGTATCCCAAGAACACGGACACGGTGACGAGCGTCGAGGAAAAGACAATAACCCCCGAAGAGGGAGAACCGTATCCGGCTTATATCGTGTATGCCGGAAATACTCCCTTTGTACCGTCCGACGTCATAGAGGACGATTCGTTTCAGATACAATTCACCAGCGGCGACCTTACGAGTCTGACGTTTGAAGTGTCTATCAATTACGATCCGGCTACATGGACTCCAGAAGATGGATTCGACAAGAAGTTTGAGATCGTGGCGCAGATCGAGACGTCAGGAGACAGCGTGTCGATCATACCTAATGCAAACATGAAGCCGAAGCCCGGCGACACGTTCGTGTTGACGGGTGTGAAGTTGTCACAGCAGAGAATCGAGGAGGCCGAACAGGAATTACTGGAGGTTGGTACTGAATATGCCGAGAAACATAGCGGAGACACGAATGTTTACGATTGCCCGACAAACCCTGTGTATTGTGCCACCAATGATAAGAATTACGACGCCGGGCAGGTGGTGATCCTTCAAGATGCACGCTTCGGGGCGGATGGCCGACGTTCGCGCATTCAGGGATATGAAAAAAAGTTGTATAACGAGTATGTGGCCACCTATACTGTGGGCGACAACCGTGTATATACGCGCACCGGCAAGATCGAGAATGACGTAAAGCAAAATATCTATTCGCAGCGTATAGGTACGACTACCTCCGGCGCTGCCGTCTATCTCATCACACGGTACGATCAGACCCCTGCAACAGATTATAACGCCTATTCTGCGCTGCGGACTTTATGGCAGTTTGCAAACAAGCAAACAGACGAGACATTCAAGGGCAACGTCTCTTTTGAAAAGGACATACGAAGCTCCGATTTTAAGAAGGGGGATATAGCAGGAGCGGGATACGCAGCATATAAAGACGAGAATGGTGATGCGGTAATTGAGGCTGACAAGATAGTCATACGCAAAGAGGCTCGATTTAATCAAACTGTTATAAATCAGGTAACGTTTCAGCGCGGTTCTACTGTGATGACCCTTGCGGGATGTGAAATAACTGCCGTCGAAGAAATAGAATCTGCATACAGGTGTTATTATAATAATAAACAGGGAAGCCGATTTTGCGGCTTCGTTGTTCAAGACCAAGCAAGATGTCAGAGATATGACGCTACACAATCTGTAATAGCCAAATATTATTGGCGGTTGGTGGTAGGCGTCGGTAACGATTATGTCGACCTTTCAAAAAGCGATGTAGACGGTTCGGGAATCCCTGCTATTGGAGACGAGATCGTGCAGTTTGGTAACCGCACCGATGCTACACGACAGCGGGCCATAGTTATAGACCCGTTAAACGGTAGCGTAGAAGTATATGCTCATATAGATTCATATTCTCTTTTGAATCGTGGATTTGTGGGCATGGGAATCGACCAGCTATCGAAGGAGGCCTATATATATTCATACGGAGATTTGCTCGCGGGCGACCGTGATCCGCTTGCCGAGGACGCGGAATATATACGCTTCACAAAAGACGAGGGCGAGGCTCGACGTACGCTCAAAATACAAGCGCGAATGTCAATCAAGGCGGGGTCGTCGGGATTGGCTAATCTTGCCGAGTGGGCCCCCGTGCAAGAGCAACTCGACGCAATGGAATATATCACAGAGGCGTTGAAAGGCAGCACGACCATATCGGGAGGATTGATACTTACATCCCTCATATCCCTTCTTGATCAAGACGGCGCAACCAAAAGCGGAATCAACGGCATCTACGATTCAAAGAAGTTGGGCGGAGGCATAGCCGCATGGTACGGCGGGGACATGCTCGACAAGTTCGACTATTACTATTGGGACGAAACGGATTGGACGTTAAAGCCAAAGCCCGACGTCGAGATACCCGACAATATTGCGCAAGGATTAGACCGCATGGACGGTACGGGGTATCGCGCTGGCGGTAACTTTTGGTGGGACGAGGATGGTAACATCTATGCCGACCCACTCTCATTCTTTGTTGGTGAGGAAACCGTGGGCAATGTGCTGGCATTGTTTCGATTCAATTATAAGCCGGACACTATCAATAAGCCTTTTGAGGATGTGTTGAGCGTCACGCCTATGCGTAAGTTTACGGAGTTGCAGATAGGCGAAGCTATCATTGAGTGGGATGAGGAAAATAAAGCGTTGGTATTCCGTACGGCAGACCGCTCGGGATACGTTGGCTTCTATGGTGAATACACCTCGGCGAAGGGAGCCAATCCCGACGCTGGGCAAGGTGGCGGTGGCGGTGGTGCTACGGCGTTGTCACAACTCACGGACGTTATATTATCGCAGCCCGCAAGCGGCGATTTGCTCTCGTATAATGGCAGCAAGTGGGTCAACATCAAACAGAGCAGTATCACGCCCGATCTTACGGGATATGCTACACAGACGTGGGTTAAGCAGCAAGGGTATCTGACGAGCATCCCCGCCGAATACATCACCGAGACAGAACTTGACGCAAAAGGGTTCGCATTGTCGGCGACAAAGGTTATCGCTGGCACGGGCCTCACGGGTGGCGGCGCGCTCACGGGAGACGTGACGCTTTCGCTTGCAAGCAGGACATTGTGGGGGCAGACGTATGACGGTAGCAAGAATGTCAGCGGCGATATGACGGACGTCGGGTCTATCTCTGCCTCGGGGGAAATAGTAACCACCTCGTCGTCAGCATTTAGGATGGTCTATGGAAGTTATGGCACATTCTTTTTGCAAGATGGCAGTTCGCTGTATCTCATGCTGACAAACGCTAACGATCAGTATGGGTCATTCAATAATCTGCGACCCTTACAAGTTACGCTCGGAACTGGTGATGTCAGCCTATGCTCAACCATGTACGTAAAACATTCGGAGGGCAATGTCGGCATAGGTACAAGTAATCCCGCATACAAACTCGACATCATCGGGCAGGTCAGAGTTCAAAATCGCATATACTTTAACGATGCGACCCATTATATAGAACTGGATAGCAACGGGCACTTCCGATTTTCGCATGGAGTATATTCCGACGAGTATTTATCTGTCAAGGGAAGCAATCCCGACGCAGGAGGCGGCACTACGGGTGCTAACGCGTTGTCGGAACTCTCTGACGTCTCTCTCTCGGGGTTAGCCTCGGGGCAGCTCCTCATGTATAACGGCTCGAAGTGGACGAACGTTGCGCAGAGTACAATCGTGCCGACACTAAAGAACCTAACGTTCGGCAGCAAGACATACAACGGCACCACGGCGCAGACCATTACGGCGGCAGACTTGGGCGCACTCACCTCGCACCAAACCTTGTATTCTCTCGCGTTTCAAGCAGGTGCATTTTCGGAGAAAACCTACACGCCGAATGTAGGCACGCAGGCGGTGAACATTCCTACGAAAACAAGCCATCTGACGAATGATAGCGGGTTTGCCACAAAGCTCGGTGTGTCGGGAGACAAGATAGGTACATACGTTGATGAAGTTCTCGGCAACCTGATCACGGTGCCGTATGCGACGAATGCGGATCTGTGGGCTGGCGAGTTGTTGTCGTCATTTGTTATGCGCAAGCATTATACTATTAATCTGACTTCGCTGCCAAATACAAACTTCTATCCCGTAGTTTTCACGGCGAACTTTTTAGAACTGGATTGTGATATTCGATCTCAAGATGGTGTAGGTACCGCTGCATACAACATGAATCATATTCACTTCCTGTTAAAGGCTAACGGCTGGACAGATATGATAAAACGTTTTGTCGTTCTGTCACAGGCGAATTACCAAGATGGGGAAACGACCATCGGAGCTGTAGGTTATGGTGACAAACAAGGAGCTGTTTGTGTATGGCTTCGAGGCGGACTACAATATTATTTTGTATCCAACCGAGCGCCATCTCTTAAAACAACTGATTACACATATGGCAGCGAAATATACGCAGTCGGCACATCTTTATCTGGAGGAGCGAATCAGAATGTAATAATAGTATGGCAGAATGATGAGACACGTTCAAATAGTACGGTAGCATTGCAGGGCGGGAATGTCGCTTCGGCTACTAAACTGCAAACGGCTCGTACTATTTGGGGACAGTCGTTTGACGGCACCGCCCCCGTCAGTGGTAACATGACAGGTGTTGGCTCTATTTCCGCCTCGGGGGAAATAGTAACCACCTCGTCGTCAGCATTTAGGATGGTCTATGGAAGTTATGGCACATTCTTTTTGCAAGATGGCAGTTCGCTGTATCTCATGCTGACAAACGCTAACGATCAGTATGGGTCATTCAATAATCTGCGACCCTTACAAGTTACGCTCGGAACTGGTGATGTCAGCCTATGCTCAACTATATATGTAAAACATTCGGAGGGCAACGTAGGCATAGGTACAAGTACCCCATCCTACAAGCTTGACGTAGCGGGGGATATTCACAGCAGTGAATATATTAGGGCTGATAAAGCTGTTTTAGCCCCGTTTTTAAGAGGTAATACTTCAAATGGTGCTTTTGTTGGCGATGCGGTAGAGGGCCTCGGAGAAGGCTTTACCGGCCTGCTGTTGTATTCATATGGATATACACCTATCCATATGGCCACCAGCGGTTATGTTAGGGCAATCATTACCGCGGGCGGTTATTTCGGCATTGGCACCTCATCTCCCGCCTATAAACTCGACGTCGCGGGGGAGGCTCGGCTGCAGAACCGTCTCTACTTCGGCGATTCGGCACACTATATCGAGGTGGACGGCGACGGGTACTTCCACTTCTCGCACGGTGTCTATACCGACGGTTTTCTGTCGGCTCTCGGGTTAAACTCGTCGGGAAGTACTATTTCTCTGTGGGGTAATACTTATGATGGTAAGAATAGCATAGACGGAGTTATCCGAAGCATATATGCGGCTGATCCCACCGAAGGGACAATCATAGGCAAATTCCTCGCCAAGAAAAGCGACCCATTAGGGTTGATATTGCGAACATATACTAACGGAGCGGTTTCGTTGCAAAGCCAGCGGGAGAATGATAACTTAGAACGGTTTGTGCTGGCCCTGAATCCTTTGGGAGGCAATGTCGCTATAAACCAAACCTCCGCGTCTTATACGCTCGACGTTGCAGGAACGATAAAAGCCTCGGTAGATATTATAGCTACGGGCACCGTCACGGCCAAAGACTTCATTAAGCCCTCTGATGCCCGACTGAAAACCTACATGGAGGATATAGAACTAACCGTGTCGGATATAGCAAACGCTCCCGCATGGCGATATAAGTGGAAGTCGGACGGAAGCATAGACGTTGGCTCGACAACGCAGTATTGGGGTCGATTGATTCCTGAGCTGACACACAAACTCCCCGATGGCATTCATAACGGCATGGACTACGGCAAAACGGCAACGCTTGCGGTAATATGTGTAGCAAGAAAAGTAGAGAACCATGAGCATAGGATTGCCGAACTTGAAAAGGAAAATGAGCAGCTAAAACAAACCCTTAAAAAATATATATCATGAAAAAGTTTATTATGTGGTTGGCGGACGTGTTCAACGTCGAGCTGACAAAGATCGTAGAGAAAGAGAAAATCGTCTACAAAATCATCCCCGCCGAGGGGAAAATCTCGGGCGACGTAGTTATCGAGGGCGACGTGGAGGTGCAGGGCGGACTGCTTATAGCTGGCGGTATCAGCGTTGGTACATATATCGCTGCACGCGAGGGAGCGTCGCTTATATGGGGTCAGAAGTTCGACGGCACAGCATCTATCGCCTCAAAGAATGTATTAACCGTAAAATCAAAGAACTATGGCAAATAAAAATGGTATCATAAGCGCGCCAATAGGACTTGCCCCAGACGTGTATGGCGTATTGG
>ERZ773148.3579-NODE-3579-length-10555-cov-5.804000_pt1 | contig 10555 bp, 7 predicted proteins | sample MGYA00580846_ERZ773148 | MGnify/ENA primary metagenome ERZ773148 (study PRJEB29015, sample SAMEA2737879) | human gut metagenome | biome: human gut; feature: human-associated habitat; material: faeces | place: China | collected 2012 ...
CTCAGTTGGTAGAGCACTGGTCTCCAAAACCAGGTGTCGGGAGTTCGAGTCTCTCCTCCCGTGCTGAAATGTTTTAATTTTAAATTTTAAATTGTAAATTTGCAGGCAATTTAAAATTTACAATCGAAGATCTAAAATGAAAATAAAAGCTTATTTCGCAGACGTTTATAACGAGCTGGTCAATAAAGTCTCCTGGCCATCATGGTCTGAACTCCAGAGCAGTGCTACCATAGTAATGATAGCTTCCGTCATTATTGCAATTGGTATATTTGTAATGGACTTTTCGTTCAGACACATTATGGATTTCATATATAGTATGTTTTATTAATCTTCAGAACTACATGGCAGAAATTAAAAAAAGATGGTATGTACTTCGTGTGATCGGCGGGAAAGAGAAGAAGGTAAAGGAGTACATCGAGAATGAAGTTGCCAGTCTAGGGCTGCAAGATTATGTTTCACAGGTTTTGATACCTACCGAGAAAATTTATCAGGTACGTAACGGTAAAAAGATCAGCAAAGAGCGGAACTTTTTTCCCGGTTATGTAATGATAGAGGCGGCTCTTGTCGGTGAGATACCCCACATGCTTCGTGATATCACGAACGTGATAGGCTTCCTGGGGGAAACTAAAGGGGGCGATCCGGTGCCGATGCGTCAATCGGAAATCAACCGGATTCTGGGTACAGTAGATGAACTGTCGGAACAGCCCGAGGAGATAAACATACCTTATGTCGTTGGCGAATCGGTAAAAGTTACTGACGGTCCGTTCAACGGTTTTACCGGCGTGATAGAGGAAGTGAACAATGACAAAAAACGGGTGAAAGTAATTGTCAAGGTTTTTGGTCGTCAGACACCACTCGAATTGAGTTTCATGCAGGTAGAAAAAGAATAAACAAATATTAGTTCTTAAAGTTTTTAAAGTTTCTAAAGTTCTTAAAGTGTGTTCTGCTCTGGTTGTGATTAAAGCAGCACTGCAGTTTTCATTAACTTTATAAACCTTATAACTTTATAAACTTTCAAACTCTAAAAAAAATGGCAAAAGAAGTTGAAGCTCTTATCAAGCTACAGATTAAAGCTGGTGCCGCGAATCCTTCTCCTCCAGTGGGTCCTGCTTTAGGTTCTAAAGGAGTCAATATTATGGACTTCTGCAAACAATTCAATGCAAGAACTCAGGACCAGGCAGGTAAGATCATTCCGGTGATTATTCAGGTTTACGGTGATAAATCTTTTGATTTCATTACCAAACAGCCCCCTGTTGCTATTCAGCTTTTGGAAGCAGCAAAACTCAAATCCGGTTCTGCAGAACCTAACCGTAAAAAGGTGGCTTCTTTGTCTTGGGACAAAGTAAAGGAAATTGCAGAAGGCAAAATGAGCGATTTGAATGCTTTTGAAATTGAAAAAGCAATGAGCATGGTAGCTGGAACTGCCAGAAGTATGGGGATCACCATCGATGGTGAGAAACCTTTTTAATGAATTCGTAATACTTCAAACGTAATGAGTAAACTGACAAAAAATAAGAAGTTAGCTTTAGAAAAGATCGAAGATGGTAGAGCTTATACCATTGAAGAAGCTGCTCAGCTGGTGAAAGAAATTACTTTTACCAAGTTTGATGCGTCAGTTGACATAGACGTTCGTCTGGGTGTAGACCCGCGTAAAGCCAATCAAATGGTTCGCGGTGTCGTTACATTGCCCCATGGAACCGGTAAAGATATCAGAGTATTGGTACTTTGTACCCCTGATAAGGTTGAAGAAGCCAAAGCTGCCGGTGCCGACTATGTTGGATTGGATGAGTATATTGAAAAATTGAAATCAGGTTGGACTGATATCGACATCATTATTACTATGCCGGCCATCATGGGTAAAATTGGTGCTTTAGGACGAATCCTAGGTCCGCGTGGATTGATGCCAAACCCGAAGAGCGGTACTGTTACCATGGAAATCGGTAAAGCCGTAAAAGAGGTTAAGCAGGGAAAAATTGATTTTAAAGTTGACAAATTTGGTATCGTACACACTTCTATCGGTAAAGTAAACTTTGAAGCAGAAAAGATTATGGATAATGCCCGTGAATTTATGGCTACGATCCAAAAACTGAAACCTTCTTCTGCAAAAGGTACTTATGTGAAGAGTGTATTCCTGTCAAGTACAATGAGTCCCGGTATTAAATTAGACCTTAAGTCATTACTTGATTAATTATTAACCTTTAAAGGACCATTTGTAGAATGAAAAGGGAAGAAAAACAAGTAATCATAGACAATTTAACCGAGCAGATAAAAGCACACAAGCATATCTATATCAGTGATATCTCTGAATTGGATGCAGCTGCGACACAAGAGTTGCGTAGAGCTTGCTTCAAAGCAGGAATTAAACTGATTCAGGTAAAAAACACTTTGTTGCGTGTTGCTTTGGACGGTTTGGAAGCTGACTATAATGAAATTTATAGTGCTTTGACCGGTTCTAGCGCTGTGATGCTGTCTGAGACAGGTAATGCTCCTGCGAAACTGATCAAAGAGTTCCGTAAGAACCATGACAAACCTGTATTGAAGGCTGCTTTCGTGGAAGAATGTGCCTATGTGGGTGAAAACCAACTGGACGCTCTGGTTAGCATCAAATCGAAAGAAGAGTTGCTGGGAGATATCGTACTGTTGCTGCAATCACCGATGCAGAAGCTTATCTCTGCCCTGGAATCAGGGAAGAATACTATCGGCGGAGTGCTTAAAACTCTTGAAGATAGAGCATAAATATTATTATTATTTTTTGAATAAAAACATTTTAAATACTTATCGAAATGGCAGATTTGAAAAAACTTGCAGAAGAATTAGTTAACCTGACAGTAAAAGACGTAAAAGAGTTAGCTGACATCCTTAAAGAAGAATACGGTATCGAACCTGCAGCTGCTGCTGTTGCTGTAGCTGCTCCTGCTGCTGGTGGCGAAGGTGCTGCTGCTGCTGAACAGACCGAGTTCGACGTAATCCTGAAATCAGGTGGTCAGTCTAAACTGGCTGTTGTGAAGTTAGTGAAAGAGCTGACCGGTCTTGGACTGAAAGAAGCTAAAGAATTAGTTGACAAAGCTCCGGCTCCTTTGAAAGAAAAAGTTTCTAAAGAAGAAGCTGCACAATTGAAAGCTCAACTGGAAGAAGCAGGAGCTGAAGTTGAACTTAAATAAGTCATAAGACCCTCCATGGGTTTCGAGGTTTAGAGTCACTTTTTGACTCTAAACCATTTTGTTGTTATTATTGTTTAGGTTCCAAAAAATTATTAGATGTCTTCAAATACTTCAAACAAAAGAATAAGCTTTGCCTCCACGAAAAATCAGTTGCAATATCCTGATTTTCTTGAAGTGCAATTAAAGTCTTTCAAGGACTTTTTTCAATTGGGTACGACGCCTGAAAACAGAAAGAACGAAGGCCTGTATACTGTTTTCAAGGAGAACTTCCCAATCACCGACACCCGGAACAATTTTGTTCTGGAATTTTTGGACTACTTCATCGACCCGCCCCGTTATTCGATAGACGAATGTCTGGAGCAAGGATTGACTTACGGAGCTCCGTTGAAGGCCAAACTGAAGTTGTATTGTACGGATCCCGAACACGAGGATTTCGACACGGTGATTGAAGACGTATATCTGGGGAATGTTCCGTATATGACGCCCAAAGGCACCTTTGTGATTAACGGAGCCGAGCGTGTGATCGTATCTCAGTTGCACAGATCACCGGGTGTATTTTTCGGACAGAGCGTTCATGCTAATGGTACCAAACTTTATTCCGCCAGAATTATCCCGTTCAAGGGTTCCTGGATCGAGTTCGCGACAGACATCAACAATGTGATGTATGCTTACATCGACCGGAAGAAAAAATTGCCGGTAACGACTTTGTTACGTGCTATCGGCTTTGAGACGGATAAGGATATCTTGCAGATATTCGACCTGGCGGATGAAATAAATGTTTCCAAAACGGGATTGAAAAAAGTCGTTGGCCGTCGGTTGGCTGCGCGTGTTTTGAAGACCTGGGTGGAAGATTTCGTGGATGAAGATACCGGTGAGGTGGTTTCTATCGAACGAAACGAAATCATTGTGGACCGGGAAACTGTTCTGGAAAATGAACATATTGATGCAATCGTCGATTCAGGTGCAAAGACGATTCTGTTGCATAAAGAAAAGCAAAATCTGGCAGATTATGCCATTATATACAATACACTGCAAAAAGACCCGTGTAACTCGGAAAAAGAAGCAGTGATGCACATCTATAGACAGCTGCGTAGCTCAGAACCACCTGACGAAGCGACTGCCCGTGATGTTATCGATAAATTGTTCTTCTCTGACAAGCGCTACGACCTGGGAGATGTTGGACGTTACAAGTTGAATAAAAAACTGGGACTTTCTACCGATCCGGCTGTTCGGGTGCTGACCAAAGAAGATATGATCGAGATTATCAAATATCTGATCAAGCTGTTGAATGCCCGTACAGATGTAGATGATATCGACCACTTGAGCAACCGTCGTGTACGTACTGTAGGCGAACAGTTGTACAATCAGTTCGGTGTCGGGCTGGCCCGTATGGCCCGTACAATCCGTGAACGGATGAACGTTCGTGACAATGAGGTGTTTACTCCGATTGATTTGATTAACGCGAAGACTATCTCTTCTGTAATCAACTCATTCTTCGGAACGAACGCATTGTCGCAGTTCATGGACCAGACAAACCCCTTGGCTGAAATCACGCACAAGCGTCGTATGTCTGCCCTTGGTCCTGGTGGTCTTTCCCGTGAACGTGCCGGATTTGAGGTTCGTGACGTTCACTATACACACTATGGTCGTCTTTGTCCGATTGAGACTCCTGAAGGTCCGAACATCGGTTTGATTTCTTCATTGTGTGTATTTGCTAAGATTAATGAGCTAGGATTCATTGAAACTCCCTACCGCAAGGTGGAAAATGGGAAAGTGGATCTTTCTGATAACGGTCTGATTTATCTGACTGCTGAAGAAGAGGAAGAAAAGGTTATTGCGCAGGGAAATGCTCCGTTGAATGACGATGGTACATTCGTACTTAACAGAGTTAAGTCTCGTCAAGATGCAGATTTCCCGGTTGTTGAACCATCTGAAGTTGACTTGATGGACGTTGCTCCACAGCAGATCGCATCTATTGCAGCTTCTTTGATTCCATTCTTGGAACATGACGATGCTAACCGTGCATTGATGGGATCGAACATGATGCGCCAGGCGGTTCCTTTGTTGAGAAGTGAAGCTCCGATCGTAGGTACAGGTATCGAACGTCAGTTGGTAAGAGACTCTCGTACCCAGATTACTGCAGAAGGCGATGGTGTGGTTGACTATGTGGATGCTACTACTATCCGTATTTTGTATGACCGTACGGAAGACGAAGAATTTGTAAGTTTCGAACCTGCTTTGAAGGAATATAGAATACCTAAGTTCCGTAAGACTAACCAGAACATGACGATTGACTTGCGTCCGATTTGTGACAAGGGCCAGCGTGTGAAGAAAGGTGATATCTTGACTGAAGGTTATTCTACTGAAAAGGGTGAATTGGCATTGGGTAAGAACCTGTTGGTAGCTTATATGCCTTGGAAGGGTTACAACTATGAGGATGCTATCGTATTGAACGAACGTGTGGTACGCGAAGACTTGTTGACTTCAGTTCACGTAGAGGAATATTCTCTGGAAGTTCGTGAAACAAAACGTGGTATGGAAGAGTTGACTTCTGATATCCCGAATGTAAGTGAAGAAGCTACCAAAGACTTGGATGAAAACGGTATCGTAAGAATCGGTGCTCGTATCGAGCCGGGTGATATCATGATTGGTAAGATTACGCCGAAGGGTGAATCTGATCCTTCTCCGGAAGAAAAACTGCTTCGGGCTATCTTCGGTGATAAGGCAGGTGACGTGAAAGATGCTTCTTTGAAAGCTTCTCCTTCTTTGAAAGGTGTGGTGATTGATAAGAAACTTTTCTCACGTGTGATTAAGAATCGTAGCTCTAAACTGGCCGATAAAGCATTGTTGCCTAAGATTGATGATGAATTTGAATCTAAGGTAGCTGACTTGAAACGTATCCTGGTTAAGAAACTGATGACTTTGACTGAAGGTAAGGTTTCTCAAGGTGTGAAAGACTATTTGGGTGCGGAAGTTATTGCGAAAGGTTCTAAGTTCAGTGCTTCTGATTTTGATTCACTTGACTTTACTTCTATTCAATTGAGCAACTGGACAAGTGACGATCATATTAACGGTATGATTCGTGATCTGGTGATGAATTTCATTAAGAAATATAAAGAGCTGGATGCTGAATTGAAACGTAAGAAGTTTGCTATTACAATTGGTGATGAACTTCCTGCTGGTATTATCCAGATGGCAAAAGTATATATTGCTAAGAAACGTAAGATTGGTGTGGGTGATAAGATGGCTGGTCGCCACGGTAACAAAGGTATTGTATCCCGTGTTGTTCGTCAGGAAGATATGCCGTTCTTGGCTGATGGTACTCCGGTTGACATCGTGTTGAATCCGTTGGGTGTGCCTTCTCGTATGAACATTGGTCAGATTTTTGAAGCTGTACTCGGACGTGCCGGAAAAACGTTGGGCGTGAAATTCGCGACTCCTATTTTCGACGGTGCTACCATGGAAGATCTGGATCAGTGGACAGACAAGGCAGGATTGCCTCGCTACTGTAAGACTTATCTTTGTGATGGTGGTACAGGTGAGCAATTTGACCAGGCAGCTACTGTGGGCGTAACTTACATGTTGAAGTTGGGCCACATGGTTGAAGACAAGATGCATGCTCGTTCTATCGGTCCGTACTCATTGATTACTCAGCAACCTCTTGGTGGTAAAGCTCAATTCGGTGGTCAGCGTTTCGGAGAAATGGAGGTTTGGGCACTCGAAGGTTTCGGTGCTGCCCATATCTTGCAGGAAATCCTGACTATCAAATCTGATGACGTGGTAGGACGTTCGAAGGCTTATGAAGCAATTGTGAAAGGTGAACCGATGCCACAACCTGGTATTCCGGAATCCTTGAACGTATTGTTGCACGAGTTGAGAGGTTTAGGTTTGAGTATCAACCTAGAATAAAATAATGAAAGAATGTGAGATGTCAATGTACCGATGAAGGTCTGTTGGCATCCGCACTTTTTTCAATTTCCAATGATTCAATTATCAAATCTCAATTATATAGAGTATGGCTTTTAGAAAAGAAAATAAGACGAAAAGTAATTTCTCGAAGATCTCAATTGGTCTGGCTTCTCCGGAAGAAATCCTTGAGAATTCGAGTGGTGAAGTTTTGAAGCCTGAAACCATTAATTACCGTACGTACAAACCCGAACGTGACGGTTTGTTCTGCGAGCGCATTTTTGGTCCTATCAAGGATTATGAATGTCATTGCGGTAAATACAAGCGTATCCGTTATAAAGGTATCGTCTGCGACCGTTGTGGTGTGGAAGTTACTGAAAAGAAAGTGCGCCGTGAACGTATGGGACATATCCAGCTGGTTGTGCCGGTGGCTCACATCTGGTATTTCCGTTCGCTTCCTAATAAAATCGGTTATTTGCTCGGATTGCCGACAAAGAAACTGGATTCGATTATATACTACGAACGTTATGTTGTTATTCAGCCGGGTGTGAAAGCTGAAGATGGCGTAGCCGAATATGATTTGCTTTCTGAAGAAGAATATCTGGATATTCTGGATACGCTTCCGAAAGACAATCAGTATCTTGAAGATAATGATCCGAATAAATTTGTTGCAAAAATGGGAGCCGAAGCTATTTATGATTTGCTGGCTCGTTTGGATCTGGATGCTTTGTCTTACGAATTGCGTCACCGCGCCGGAAACGATGCGTCTCAGCAACGTAAGAATGAAGCTTTGAAACGTCTTCAGGTAGTAGAATCGTTCCGCGCATCACGTGGACGTAACAAACCGGAATGGATGATCGTACGTATCGTACCGGTTATTCCGCCCGAACTTCGTCCGTTGGTTCCGCTGGATGGTGGCCGTTTTGCTACATCTGACTTGAACGACCTTTATCGTCGTGTGATTATCCGTAACAACCGTTTGAAACGACTGATTGAAATCAAGGCTCCGGAAGTAATCTTGCGTAATGAAAAACGTATGCTTCAGGAATCTGTCGATTCTTTGTTTGATAACTCACGTAAGTCAAGTGCTGTGAAGACAGACGCCAACCGTCCGTTGAAGTCATTGTCTGACAGTTTGAAAGGTAAACAGGGACGCTTCCGTCAGAACTTGCTGGGTAAACGTGTTGACTACTCTGCTCGTTCCGTAATCGTCGTTGGTCCGGAATTGAAGATGGGTGAATGCGGTATTCCTAAATTGATGGCTGCCGAATTATACAAGCCGTTTATTATTCGCAAGCTCATCGAACGTGGTATCGTTAAGACTGTTAAGTCTGCAAAGAAAATCGTAGACCGCAAAGAGCCGGTGATTTGGGATATCTTAGAACATGTAATGAAGGGACACCCGGTACTGTTGAACCGTGCTCCGACCTTGCACCGTTTGGGTATTCAGGCTTTCCAGCCTAAAATGATCGAAGGTAAAGCTATCCAGTTGCACCCGTTGGCATGTACGGCATTCAACGCCGACTTTGACGGTGACCAGATGGCTGTTCACTTGCCTTTGAGTAATGAAGCAATTCTTGAAGCACAAATGTTGATGCTTCAATCACATAATATCTTGAATCCGGCAAACGGTGCGCCTATTACTGTGCCTGCACAGGATATGGTTCTTGGTTTGTACTATATTACTAAGTTGCGTGCCGGTGCAAAAGGTGAAGGTTTGACATTCTACGGACCGGAAGAAGCGTTGATCGCTTACAATGAAGGTAAGGTAGATATTCATGCTCCGGTGAAGGTTATCGTGAAAGACGTTGATGAAAATGGTAACATTGTAGACGTAATGCGCGAAACTTCAGTAGGACGTGTGATTGTGAATGAAATCGTTCCACCTGAAGCTGGTTATATCAATACAATTATCTCTAAGAAATCTCTTCGTGATATTATTAGTGATGTAATTAAGGTATGTGGTGTGGCTAAGGCTGCCGACTTTCTGGATGGAATCAAGAATTTAGGTTATCAGATGGCGTTCAAGGGTGGTTTGTCATTCAACTTGGGTGATATTATCATTCCGAAGGAAAAAGAAACTTTGGTACAGAAAGGTTACGACGAAGTTGAACAAGTCGTAAACAACTATAACATGGGTTTCATTACCAATAACGAACGTTACAATCAGGTAATTGATATTTGGACACATGTGAACTCCGAGTTGTCTAATATCCTGATGAAGACTATTTCTTCGGACGATCAGGGTTTCAACTCTGTATATATGATGCTTGACTCTGGTGCCCGTGGTTCTAAAGAGCAGATTCGTCAGTTGTCAGGTATGCGTGGTTTGATGGCAAAACCGCAGAAAGCAGGTGCTGAAGGTGGTCAGATCATCGAGAACCCGATTTTGTCGAACTTTAAAGAAGGACTTTCGGTGTTGGAGTACTTTATCTCTACCCACGGTGCTCGTAAAGGTTTGGCGGATACCGCTTTGAAGACTGCCGATGCTGGTTATTTGACTCGTCGTCTGGTGGACGTATCACACGATGTGATTATTACAGAAGAAGACTGCGGTACACTCCGCGGATTGGTTTGTACGGACCTTAAGAATAACGATGAGGTTATTGCTACTCTGTACGAACGTATCTTAGGCCGTGTTTCCGTACATGATATTATTCATCCTACCACAGGTGAATTGCTTGTTGCCGGTGGTGAAGAAATCACAGAAGAAGTAGCCAAGAAGATTCAGGAGTCTCCGATCGAGAGTGTTGAAATCCGTTCGGTATTGACTTGTGAAGCTAAGAAGGGTGTTTGTGCTAAATGTTACGGACGTAACCTGGCAACGAGCCGCATGGTTCAGAAGGGTGAAGCTGTCGGTGTAATCGCTGCTCAGTCTATTGGTGAGCCGGGTACACAGTTGACATTGCGTACATTCCACGCCGGTGGTACTGCTGCGAATATTGCGGCAAATGCAAGTATTGTGGCTAAGAACAGTGCTCGTCTGGAATTTGAAGAACTTCGTACGGTAGATATCGTAGACGAAATGGGTGAAGCTGCAAAAGTAGTGGTAGGCCGTTTGGCTGAAGTTCGTTTTGTGGACGTAAATACTGGTATCGTTCTTTCTACGCACAATGTACCTTATGGTTCTACATTATATGTTTCGGATGGTGATCTGGTTGAAAAGGGTAAGTTAATTGCTAAATGGGACCCGTTCAATGCCGTTATTATAACTGAAGCAACTGGTAAGATTGAATTCGAAGGTGTAATTGAGAATGTTACCTATAAAGTGGAATCGGATGAAGCAACCGGTCTTCGTGAAATCATCATTATTGAATCTAAGGATAAAACGAAAGTTCCTTCGGCTCATATCCTGACAGAAGACGGTGATTTGATTCGTACTTATAATTTACCGGTAGGTGGTCACGTGATTATTGAAAATGGTCAGAAAGTGAAAGCCGGTGAAGTAATCGTGAAGATTCCGCGTGCCGTTGGTAAGGCGGGTGATA
>ERZ773148.3582-NODE-3582-length-10551-cov-3.131764_pt1 | contig 10551 bp, 6 predicted proteins | sample MGYA00580846_ERZ773148 | MGnify/ENA primary metagenome ERZ773148 (study PRJEB29015, sample SAMEA2737879) | human gut metagenome | biome: human gut; feature: human-associated habitat; material: faeces | place: China | collected 2012 ...
CCAGCCGTAGAGGCCGGGTAGGCCCCAGTCCGTGGCGTATTCGGCCACCAGCATGCCGTACCAGCCCTGGCGGTTGAGGTATTCCCGTCCGTGGTCCACGCTGCCGTAGGTAAAGTCCCAGGTCAGCCGGAAGGGGTCGAACAGGGTCCACTGGCCGGTAAGGCCGCCCCAGGCCATGGTGCTGTATTCACTGCTCCAGAGAGTGGATTGGGGCCGTCGGCTGCTGAAGGCCGCCGGGTACAGGCCGTCGCGGATCTGCAGCCCGTCAATGCCCTGCTGGCTGTTGTGGTTGGCCAGGGTAAAGGCTTTACTGCCGCCGGGCCGGTTGACGACCATGTTGTTTTTGTAGACGGAGTTGGGCCCCATGCCTCCGGCCATGCCCCAAGGCGTGATTTTAAGCCCTTCAAAGGTTACGGGCAGGCTCAGCACAAACAGATCAAAGTTGTCCATGTAGTTGGCCGGGCGTTTGTTGTTGCCGGTCCAGTTGTCGTTATAGGGCCGCATCCACACGCCCGTTACGCTCACATGCGGGTTAAATTTCCATGAAGCGGTAATGCCGGCCACATCGTCCTGAAATACCGGACTGTCAATGGCGTAGCCCGGCAGTTTGACGCCCTGCAGGCCCATGCGCAGTTTGAGAGGCGTGTGCGGAACCTTCCAGTCGATATACGACTGCTTGACCTTGACCACTGTGCCGTCCGCGCCCAGCGCGCCGCCCTGGGAATCCATGCCCCAGCGCTGTTCGCCGATTTCAAAAAACACTGTGCCCGAAAGATTTTCCGAGGCGATGGCGTGCAGTTGCACATGCATGCGCTGAATGGCTTCAAATGCGTCGCGTTGCTGCCGCATGGCGGCCCATTGCTGCCCGATGGTGTGGTTTCCGGCGCGGTCTTTCCCCATAAAGTTGCCGCCGTTGATGTAGTCAAAGGCAAATTGCCAGCGCCCCTTGATCTGAAAGTCCACCGCCAGGCTCTGTCCCGCCGTCCCCAGCAGCATGGCCGCCGCCAGCAGAAGTGTCGCCAGTTTCCTCATCCCTCGCCTCCTTCCTTCGTATGGGTTGTGTCTGCGACCCGCGTCACGCCACGGTCAGGTGTAAAAGGGGCGGGTCGCCCCACCGCCTGGCCGTAAAACAGGCAAATCCGTACGCCCAGGCCACTGGGCAGCGCAGATATACAACGGCATTGTCAGACGGTATTCGGATGTAACTTATCGTCATTAATATAAAAATAAAACGATGACACGGGATTGTAATAAATAGGGAGAATTGTTTCAGGTAATGTAAACAAAATCGCAGTGATGCATTTTGTCAGTGGCAGCCTTTGGACGCGCTGCGTGCTGGGAGCCCTATGCCGGCGCATCCCCTGGGCGGAGCGGGCATCCTGACGGGACGCACAGCTGCCGGTGTGGCTGTTCGGTCGTAAAAATGCGCTGGAAAAAAATCATGAATAGGCATAGTAATAACAACCCCCCTGTATAATCTGAATCCGGGATGACAATGCGCTGCTGCGGCAGTGTGTTCAGGAAAGGCAACCAAATTGAAGGAGGCGGGATGAAAAGGGTTGTTGTGCTGCTGCTGGCTGCCGGGATGTTGTGTGCGCTGCCGGTTGGCTCCAGCGCTATTGATTTTACTGCCAAAGGCCGTTGGGCATACAATTTTAACTATGGACAGAACGGCAATTTTACGTCCGGCGGCAAGCGGACGGGCTTCAGCAGTACCGAAGACGAATTTGAAGCGGCCCAGCAGGTGCGTCTGCAGTTGGACGCGGCGGCGTCCGAGCGTCTTTCCGGCACCGTACAGATCGAATTGGGCGGTTATAACCGCGGCATGGGGCAGTACTGGGGTTCCAATGCCAGCGGCGGGGCTCTGGGCGCGGACGGCGACTGGGTAAAAATTAAGGGCGCGTATCTGGACTGGATGCTGCCGCAGGCGGACCTCAAGGTGCGCATGGGTATTCAGCCCATCCAACTGCCCGACTTTATCAACAACAGCCAGGTACTGGCTGACGATGCGGCGGGCATTACGGCTTCCTACGCAGTTACGGAAAATGTGGGGTTGACGGCTTTTTGGGTGCGCGTTCTCAACGACAATTCCACCAGTGCCACCAACCGCAACCCAGGCTACATGGACAACCTGGACGCCGTGGGCCTGACCGTGCCGCTGACCTTCGACGGGCTCAGCCTGACGCCGTGGGGCCTGTATGCCGGCATTGGTCCGGCCATCAACTATGACAATGTCAACGAAGCCCAGATAAGCCGTTACAACAGTTATGCCGCTGGTTCAGGGCTGCGGGCAGGGCTCTTGCCCCTGCTGCCGCCCAAGGGAGGGGCGCATGCCGACCGCAGACTCAGCGAATACGGTAATGCCGTCTGGGCGGGTTTGCCCGGCCAAGTTACGGCTTTTGAGCCTTTCAGGATTTCGTGGGACGCGGTGTACGGTTCCGTGCAGTACGATAATTCTTCTTTGAATCGTTCCGGCTGGCTGGCCTCGTTGCTGCTTGAGTACAAGCTGGAGTGGAGCGTGCCCGGCATTTATGGCTGGTATACCTCCGGCGATGACGACGACCTGGGCAACGGTTCGGAGCGCATGCCCAGCATCCACCCCAACAATCCCAATGGCTTCTCGGAATTTGCCTTCCACGGCGACCCTATCATGGGGCGTGACAGCCTGCTGGGCAAATCCATGGCCGGCACCTGGGGTGTGGGCGCGCGGCTGAAGGACATGAGTTTTGTGGAGAACCTCAGCCACACTTTGCGCGTTAATTATATCGGCGGCACCAACGACCCCGGCGTGCTCAAAAAACTGCACAGCGCCACGGGCAGCTGGATGGCCCCCAACGACAACGCTGGCTATGCCGGACGCGAAGGCCTGTACCTGACCCGCAACGACGGGCTGCTGGAAGTGGGCTTGAGCAACAAGTACAAAATGTATGAGAATTTTACCATTTACAGCAGTCTGTACTACGACGCTCTGTTTCTGGACAAATCCGATTCCGTGTGGGGAAACAGCTGTATGAATGGTGAAAACGACCGCACGGCCGACGCCTGGAACGCCAGCGTGACGTTTGTCTATCAGTTCTAGCGCGTTGTGCCGTATTCGCCTTTGGCGGCGCGGCGCTTTTACACGGCGTCTGTGCCGGCTTTTGACAACAAAACGCCCATGGCTCCCATGGGCGTTTTGTTGTTCCACGTTGCGGGGGTCGCTGGGCGCTCTGCTTCCGCAGTAGGCCGGGGCAGGGGGTTGCACAAAAGAGCGGCCCAGCGGAGCGACGCGGTCGGGCTGTGGCGAACCGCCGCCGGAACGGCGTGGAGGGATACCCTGCCACGCAGGTAAAAAAATAAAATTTTATTGCATGTTCCGCAGAATGTGTGTAGATAATGAAGATGAAAAAAGAATTATGTGAACAAGAATCACAATTGAGTAAGGATTTGCGGGGCGTAAATTTTGAAGAGGCTAAAGATTGGTGGCAGGACAAAAACCTTTTGGTATTTCCGCTAACCAATTGTGAGAAACATATTTATGCGTGCATAAGAATGCTTAATGAGAGATATTGGACCGCATTGATTTCGCTTCACAGTGGATGCACCCACCTGATTTCAGTGCGTTTGGCCAGAAAAGACGAGGTACAGATATATGAAAAATGCTGCCAATAATAATTTTGAGGAATATTTTGATAATGGCGGAAGCGTTATGCCTTTTGCCAATATGGCGCATGCCGTCAAGCCCAACAGCCCCATGTGCATTGATCTTGAACTTCCCATCTGGATGGTGGAAGCACTGAACCAGGAGGCCCAGCGTCAGGGAATTTCACTGCAATCCCTATGTAAAATATGCCTGGACGACCTTATTACGGAAAAGGCTAAACGAATCTCCGCGTAAGGCAGATTTTTTCCCCTCAGATCTGGCCGCTCGCGCGGCTCTTTCCTGCATCCTACGCCAAAAATCATACCAGCAAGGCCTGAAGACGCCATTGCAGCCGCCGCTGCGAGGCCGGTTGCGCCGTCATGCTACACTCCTCGGCGCGCCGCGCAGCCGAACGCTTGGCGGTGGCAGGCGTGCCTTTGCGCACGCCTGCCACTCCGTTTGCGTGACGGACTTCAGACGAATATCTGAGAACCGGCGGAAGCGTATTCAATTTTTTTACCCATCAGTTTTTTCAGTCTGGCAAAAACCTCCTGGCCTGTGCAATGCCCGGTATAAAAGACCGTTTTGCGGCGCAGCAGTTCTTGGGCGATGGCGGCAACCAGTTCCGGGCTCTCCGGCGTCTTTGTAATGGGGTCAAACAAATGGAATCCCGAAAATACAAAATCAAATTGCGTCTTGCAGATGTCTTCTCCCCGTTCCAGAATATTGACGATGCCGTTGTGGGCGCAACCGCCAAAAAGGAGCTTTTTCCCTTCTGATTCCACCACAAGGCACTGTTCGTGCTCAAAGTCGTCAGGGACGATTTCTTGCCGCGTTTGTTTGCAGAGGCAGGCGTTGAGCGGTGACGTCAGCTTTCGCCCCAGGATTTTGCTGAACAGGGAAAGTTCTGCATCAAGGCGTATAAATCCGTCCACAAGTCTGACCTGTGGATGCGTTTTTAATGCCCGATTCAGCCCTATTTCCTGTTTTGTATTGCCGGTTACAGCATAATATTTTTCAAAAGCACTTTTTTGCAGGTAAATTGTGGCCGTAGAATTATTTTCCAAAAAAATATCCAAAGCGCCGCCATGGTCAAGATGCGCATGCGATATGACAACGGTATCAACCTGGTCCAGGTGGACATCCAATTGCTTTGCATTATATACTATATTTTCATTTTTACCCACATCAAAAAGTATTTTGTGCTGTTGCGTTTCTATATAAAAAGAAAGACCGTGATTGGCCCTGAAAGTGTCATTGAGGGCCGTATTTTCCACAAGAGTTTTAATAATCATTTTGCGCTCCTGATTACAGATGTTCTTTGGCCATATTGAGGGCATGCTGCAAAAAATCTATGTATTCGCGGCGTACAGAAGGCTTCTTGGTTGCCAAAAAACTGTAGAAGTCGCGTGAGAGTTCTTGATGGTAGCGCTCATGCAAGGCAAAGACCTTCTGGCCGGATTCGGTCAGGTACAGCGCTATGTCTCTGTTGTTATCCGGCTGTTTTGTCTTGCGGATAAACCCTTTCTTTTCAAGCTGCACTAAAATTTTGTGGGTTACCCCTCGCGTAATGCCAAAAAATTTTGCCAGCTCTGCGCTGGTAATCCCTTCCGATTGGCCGATAAGGGCGATGCTATGCAGCTCGCGCCGGTAAAAAATGTCTTTTCCAAAAACCACGGGCCGCCTGGCCAGCGTGGTTACGGTTTCGATCAGTTCCAGAAATAGGTGGGCTATTTTTTCGTTCTCGGCGTTCACAACCACTCTCCATACCGTGATGATCAAAATTGTATGCTAGGCATACAAAACTGGCAATCTTTTTCTCAAAGCCTTTCTGTGCTGGTCTTCCGTCGTGTGGGTTTGCACGTTCTGCTTTTGCATGACGTACATTCTTATGTTATGTGACGCCACATATGAGGCCGACCAGCGCGCCCGCTTGCTTCTCCAAAATTTTTGCGCAGATTGGTCATCAGGCGGCCACCAAATCAAAAAAGGGATGCACGGAAAAACCGTGTATCCCTTTGAAATATATTGGTGCGCCCAGCAAGAATCGAACTTGCGGCCTACAGCTTAGGAGGCTGTCGCTCTATCCAACTGAGCTATGAGCGCGACGGGATTTGTGTAGAGGGTCTTGGGCCGCGTGTCAAGGCGGACGGCCTGTGGGGGCGGGGCAGGCGCGGGACTTTTTCAGCCTTTTTTGGCCGTGCGAGCGGCCATGCGTTTGGCGCTGAGGGCGGTGGCCGGGGCTGTTGTGGGGTCTTCGGGCCAGGGGTGGCGGGGGTAGCGCCCACGCATTTCGGCCCGCACGGCAGGGTAGCCGTGCCGCCAGAAGTGGGGCAGGTCGCGGGTTATCTGCAGGGGTCGCCCCGCTGGCGAGTTGAGGTGCAGGGTCAGGGGCACGCGGCCATCGGCAATGGCTGGGGTTTGGACGCAGCCGAAAAATTCCTGCAGTTTGGCGGCCAGCCAGGGGCCGCCGTCATCGCCGTAAACAATGGGCCGTAACGCGCCTGACGGCACCTGCCAGTGGGTGGGGGCCGCCTGTGCCAGACGCCGTCCAAGCTGTCCGGGCAAAAGGCTGTGCAGAGCCGTGCTCAGGGCCTCGGCATTCAGGTCCGTCAGGGCGGTACAGCCGGCCAGCGCCGGGGTCAGCCAGGTTTCCAGGCCTGTCAGCAGCGCGGCGTCGCTCAGGTCTGGCCAGGGCTCGCCTTCCAGGTCGCGCAGCAGGGCCACCCGCGCGCGCCATTGGCGGGCCGCAGCGCCCCAGGGCAGCGCATTGAGGCCACGGTGGCGCACATAATCGCAGAGGGCGGCCGCGCACAGTTCCGAAGCAGGGCGCGGCAAGGGGACGTCCTCCAGCAGCAGGGCGTCCAGCCGGGTTTGCCGCCGGGCCGTAACCTGCCCGCTGGGGCTGACGGCCACGTGCTCTTCCGTCACCATCTCCTCGTTGAACAGGGCGGTCAGGTCTCCGGCTTCCAGAGGCGCGGCCAGACGGATGCGACAGTGCGGGGAGGCCCCGTCCGCCACGGCTATGGCCAGAAAAGGGCTGCGGCTCAGACTGTCCGCAGCGGGCAGACGCGCTGCGCGGCCGCAGCGCATGAGATAGGTGACGCCGGGCCGGGCTCCGCCGACCGCATCCGGCGCGCCGTCAGTTCTGGCCAGCCTTGGGCCAGCACTGGGCCGGCGTGTTTGTGGTCCGCTGCAGCGACGGCAAAGATATCTTCTTTCAGGCGCAGCAGTCCCGCCAGGCGCAGGGCCTGACGGCGCAGGCGGGCCTGTGCGCCGCCCCCATGCCCCATACCGTCTGAAAGGGGTGACCGGTCCTGCCGGCCTGCCCGGGCAGGTCGGCACAGCCAGTCCAGGCGTTTGCCCAGGTCGGCGCTATTTTCTCGCATGATGGAGCCGGCGGCGCGCTGGGGGGCCTCTGCGCGGGCCAGAGGGTCGCGTTCCGCCAGCAGGGCAGCCAGACAACAAGCCAGGGGGCCGTGCCCCTGGTCCTGTGCGCCCAGAAGCATCCGAGCCGGACGCGGGTCCAGCGGCAGGGCGGCCATGCGCCGTCCCAGAGCCGTGGCGCGGCCCCTGGGGTCCAGCGCGCCCAGGCGTTGCAGGGTCTGGCGGGCCGCGGTCAAAGCGGCGGCAGGAGGCGGGTCAAGCCAGGGCAGGGCCGTGGGCTCCGCTCCCCAGACGGCCAGTTGCAGGGTCAGGCCGCAGAGGTCTGCCTCCAGAATTTCCGGCCGGGCGGTCGGGCGCAGGCCGTGGTCCTCGGCATGGCACCACAGGCGGCAGCACAGGCCCGGTTCCGTACGTCCGGCGCGTCCGGCGCGCTGCACTGCTCCGGCCAGAGAGACCCGCTCCGTCACCAGGCGGGTCAGGCCGCTGGCCGGATCAAACCGGGCCAGCCGGGCCAGGCCGCAGTCCACCACCATGCGCACGCCGTCAATAGTCAACGAGGTTTCAGCAATGGCCGTGGCCAGCACCACCTTGCGGCGTCCCGGCGGGGACGGGGCCAGGGCCGCGTCCTGCGCCTGGGGAGAGAGGTTCCCGTAGAGCGGGTAGAGATCTGTATGGGGCGGCAGGCGGCCTTCCAGCAGGGCCGCCACTTGTCGGATTTCGCCCGCGCCGGGCAGAAAGGCCAGCAGGCCGCCCGGCTCTGTGCGGCAAAGTTCGCCAATGACTGCGGCCATGTGCCGCCACAAGAGGGGCGCTCCGCCGGGAGATCCTGTGGTTTCGGGCCTGGGGGGCAGATAGCGGATGTCTACAGGATAGGCGCGGCCGGGGCAGGTCACCACCGGGCAGTTGCCCAGCAACGCGGCCACGGGCGCGGCGTCCAGCGTGGCGGACATGACCACCAGGCGCAGGTCCGGGCGCAGGGCTGCTTGGCTTTCCAGGCACAGGGCCAGGCCCGTGTCCGAGGTGAGGGAACGCTCATGAAATTCGTCAAAAATCACGCAGGCCGTGTCGGTAAGTTGCGGGTCCGCCTGCAGCAGGCGGGTAAGCACCCCCTCGGTGAGCACCTCCAGCTTGGTGGCGTGGCTGACGCGGGTTTCGTCCCGCATGCGCAGGCCCACGGTGCGGCCCACGTCTTCGTCCAGGGCGCGGGCCAAGTAGCGGGCCAGGGCACGGGCGGCCACACGGCGGGGCTCCAGCAGCAGGATGCGGCCTTGCTTGTCGTGCTGCCGCAGCCAAGGGGCGGCCAGCAGCCAGAGGGGCAGGCGAGTGCTTTTGCCCGCACCGGGCTCGGCCTGCAGGACCAGGCTGCGGCCCAGGGCCAAGGCGCTGTCCACCTTTGAGCGTACCGCGTCCAGCGGGCAGGGCGGTAAAAGCGCTGGTTGGGGGGTGGGGACGGCAGAGGTCATGGCGGCGTGGGCTCGTGCGGGTGCTTTTTTACTGGCAATCCGGTCCGTGTCAGTGTATTGACACAAAAGAAAGCCTTCAGGTGGAGACGTTATTCATGGATGTGAACACCAGCGGCATTATCGGGCAAAGCACCACCTTGGCCGAGGTCTTCAAAGTGCTGGGCAAGGTGGCCCCTACGGACAGCACCGTGCTTGTAACCGGAGAATCCGGAACTGGCAAGGAGTTGCTGGTCCGCGCCCTGCACGCCAACAGCCAAAGGGCGGAAAAGCCCTTTGTGCCCATCAACTGCGGGGCCATTCCCAAGGATCTGCTGGAAAGCGAGCTTTTCGGCCATGAGAAGGGGGCCTTTACCCACGCCATTCGTTCCCGGCCCGGCCGGTTTGAAATGGGCGACGGCGGCACGGTTTTTCTGGACGAAATAGGCGAGATGGATCTGAGCCTGCAGGTAAAGATTCTGCGGGTGCTGCAGGAAAAGGAAATCGAGCGGGTGGGCGGCACGGGCAGCAAAAAAGTGGACGTGCGCATTGTGGCGGCCACCAACCGCGATCTGGAAGCCGAAGTAGCGGCCGGGCGCTTTCGCGAAGACCTCTACTACCGTCTCAACGTCATCCCCCTGCACCTGCCCCCGCTGCGGGAGCGCGGCGGCGATGTGCTCTTGCTGGCCCGGCATTTTCTCAACCATTTCTGCGCCAAAAAAGGACGGCCGCCCCTGGGGCTGTCCCCGGACGCCCGGCGCGTACTGGTGGCCTACGCCTGGCCCGGCAATGTGCGGGAACTGGAAAACTTCATGGAGCGGTTGAGCATCCTGGTGGACGGGGATACCGTCTTTCCGGACGATCTGCCGCGCAAAATTCTGGACCAGGTGGGCGACATCGCCGCACTGCCGGAACCGGTTGAGGAAGCGGCCCCGTCCGCAAGTCCCGCCGTTCCGGCCGTCTCCCGCGACGTGCGGACGGGCGCGCCGACACCTGCGGGCACAGGGGCCTTTGTCTGGCCGGACCTGGCCGTGCTGAGCGACCAGGGGCTGAATCTGAAAGACTTTCTGGACGCGGTGGAAGGTCGCCTTATTGATGAGGCTCTTGGTTCGGCCCAGGGCGTCAAAAATCAGGCCGCCGAGCTTTTGGGCATCAAACGCACTACCCTTATTGAGAAGCTGAAAAAACGGCAGGCCTAGGCACTTTTTTTGCATAATGCAGCGCGCCCGCATGGGCGGCAAAATTTTTATGTTCGGCGGGAACAGGTGAATCAGAATACGGCAGCCGCCGCAGACCGGCTACAGACACGCATCGCAAAAGACACGGCCAGACCGCGCCGTCGCGGGCGGGGCCTCTTGCGGCGTGGACTGCTGTCGGTGGGTCTGGCCCTGACCTTAACGGGCGTTGGCCTGCCTTCCCGTTGCGTGGGGCCGGCCTTTCTGCGCGATGTGTCCGCAGCCCAGGCCGCGCCGGAAATGCCCGGAGGCCGCCAGAGCCTGCGCAGCCCCGTCAATCCCGGCGGGCCGGAAAACTGGCCTCCGGAGAAGTTCCTCTCCACCACCAGGGGCGCTGGGCCCGGCCCCGCCAGTGCAACGCCTCCGTCCGGCACGCCGGCAGAGGTTGCTCGTTTTTCCTGATACTGCTGGATCAGTTCCTTAGGCGGCAGAATTTCTTCTTCCTCGTGAGGATATCCGCAGAGATCAATGTTGTATGTTCTGTCAGATAGTTCTTTGACTGTAAATTTCTTCGCCTTGTCAAACCCGTCAATCGTAATTTCTTCTCTGTTATCCCACCACTGTACAGCGGGGTCAAAATGAACAAGCTGCATCGGCTTGGTTTTTGAGAAGTTTTTATAGCCCTCTGGCATATCCAGACGATAGAACCACGTTTCTGTTGTCGGGCCAGTACGGTCAAAGAACAGAATATTGGTTGTGATGGATGTATAAGGCGCAAAAACGCTGTGCGGCATACGAATGATAGTATGTACATTACATTCTGAGAACAGCTTTTTCTTGATTGCCACCTTCGCATTATCCGTTCCAAACAAGAATCCATCTGGAAGAATAACCCCGCAAGCTCCGACATACCGTAACGCCCCGTGAC
>ERZ773148.3586-NODE-3586-length-10546-cov-3.745877_pt1 | contig 10546 bp, 8 predicted proteins | sample MGYA00580846_ERZ773148 | MGnify/ENA primary metagenome ERZ773148 (study PRJEB29015, sample SAMEA2737879) | human gut metagenome | biome: human gut; feature: human-associated habitat; material: faeces | place: China | collected 2012 ...
CGTTTCCGAAGCTTCGCCGGGCTTTCGCGGCAATGTGCGAAGCGTAAATGATTCCAATACTACCAAAATAGCATTGCATATTTACAAAATAAAATCAAAAGAAATATTAAAATATTTATTTTTTCTGATGATCCTCAATGGGTAATAAAGAATATAAAATTACCATCAGATTCAATATTTGTTAAAAACTATAAAGTTCCTCAAGCATCATATATATATCTGATGTCACTTTGTAAATACAATATAATATCAAATAGTTCATTCTCATGGTGGGGCGCTTTTCTTAATAGAAATCCTAACAAAATGGTTATTTCTCCAGAAAAATGGACGCTCAATAGTGATAAGACTTTAGCATTAAGCGAATGGGTAAAATTGTCAGTCTAAAATATCGATTTTAACAAGTTTCTAATTTTTTATATTATGCAGAATATCGTTACAAACATTCCTTTATTTAGTATAATAGTACCTATATATGGTGTAGAGAAATATTTGCGTAACTGTTTGAATAGTATTCTGAATCAAACTTTTCATGATTATGAAGTAATACTTGTTGATGACGGTTCTAAGGATGATAGTCCTAAAATTTGTGATGAATTTGTTTCTATAGATTTTAGATTTAAAGTCATACATAAAACTAATGGGGGGTTAGTAAGTGCTCGACAAGCAGGAGTACACTTAGCTAAAGGAAAATTTATAGTTTGCGTTGATGGTGATGATTGGATTGGTTTGAATTACTTGAAATCTTTTGCTGAAATTATTATAAAACATAAACCAGATGTTATAGTATGCGGTAGAACTACTTTTGTTTGTAATAATAGTCGAAAAAAAGTTAGTGGATGGCAAACAGGTTTTTACGATCGTCAGAAAATAGAAACAGAAATCTTTCCGTCACTGCTTCAAACTTCAAAAGCAACTTATTTTCCCCCTTCTCTATGGGCTAAGGCTTTTAAAAGGTCCATTTACCAGCAACAGCAGCTTACTGATACAATTGTTAACATGGGTGAAGATACTGCTTGTACAATTCCAACCATTTATCATTCACAGTCTCTTTATATATCTGATGAGTGTGATTATTTTTATAGAATTAATCCATCATCAATGACACAGAATCGTAAGCCTTTTATGACAGATGGACCGAAGATCATTTACAACCATCTACTCAAACAATTGGATATTGATAAGTTCGATTTTCAAGAACAATTATATCGAAAAACAGTTCGGGGGCTATTTTCTGTCGTAAAAACTCAATTTTATAAAAAACAGTCTTTTTGGAGAACTCGTAGAGAAGTTATTGCTTTAATTCAAGAAGAACCGTATAAAGAATGTCTTAAGAATTGTACTTTTAGTGGTAATTTTGCTGCATCAATAATGGTTTTTTGTTTACGCAAGCACTTTATGCTTCCTGTCTATTTCTTTAGTAGGTTGAAATAGAAGTTAATTATAATGAATCTGACAGTGGCGAAATGAAATATTGAGTTGGAATAATGTGGATTATACGAAGCTTCTTCCAACGGTTTCAAACCTTATAACATAGTGAAATAATAATAAAAAATATTATTTAAAATTGAGATATATAACTCTTACTATCTATCAAATAATACATATTATCATTTGGAGATGTTTACGATATAACTACAAATAATATATAATGGAAAAAAGAGCTTTAATAAATAAAATAAAGTATAGCAAGGCACTTTATAATATGTATTATCATATAGGGAGTTTTGCTGTCAAATGTTTGGGCTTGTTTATAAGCCAAAAGAAAAATCTTATAGTTTTTTCAAGTTTTGGAGGTAGAAAATATGATGATAGCCCTAGATGCATATACGAAGAAATGCTCATGGATTCTAGATATAAAGATTATGATTTGGTATGGGCCTTGGGAAAACCTGAAGATTTTGAAATTGAGGGAGCACGAAAAGTTAAATGTGATACTATTGAGTATTACAGAACTTTGATGCAAGCTGCTGTCTGGGTAACTAATAGTACTATGGAAAGAGGCTTATCATTTAAGCCTAATTCCATATTTAATGTTAATACATGGCACGGAACACCTATAAAATTAATGGGAAGTGATATTAGTAAAGGGAACACATCGTTTTGCTCTAAGGGGCGTAAAAATCATACGGATATAATGCATGCTCAGGGTCAATACGACATCGATATTTTTTCTAAAGTTTTTGGAGTTCCTCGTAAAAATTTTCGTATTATTGGATTACCTCGCAATGATGAACTTGTTAATTGTAATACTGATGAAAATAGGAAGAGAATAAGGGCAAAACTACAAATACCAGAGAGTAAGAAAATAATACTATATGCTCCTACTTTTAGAGAATATGATAAAGATTCTGGAAGTAATTGCATTCTTATGCCTCCGATCGACTTAAATAAATGGGAGAAAGAACTTGGATGTGACTATGTATTGTTAATGCGTGCTCATTATGAAGTTGTAAAAGTAATGCAATTTGAAGACAATGGGTTTGTGAAGAATATGTCTAACTATCCAAACCTTAATGAATTGATGATTGTATCAGATATGCTTATTTCTGATTACTCTAGTATATTTTTTGATTATTCTGTTCAAGATAAACCAATGCTTTGTTTTGCGTATGATTATGAAAAATATTCATCACTAAGAGGTTTGTACTTTGATATTCGTACAAAATTACAGGGTAATTGTATAACCGAAGAAGATCTTATTAATAAAATAAAATTCTTAGACAAAGATAAAGCTGTTGAAGTAACAAGAAAATTTCGAAATGAATATATAGAAGCATCTGGCTCTGCTTCTAAGCAAACATTGGATATAATTTGGGAATATTTAAATGAAAAAAAATATTAAATTCTATTTTCTTACTATTTTTCTCTTGATAATCGCAATTTCATTAACCTCATGTTCGACTTTTGATTTGGAGTATAACAATTTTTAGATAATCACACATAGGGAATATTGGAAAGCTGCTAATGGTGCAGATAACAATATTGCAAGTTTGAGAGTAGCAGCACATTTAGGTATTGAAGGAATTGAACTATTTGTTTCATAAAAGATGATAGCATAATCGCTATTCACAGCCTTTACAATAAATTTGCGATTGTAAACTCTACGTTTGAAGATTGTTATTCTATCAGATTACCTAATGGTGAACTAGTCTATCATTACGATAATATTTAGAAAAGTAAAACAACATCAAAATATTATATTGATATGAAAGTTAGTGAGAATAGTCAGATGATAATACAGAAAGTTAAATCAGTAGGGCTCAAAAATAAAATAATTTATTAGACTTCAAACGCTGGTTGTTGTCAATAACATTTGAATAAAATGTTAAACCAGAAGCAATATGCAATGGTTTACGAGGTATAGATTCATTACAAAAAGTTTTATATCGTGTTTTTTCAACATTCATTCTTTCTTTAAATTAAGTAATAAGTATATACAAGAAGCATGTAATAGGAGGCTTATTTCAGCTTCATAGACAGTGAAAACTGAGGGTGAATTAGTGTGGGCGTTAACACATGGAATAAAATATATAATAACAGATGACCCTTTGTTGGCAATCTGTTTAAGAAATGGATATAAATGAGGCAATGGATATTATTACTTTGCAAAGGATTTATATCAATGTTTGCTAAAGCACAGCAAACTGATTATGACTTTTTTGATGTGACAGGAATATGCGTATACTATAGAAAAAAACTATTTTGTTGAAATCTATTATGACTCTAAAATTACATTCATTTCAATCTAAAACATTCAGCAAATGTTGATTAGTTTAAAATCAATTAATTAGGGATTGAATGTAATCTTAGATTTTACAAATATGGAAACTATAGTATCGAAAGTTTCTTTAATTCAGACTATACTCTTGGACATAAGCTATATGGTATTAGACTAAATGGATACTCTTTTTTATTTTGAACCCAATTATGGTTGGAGCAAATTTTAAGCGTATTGAAATATATTAGTTGCTATGCGTTTTCATTATTGTTGAGATGTTCTAATCAAATATCTTTATTTGCAGAATTTTCCCGTATTCCAGAATATAGAATAGAATTGCATATAAACGTCTATACACAGGATTGGAATTCAATGTTTAAAATCTTTCACTAAAAACCTTTGATATATGTACTAATTTAGGACAATGGTTTACAAATATCACATTCAAAACTGGTTGTGAGCATGAAGTACTATTTTAATATTTAGAATTAGTAGCTATGATTATAGAAGAAGAACAATGAAGGAAGACTCAATAGTGTACAGGATGTATACAATAATGCAAATTGTTATATGACAAGAAACTGGTTGCATAAAACATAAAATATGCTAATTGAATTGTGAATAAGAATATCCTTCATGTGGTGAACATTTATTTTGTTCTTCCATACTTCATTGGAGATCAGTTTAAGTATTTCAAGGAGAAAGGCTACAATATGAATGTGGTCTGTAGTCCTAGTGAATATTTGTCAGATTATGCCCAAAAACAGGGATTTGAATATATGGAATCTCCTATTAATCGGAATATTAGCATTGTTCAGGATTTTGCTTCTATCCGAAATATCTGCAAGTTTGTCAAGAAGCAAAAAATTGATATTGTTGTAGGGCATACCCCAAAAGGAGGTTTACTTGCTATGATAGCCGGTTGGTTAATGCGTGTGCCTATCCGGATTTATGTGCGTCATGGTTTGGTGTATGAAACCAGTAAAGGGCTGAAGCGTTTCATGTTGATGTCCGTGGATAGGTTGGCTTCTTTCTGCTCTACCAAAGTGGTGTGTGTGAGTCCTTCTGTTCTTCGTAAAAGTATTGAGGATCATTTGGCCCCCATAAAAAAGCAAATGATTTGGCATAAGGGTACTTGCAATGGGATAGATACGTTGAATCACTTTAATCCTGCTGAGATTGTTCCGGCAAGACTTACAGATTTAAAAGCGAGGTATGGCATTGAGGAAGAAGATTTTGTAATTGGCTATTCCGGTCGTTTGGTCAAGGATAAAGGTATTATAGAATTAGTCCGTGCGTTTGATAAATTGCAGCGAGCTGATAATTGTAAGTTGTTGCTTGTTGGTATGTTTGAGAAGCGTGATGCATTACCCGAAGATATACAAGAACGTATTCTGAACGATTCTCGAATTATTTATACAGGTTTCATTAATGATGGCATGGAGTACTTTTATTCAATGATGGATATATATGTACTTGCCTCTTATCGTGAAGGTTTTCCTACTGGGGTATTGGAAGCTCAGGCGATGGAAAAGCCTGTCATTACGACGCGTGTCACTGGTTGTTGTGATTCTATTATTGATGGAAGAACGGGCTTTTTTGTCAATAACACCGCAGATGATATTGCAAAAAAAATTGATAAAATTCGTTTGGGTAAAGTTATTGATGGTTGTGAAGGGCGTAAGTGGGTGATAGAAAACTTTGATAGTCGATTAGTTTGGAAAGAGATAGAGAAATTGTATGTCTAAGTTGAGCGAGTGTTCTCAAATTAGAACTCTCTTCGTAATTGAGGATATGTGAAGGGGTATGTGAGTGTATGTGGCTGATTCTGCAACACGATACATCGCAAGAATTTGTGATAGTTACCAGTGAGATGCATATTATTCGCAAGCTTGTCACTTTGGCATTTTATAAGGTGGTATTGAATTTCGCGGGAAAAGTAAAGGGGAATGAGAAAAGTTTTGATCTAAAAACAGGTAATGTATTGGTCGAGGTTAATCCTAAATATTTTCGTCTTTGTGAAGTGGGACAATTATTGAATGATTCGACAAAACACAGACTCCTGCTGGGTTGGAATTCAACGAAAGCCAGTTTTCATGAATTAGTGAGAATAATGGTTGAACATGATATGAGCTTTGTAAAAAAGATCGAATGATTCCTAATAGTGAAGTATATGGGTTGTTGGCTGATAGGCTGGGATGGAAGTAGTTTGGTCTGATTTGCCTATAAAGTCTCTTTATGATATCCTATCATATCATACGTACAGGATTCTTTCTAAAAAAACATATTTATTTATGAGGATAGAATTGAAATGATAATAATATGGGATGGACGGTAATATTCTCGTCGGCTACAAGATTATCTTATTAAACAGTAAGTATTCGTTTTTTATTTCCACAATTTTTATGAATATTCTTATTACGGGGATTCACGGTTTCGTGGGTTCCAACCTTGTTTTGTCTTTAAAGGACCATCATGTCCTTTATGGACTTGATATTATTGCACCTATGAAAGAGGGAGTGGCGACAACTTTCTCTTGGAAGGATATCGAAACGACTGCTTTTCCAATGCAGAAATTGCCACAGTTCGATGCTATCGTTCATTTGGCCGGTAAAGCCCATGATACGAAAAATCAATCGGCTGCACAGGTATATTTTGATATCAATACAGGATTGACCCAGAAGATTTTTGATTTCTTTTTAGAATCTAGAGCGAAGAAATTTATATTCTTTAGTTCTGTGAAGGCTGCTGCTGATAGTGTAGTGGGAGATGTGCTAAGGGAGGATGTGAAACCGATACCGGTGGGACCTTATGGAGAAAGTAAGATTGCAGCGGAAAATTATATAAAGGAACATTTTATTTTATCTACTACCTCCCCCTACGGGTACTCCTCTTCTGGAGAGGAGGAGAATGGAAGATACTCCGGTAAACAAGTGTATATATTGAGACCTTGTATGATTCACGGTCCGGGTAATAAGGGTAATCTGAACTTACTTTATAATGTGGTGAAGAAAGGTATCCCTTGGCCTTTAGGTGATTTTGAGAATAAGCGTTCGTTTACTTCTATAGATAACCTTTGCTATGTGGTGGAAGGTTTGCTAACGAAAAATGTAGCGAGTGGTATTTATCACATGGGTGATGACGAAGCCCTATCTACCAATGAATTGATTGCTCTCATGTGTGAAGCTATGGGTAAGGAACCTCACATCTGGAAGATGAACAAGAAAATGATGGAAAGTTGTGCTGGTTTGGGAACATTGCTTCATTTGCCGTTGAATACTGAACGTCTTCGGAAGTTGACAGAGAATTACGTGGTGAGTAATGAGAAGATTAAAGCAGCACTTGGCATTGAACGAATGCCTGTTCGTGCTGCTGATGGGATTATGAAAACGATCTTATCGTTTTCAAATTAATAATAAACAATTCAAATTAAAGGGACAAGTACGGTTATGTATTACCTGATTATACTAGTTCTGCTATTTTTGGCAGAACTTTTTTATTTTAGAATAGCTGATAAGTGCAATATCATCGATAAGCCCAATGAGAGAAGTTCTCATACCCGGATTACTTTGCGTGGTGGCGGAATCATTTTCTATTTTGGCGCTTTGGCTTATTTCTTGAGTAATGAATGGGAATATCCCTGGTTCATGTTAGCATTGACCCTAATTACCTTTATCAGTTTTGTGGATGACATTCGTTCCACTTCTCAAGGCTTTCGGTTAGTATTTCACTTTACCGCTATGGCTTTGATGTTTTACCAATGGGGGCTGTTTTCTCTTTCGTGGTGGTGGATCATTATCGCATTGATAGTTTGCACAGGTATTATTAATGCTTATAATTTCATGGATGGTATCAACGGCATTACCGGTGGCTATTCATTGGTTATTCTTGGTGCATTAGCTTATATAAATTCTAAGATAATCACTTTTGTTGAGCCCGCTTTGATTTATACCGTCCTTTGCTCTGTATTTGTATTTTGTTTCTTTAATTTCCGTAAAAAGGCGAAGTGTTTTGCTGGTGATGTTGGTTCTGTGAGTATCGCCTTTATTCTTCTTTTTCTGATAGGGAGACTCATTATTAAAACAGAAGATTTCGGCTGGATTATCCTGTTGTCTGTTTATGGTGTCGACAGTGTGCTTACTATCATTCATCGCTTGATGCTTCATGAAAACATTGGTTTACCTCATCGCAAACATATGTATCAGTTGATGGCGAACGAATTGAGGATGCCTCATGTTGTGGTTTCGTTGATTTATATGGTGGTACAAGCAATAATAATAATTGGCTATATAGGATGTTTGAACTATGGTTATATATTCTTGCTGGGTGTAATTTTATTGCTTAGCTTTATCTATATATGGTTTATGAAGAAGTACTTTAGTTTACATCAAAAGGTTTAATATTAATTGATTGTATATTAATGTCAGAAAACAGCTCCTAGTGGGCTGTTTTCTTTGTTTATATCTGGTAATATTTTCACAGAACACTTACGGATAAAAATATCATGGCTTAAATTCTACAACTATTTTTCTATTCTTATAACTTTATTGTATATTTGCCGAAACAATTCTATATTCACTGAATGGGCTTATTTAGGAAAATAATATATAGCTTTCTGCTTTTCTTACTGATATCCCACATCGGGCTTTCATCGGCCTTTGCGGTGACTGGAGAACACCCGGTATTGATTATTAGTTCGTATAATCCGGACGCACGACAAACTTCTGGAAATATTTACGATTTTATGGAAGAATTTGAGCGACTGGGAGGAAAGGCTCCGATAGCTCTGGAAAACATGAACTGCAAAAGTTTCTCTGAAGCTCCTTTATGGAAAAATAAAATGGAGGAACTTCTTGCTAAATACCAGGGAAAACGTTCGCCTGTACTACTTGTGCTGATTGGTCAGGAGGCTTGGACAGCTTATTTATCACAAGCAGATTCCATACGTGGAAATGTGCCGGTGCTGGCTGCACTGGCAAGCCGTAATGCCATTATTCTTCCGGATGATTCAGTCGATCTGAAAACATGGATGCCTGATGCAGTGGATTTCTTTCATGACTTCCCTAATTCTTCAGTGAAAGCCGGATTCGTTTATGAATATGATGTAGAAGCCAATATTAATCTGATAAAGAAGCTGTATCCGAAAACCAGGAATATTGCTTTTGTTTCCGATAATAGTTATGGTGGTGTTTCTTTGCAGGCACATGTAGTGGAAGAGATGAAAAAACACCCGGAACTGAACCTTATTCTGCTGGACGGACGAACGAATACAATTTATACCATAAGCGATAAATTACATGAATTGCCTCCCAATACAGCATTGTTATTGGGTACTTGGCGCGTAGATATGTATGACGGATACTTTATGCGCAATGCGACTTATACGATGATGGAGGCTGCCGGTGATGTTCCTACTTTTTCTATAACTTCTGTAGGTATAGGCTATTGGGCGGTAGGTGGAGTGATCCCCTCTTACCGGGCATTGGGTAAGGATATGGCGCATCAGGCGGTTCGTTTGTTGCAGGGACCGGACAGCGACCGGGTGGAAGTAGAGGTAATTCCGAATAAGATACAGATGGATAGCAAGATTGTGAAAGATAAGCGTTTGGATCTGTCTTCCATTCATCAGCCTATAGAAATGGTCAATGAAACTCCATCGTTTTACGAACAATATAAATATCATATCTGGACTGTTGGTACGGTCTTGGTCGTATTGCTGAGTGGATTGTTTGTTTCTCTGTACTTTTACTATCATACTAAGAAACTGAAAGATGAACTTCAGGAGTCGGAGAGTGCTTTGAGAGAAGCGAAAGACCGTGCGGAAGAGTCAAGCCGTCTAAAGAGTGCTTTCCTTGCTAATATGAGCCATGAAATCCGTACGCCGTTGAATGCGATTGTAGGATTCTCCGATGTATTGGCTTCAGGAGGTACTTCGGTGGATGAACAGCAGGGATATGTCGATATTATTAAAACAAATTCGGACTTGTTGCTTCGCCTGATCAATGATATCCTAGATGTTTCTCGTCTGGAGGCAGATAGGGTTACGTTTACAATTGAGAAGTGTGATGTAGTACCACTGTGCCAGCAGGTATTAGCTTCTGTTAGTCAGGCTCGTAAATCGGAAAATGAGTTTATCTTTGAGTGTGACCGTGAAAGTGTGGATTTGCGGACGGATACCCAGCGTTTGCAGCAGGTTATTATAAACTTACTCTCCAATGCCGACAAATTTACCAGAAATGGTAAGATCACATTGAAGCTGGAAGTAGATGATGAGAAGAGAGTAGCTACTTTCTCTGTATCAGATACCGGTACAGGTATTCCATTGGAAAAACAGAAGCAGGTATTTGAACGGTTTGAGAAACTGAATGAATATGTGCAAGGCACGGGATTGGGTTTATCTATCTGTAAACTGACTGTAGAGAAGTGGGGAGGAGAGATCTGGGTAGATTCCGGATATACAGATGGAGCAAGATTCGTATTTACACATCCATTTGAGATAGAACAACCAAATAAATAATTACTATGAAGAGATTTTACTTTTTTTTAGGGTGGATATTCTTCCTGACAGGAGCCGTGTTGGCTCAGGATAAAATAGTAAAGCTGAAAATTGTAGAAACCAGCGATATACATGGTAACTATTATCCTTATGACTTTATACTTCGACATGAGGCAGCGGGAAGTCTGGCGCGTGTGTATGAGTTTGTTCAGAAGGAACGTGAGACTTATAAGGATAACCTGCTGTTGTTGGATAATGGAGATATTCTGCAAGGTCAGCCTTGCGCTTACTATTATAATTATATTGATACCATTTCTCTGCATCTGGCTGCC
>ERZ773148.3589-NODE-3589-length-10539-cov-2.756486_pt1 | contig 10539 bp, 6 predicted proteins | sample MGYA00580846_ERZ773148 | MGnify/ENA primary metagenome ERZ773148 (study PRJEB29015, sample SAMEA2737879) | human gut metagenome | biome: human gut; feature: human-associated habitat; material: faeces | place: China | collected 2012 ...
TGACATTTAGTTTTACTCCTACTGATGAGACTTTCTTTAAAGGGTCGGTGATTCCGTTTGCCAGTTTGGCAAGCGTATTTCCGGTGCACGGAAGGATCACAAGTGCGTCGAAAAGGTTTTTCGGACCGATCGGCTCTGCTTCGGAAATAGTCATCATCGGTTTATTTCCCGTAATTTCTTCTGCACGCCTATAAAATGATTCGGCAGAACCGAAACGGGAGTCTGTGGATGCGGCTGCGGTTGAAAAGACTGTCTGGACAGAGCCACAGCAGTTTGAAAGTTTTTGCAGTTCCAGAAATGCTTTTTTGTAAGTGCAGAACGAGCCGGTAAAAGCGACTCCGATCTGCGTTTCTTTTAAGGACAAAGGGGATTCCTCCTTTCATTTTGCGCATGAATTATGAGAGATACAGTTTTGATTCGATAAATTGTTTTAAGTGACGGGCAGAAGATGCGGGAGCATATTTGCCGGGAAGTCCTAAGCAGTGCAGAGCAGATATGCCGAGACGCTGAGCCGCGTCATAATCGACCCCTCCGGGGGAAGAGGCAATATCAATAATAAGAGCAGAAAGATCTACGTTTTTTAAAGTCTCTTCATTTATAAATTGCGCCGGAACAGTATTAAAAATGAAGCGAAAATCTCCGGCGTGATCGGAAAGTGATTTTAAGGGGAAACTTTTGTCGGCAATAACTGACGCGCGGGCGGATTCTTCGGCGTTATCTGTAAAAACGGAAACGTTTGCGGATAATCCCTTTAAACGGTAAACAATAGAGTGACCGCATTTTCCGAATCCAAGTACTGCGCATCTGCTTTTGTGCAGATTGAAAGGACTGTGGAGGATCGCTTCGCAGATTGCGCCTTCTGCAGTCGAGATACTGTTGTAAACAGGAAGCGATATATCGTCTGCATAATCAAAAACAGCGACGTTATTTTCGGCGGCTTCTTTTTTAAAAGAAGGAGGGATGCCCCCGGCAAACAAAGACTGACCGGGCCGCAGAAGATGAAGCAGCGTCTGAATAGAGAAACGATAGATGCTATTTTCAACCGAAACATCCGCGCCGTTTTTAGTAAACGGAAAAGGGCAGATGACGGACCCGGAATGGATACAGGCTTCTTCGAGAGAAGGCGCTTCGCGTACTATGGAAACATGTTCGGAGACGGAGCTGCAGTTGTTCGGCTGAGAGGCCAAAGCGTAATGACAAAGAGAACGGCCCGATTCTGCTAACATTTCTGCAAGAAAAACCTGACGCGCATCACCGCCTAAAACAGAGAAATCATATGAAAATGAAGACATAAAAACACCGCTTAAGAAACATTTTTAATTACTATATGCGAGTGAGAAAAAGATGTGAGTATAAATAACCTTGCTTGTCGTATATTTTTTCGGAATATTCCCGGGATGTCGGCAGTGCTGTGTATATCAGCATCCTTTTTATAGCGGGGCAAAAAATGATAAAAGAGAGTGATATTAACTATATCACAAAACGAATAGAAAACAAATCACTTTTGTTATTGACATGAAATCAAATAAAGTAGAAGGGAAGGCAATAAGATGAGCAGAAAAAGGAATAAGGTAATGAAAAACAGCTCCGGTTGTCATGATATTAATAAAGTTATAAGATTTTTTCTTATTCCTTTTAAAAAATATGCGTTATCATGTTAATATTAGGAGAGAGTAGGAGAGGTGATTGATAATGTACAATATATTAGTATGTGACGATGACAAAGAAATAGTGGAAGCAATCGAAATTTATCTGACGCAGGAAGGATATCGTATACTGAAGGCGTATGACGGTACGGAAGCTCTTGAAATGCTTGAAAGAGAAGAGGTTCATCTGCTTCTTCTTGATGTGATGATGCCGAAACTTGACGGGATTCGGGCAACTTTGAAAATACGAGAGAAAAACAGTATTCCCATCATTATCCTTTCCGCAAAATCGGAAGATGCGGATAAGATACTCGGACTTAATGTAGGAGCGGACGATTATGTTACAAAGCCGTTTAGTCCTTTGGAACTTGTTGCGCGAGTGAAATCTCAGCTTCGCAGGTATACGCAGCTTGGCGGCACGGCTCAGAATGAAAATGATAAAATATATTCTGTCGGCGGCCTTAGGATTAATGACGATCTGAAAGAAGTGACAGTAGATGGGGAGTTAGTAAGATTGACTCCGATCGAATATAATATCCTCCTTCTTCTTATGAAGAATCAGGGGCGCGTTTTTTCGATCAATCAGATATATGAAATGATCTGGAATGAGGAAGCTATCGGGGCTGACAATACGGTTGCCGTTCATATACGGCATATAAGGGAGAAGATTGAGATTAATCCAAAAGAGCCGCGGTATTTGAAAGTTGTCTGGGGAGTCGGATATAAGATTGAGAAGGTGCAGTAGATAAGAAAAACAGGTAAAGAGAGGAATGTGAATGAAAGGATGGTACAGAAGGACTGCGATGAAAGCGGTCGTCCTGATCGTAGGCGTGTTAACCGGAGCGATGTTTTTCACATCTCTTATAGTAACAACGCGGCTGACCGGAACGCTGAATCCGGCAGAGACGGTAAAGTTAATAGGAGAGCCATATGAAGAATCTTCGGATTTTAGCAATACAGTAGAAAGCTATATGCTTCAGGTGCTTGAACAGTTTCAGTTAAAAACGCTGTTTGAGTCAGACGGAGCATACAATCCGGATAAAGTGATCGACGTAATGTCTTATTTTGGAGCGTCGGGAGCAGACGCTGAAAATCATTCCGGACTGGTATACAGACTGTCGGATCTGATAGAGTGGAGCAAGGCATACAGTGTAGAATCAGGCGGTGTATATGATAAAAACGCAGTAATCGTCTGCAAACAGCCAAGCGGAAAATACTATTATTACTATACGGAAGAGTTTCTGAATCAGCTTGAAACAGGAGAACTTCAACTCGTATTAGAAGATGATAGAATGGATGTTGAGTCATTTTTAAATGACTTAAGCAACGGAACGCTTACCTCATCCGGAGTGAGTGATAAAATAAGCATATATGATGCAGAAGGCAGTAAATTGTATACAGACTGTTGGAATTACGGGGATTCAGTCCGTGAGAATTATGCGCCCTTAGGAGCGGCTAATCTTCTCCAAGTTGTAAATGAACGCCCGGAGTTAAACGGAAAGCTTATGGTTATTTATGATCATCTGGCATCTGTTCTTACGAGTATAAATGATAAATACAGCCGATATAAGAGCGGGTGGGAACACCTGGAAGAGGGAAACACAAACTTTACTTATTTATATATAGATCAGGATACAAAAAAAGTTACGACAAATAAAAGCGAATATGCAAATCTTATGGCAAAAGGCGAGTCGGGAATAAAAACGAACATTGAAGAATGCATAGCGGACATGAAATCAGGAAAAAATGTGAAATACATTTTTGTTTATCCGAAATTAAAAGATTTTGAAACAAATATGGATATATTACCGACAAATGAATGGGATATGGTGCGCTCTTATGATACCGACAAGACGTATGACAGTATTTTTGCGGTGGCAGTTGATACTTCTTATCCGGTCAAAGATATGTTCTATGAAAGAGACCGGATTTATGAAAAAAATATCCCGCTGCTAAGAGGCGGGTTCGTGATCTTGTGTCTTAGCGGAATTTTGTTCCTTATCAGTTTTGTCATGTCAGGGTTGATGGCAGGAAGAAAAGATGGAGATAACGAAGTTCATTTAACAGGCTTTGACAGATGGAAAACAGAGATCGCGGCAGTTGCCGTGATCGGAGTATGGGCAGTAGGAACGGCAGTTATCGTAGGCATGGGAATGATCGACAGCGATAATGTCTACAATATGGTAGAAACTCTTGACTATTATGGAGCGCGCTATATGAGCGATATGCCGGAAGTTTATTCTATGCTGTTTGTTCAGAAAGTAAGTTTTTTAGAGATAGCGGGTGCATTTTTATATGGAGCGTTTACGTTTATCTGCTTTTTCGCGGGTTATATGAGTCTTATCCGCAGAATGAAAGCGAAGAGTTTGTGGAATGGAAGTCTGCTTTGTATGATTCTTTCTTTTTGCAAAAGAATAGTCGATTCGAGTAATGACGTTTGGCGGACCGTTCTTTGGATCAGTGCATTTTTAGTCATCCACTGGATTACGTTTTTTGTCAGAAATGTACCGATGGCGCTGGCAGCTCTGGCAGCAGACGGAGTGACGTTTTGGATTGTCGTGGGAAGTATGCTTGCAAAAGTCAGGATCAAGAAAGGGATCGAACAGATCGCATCAGGCAATCTTGAGTATCGGATCGAACTAAAAGGACTGCGGGGAACGGAACGCAATATCGCCGAGAATGTCAATGATATCGGAAGCGGTCTGAACCGCGCGATTGATGAGGCGATGCGAAACGAACGTTTGAAAACGGATTTGATCACAAATGTATCGCATGACATCAAGACTCCGCTTACATCAATTATAAATTATGTGGATATTTTGAAGCGGTCTGATATTGCCGATGAAAAGATACTAGGGTATCTTGATATTCTTGAAGTAAAAGCGCAGAGACTTAAGACGCTGACAGAAGACGTTGTGGAAGCGTCGAAAGTAAGCAGCGGAAATATTACGTTAGAATATATGGATATTGATTTCCGTGAGATGGTACAGCAGACGGAAGGGGAAATGGCAGAAAAATTTGCCGCGCGAAACCTGTCGGTTGTATTGAACCTTCCGGAAGAAGCGGCGGTGATACATGTAGACGGACGCCGTATGTGGAGGGTGCTTGAAAATATCTTCGGCAATGCGGCAAAATATGCAATGCCGGGGACGAGAGTTTATGCAGATCTTTCGGTATCGGAGTCGGAAGTTAAGTTTTCTTTGAAAAATGTATCCGAGCAGCAGTTGAATATTTCGGCAGATGAGTTGACAGAGCGATTCATCAGAGGAGATATTTCCCGGAGTACGGAAGGAAGCGGACTCGGTCTTTCAATCGCCAAAAGTCTGACTGAAATGCAAGGAGGAGTTTTCGAGTTGTATCTTGACGGAGATCTGTTCAAAGTAGACATCAGATTTCCAAGGATAAAGCCGATGTAAAATATATATTGATTGGATTCGCCCCTTCCCTTTTTAAGGTAGGTTTTTCACCTTAGGGAAGGGGATTGTGTATCCTTTTTCTTACGAAGAAATAGCAGATTACCTGCAGTATGATCGTGATAAGCCATGATGCGGGATAAGAGATAAACAAAACATCCAATGATCTGTGGCGAGGGAAGATCATGAAGATCCAGACAATCCTCGTTCCGACTGTTCCGATGATAGAAAGAAGCATCGGAATTGCAGAATATCCCATTCCGCGCAACGCGCCGGGAAAGAGGTCCATCAGTCCGCACATAAAATAAGTTACGGTAGTATACAAAAGTATTTCCATTCCGCATTGAATGACTTTCGGATCTGAAGTATAGATTTTTAACAGTTCCGGTCCGAAGAGATATGAACCTCCGCCTAAGATTAATGAAACGACAACGGACAGCAGAATACAGTTCCGAAGAACTTTGTCCATTCGTTTCCATTTTCCCGCGCCGTAGTTCTGGCTTGTAAAACTCATACATGCCTGTGTGATCGAGTTGGCTGCGGCGTACAGAAATCCGAAGATATTATTTGCAGCTGTATAGCCCGCCATTGCGATAGAACCAAAAGAGTTTACCGAAGATTGAAGAAGTACGTTTGAGAAGTTGATAACCGTACTTTGTATGCCTGCGGGAATACCTACCTGAAAAATTTGTTTTAAATAGATCCACTTGATTGTCATTGCGGAAAATCGAAGTTGATAGCTTCCGTCCGAGCGATATAGACAGCGAAGGACAAGGAGACAGGAGATCATCTGTGCGATCACTGTGGCGATTGCAACTCCCGCGACTCCGAGGTGTAATACGATCACGAGGAAGAGGTTTAAAGCTGCGTTTACGATTCCCGCGATGATAAGGAAAAATAAAGGCCGTTTTGTATCTCCGACGGCACGCAGGATTGCCGCTCCGTAATTATAGAGCATAAAGAAGGGCATTCCGGCGAAATAAATCCGCATATAAAGGGCGGACTGGCCGATGACGTCTGAAGGAGTGTCCATAAGCAGCAGGGCTGCTTTTGAAAAGAAAAGTCCGACAAAGACCATGACGATTCCGCTGATCAAAGCGAAAGTAACTGCGGTATGTACTGTTTCAGACATCTGCTTTTCCTGTTTTGTCGCATAGAAACGGGCAGCCAGTACGTTCGCTCCGAGGGAAACTCCGATAAAAAGATTCGTAAATACATTGATTAGCGCTGTCGTAGAGCCGACTGCCGCCAGAGCGCGGCTTCCTGAAAATCTTCCGACAACGACGATATCTACTGCATTGAAAAGAAGCTGGAGAATACTGGAGAGCATGAGCGGAATGGAAAATGAAATCAGTTTGTCTAAAACAGTTCCATTGCACATGTCTATTTCATATTTGTTCTTTTTCGATTTTGAAGCTGTCATTTTAAATCCCCTCTTTATAAAGTATAAGCTTTGTTAAAAAACTATTACGGTTTCATTACAGATTATATTATGAATAGAAAACGGGAAATTTTCAAGATGAAGTTTTTAATAACTTTTCGAGAAATTTTCATGAGTAAAACAATGGAATTAGCCACGATAAGCACGCAGCGCGGTTTTACGAATGGCGCGGGCTGAAGTGTTATTTTGTAAATGCATTTGTAAAAGAGAGGTATTTATCCAACCTTTACATTATTTGGTATGTATGCTATCCTTTTTAAAGACAAAACCAACTGAAGATTCAGAGGAGATATTTCTTCGGATCACAGGGGGATAAAGGAGAGAAAACTATGTCAGAGAAACAGAAATATTATATTACGACGGCGATTGCCTATACTTCCGGCAAGCCGCATATCGGAAACACATATGAGATCGTTTTGGCAGATGCGATTGCCCGTTATAAGAGAAGTCAGGGGTATGATGTATTTTTTCAGACAGGAACAGATGAGCATGGTCAGAAGATCGAACTGAAAGCAGAAGAAGCGGGCGTCACACCGAAAGAATTTGTAGACGGTGTTTCCGCTGAGATCAAGAAGATATGGGATCTGATGGATACGTCCTATGACAAATTCATTCGTACGACAGACGAAGACCATGAGAAGCAGGTACAGAAGATTTTCAAAAAGCTGTATGATCAGGGCGATATTTATAAAGGTCATTACGAAGGAATGTACTGTACGCCGTGCGAGTCTTTCTTTACAGAGTCACAGCTCGTAGACGGAAAATGTCCTGACTGCGGAAGAGAAGTGCAACCGGCGAAAGAAGAAGCGTATTTCTTCAAAATGAGTAAGTATGCAGACCGACTGATCGAGCATATTAATACACATCCTGAATTTATTCAGCCTGTTTCCAGAAAAAATGAGATGATGAACAACTTCCTTCTTCCGGGACTTCAGGATCTGTGCGTATCCAGAACTTCGTTTAAGTGGGGAATTCCGGTTGATTTTGACGATAAGCATGTCGTTTATGTATGGCTTGACGCGCTGACAAACTATATCACGGGAATCGGTTATGATGCAGACGGAGACAGCACGGAACAGTATGCAAAATTGTGGCCGGCTGACTTGCATTTGATCGGAAAAGACATTATCCGTTTCCATACGATCTACTGGCCGATCTTTTTAATGGCGCTTGGGCTTCCGCTTCCGAAGCAAGTATTCGGTCATCCGTGGCTTCTTCAGGGAGACGGGAAGATGAGCAAATCAAAAGGAAATGTTCTTTATGCAGACGAGCTTGTTGATTTCTTCGGGGTAGATGCAGTACGTTATTTCGTTCTTCATGAGATGCCGTTTGAAAATGACGGAGTGATCACATGGGAGCTTATGGTAGAACGTTTAAATTCCGATCTTGCCAATACATTAGGAAACCTTGTAAACCGTACAGTTTCTATGACAAATAAATACTTTGGCGGCGTTGTTTCCGATAAAGGAGCGGCGGAGGATGTCGATGCAGATCTGAAAGCGGTGATCGACAATACACCGAAAGCGGTTGATGCGAAAATGGACGGGCTGCGTGTGGCGGATGCGATCACAGAGATCTTTAATCTGTTCAAACGCTGCAACAAATATATCGATGAAACCGCGCCGTGGGTGCTGGCAAAGGATGAAGCGACCAAACCGCGGCTGGAAGCGGTGCTGTACCATCTGTTGGACAGCATTCGGCTGCTGAGCATTCTGCTGACGCCTTTCCTGCCCGAAACGGCAGAAAAAATACAGCAGCAACTGCAGATCGGTGCCGAGCTGACCGGTGCGGATGCGCTGGCTGCCGACAAGGCGGACACCTATGCGGTGGGCACGCCGGTGCCGCTGTTTGCGCGCATTGATACGGAAAAAGCACTGGCGGAGATCGCCGCCGAGCAGCAGGCGCTTCAGGCGGAGGCCGCCAAAGCGGCACCGGAAAACGTGGCGTTTTTGTCTGAGATCACGATCGACGATTTTGCCAAAATTGATCTGCGGGTAGCGAAGATCACCGCGTGCGAAAAGGTGAAAAAATCCAAAAAGCTGTTGAAGCTGACGCTGGATGACGGCAGCGGCACCCCGCGCACCGTCTGCTCCGGCATTGCGCTGTGGTACACGCCGGACGATCTGATCGGCAAACAGATCGTGGTGGTCAGCCACGAATCGCCGATTTGGAGCTACCGGCACATGCTGGAAACGGGGCACCCCGAACACAACATGCTGTTGCGCCACACCGCGCTCGCTTCTATCACCTCCATCACTTACGATTGCAATACCGGGAAAATAATGTCCATTACGTACGCCGATCCGGCGGCGGACGTCGAATAATGTGAACCAAAACATGCGGTGGCTCAATCGCGGTCGGGGATGACTGCGGTTCGGGCCGGCCGCACGATATACAAGGAGAAAGTATGTCTTTTGTATACGACCAGAAGGTCGTCGACTCGATGTACGGCTCGCACGTGGTCTCCATGGCAGTTGACTACGGTGTCGATCTGGTCAAGATGTGGCCGTTGCAAACGAACCAGGAACTGGAAAACGATGTCAAATATGCGGAGAACCTGCAGGTGATGTTCTCCGGCATGATGACGCAGGTGCTGCTGAAACGCTCCGAAGAAGTCGACCGGTCGGTTGCGGAAGCCGTATACGAAGGCATGGATGTGCTTCCCGGCGTCGATCCGGAAATCATCCGCACGCTGATGGATGCCAACCGCGCCTATGACGTGATGGCCTCCTACCACGGGGTCGACGGCATCGAACTGTTCATGGAAACCGCCAGAATACTCGGCATCGACGTGGAGACCCGAATCGAAAAGGAAATCCAAGACCTCATGGAGAACCTCTCACGCACTATGCGCAGCGCCTCCGGATTCGAAGTCGACGATGACGTGGCGGAAAACGTCGGCATCTGCCAGTCGGCCACGGTGGACCGCAACGAATTCGCAAGACGCTACCTCGCCTCGATGACGGTTCTCGACGCGCTGATAAACCTCATGTGCTATGGCACCGACGATTCGCAGGAGCAGGCCATCCGCGTGCTGCCGGTGCTGCTGTTCGTCAACGCCATGCGCAACCAGCTGTCGATTCCGCCCACTTTCATCAACGCCGAACAGCTCATCAACCTGTTTGGTCTGCGTGACACCGCCCGCCAGTTCGGACGGCCCCAGTCGGTGTTCGACAGCTCGTTCAACCCGCTGACGTTCTCCACCACCGTCAAGTACCTCGCTTTCTTCGCGGGGCAGGAATGGCTGCGGCATATGAGGTTCCTGGAGTGGGACCCGAAGCAGGCCGAACAGGACGCCAAAGACGAGGACGAGCGCAAAAGCAGGGAAGCGCTCGCAAAGAAATACAATTTGACGAGCGATGGCGATAACGCGGCTTCCGACGCGGATTTGGATTCGTCTGCAGACTCGAATTTGTCTGAGGATTCGGACTCGTCGGAAGAGGCCGGTTCGGAGCCGACCGAGGAATAAGTGTTGCGGGCGGTCGTGTGACGTCTGACGGTGAAGGCTTTGCGTGTACTTGCGTTGCGTGCGCTTGTGCTTGCGCTCGAATTGCGCGTGGCCGTCGCCTATCCCACGCGTTACATCCGCAACGACGTCACTACCCGTAACGAATGATCTGAAACGAATAATCCCGGTATCCTGCGATTGCACAGGATACCGGGATTATTCGTTATTCGTTATGGTGTGCCACGTTTTGTGTGGCGATAAGGCGGGGATCAGAGCGAAATCAGAGCTGCTGATCGGTGCCGTTCGCCGAATCATTCGGTACTGCCGAAGCGTCCGAATCCGCCGGAGCGTCGGTATTCGGCTGCTCGTGCGGATGCTGGAACTGGGCCGGCACTTCCGGCATCGGCGGAATGGACGGTGTCGGAGGCATGGTCGGAACAGCCGGCATCGGAGGCATAGATGGTACGGACGAAGCCTCCGCCAGCGGATTCTGCTGAGGTGCGGCGTATTGCGGCGCGGCGTGCTGCTGCGCGGCGTCATACTGCGGTGCCGGAGCTGTGTACGAATCGGCCGGAGTCGCTGGTGCCGTGT